>JACCEC010906916.1_pt1 | contig 61096 bp, 50 predicted proteins | sample 7450121 | NCBI WGS metagenome assembly JACCEC01 (sample SAMN15323455, study PRJNA562643) | freshwater metagenome | isolation source: river surface water | place: USA:Blue River Watershed | collected 2017-08-18
AATTGGTATCTTTGCTCAAGGGTTAGTTGAGTGAAGTTTTTCATGTTATTTAGGATTCGACACCCAAAAATAACACACTCGCTAACTCTTTTTTATACAATAAATCTACTCAAACAGTAGATTGCACTTGATTATTGAATCTAAGAAATTTAAAAATTCTTATTGTCGAAGATGACCTCACCATGGCCGAATCCATCCAAGAAACGCTCGAACTGGCAGGTCATGAAATTATCGGCCAAGCTCGCAATTCCCGCGAAGCACTCAAAGTGGTCAAGCACCAAGTACCTGACTTGGCACTGGTCGATATAACGCTGGAAGGAACGGCAGATACGGGCATTATGATTGCCAAACAAATGATTGCTATCAGCCCAATGCCCGTTATTTACCTCACCGCGCACGACGAACCCAGCATTGTCGCACAAGCCCAAGAAACGCGTCCTGCGGCGTATTTATTAAAACCTTTTCGCCACAAAGAGTTAGCGATTCAAATCGAACTGGCTTATTATAACTACAAAGCGCAACACACTACGCCCGTTAATCCACACACCTCGCTTTCTTTATTTTTGCCCGTTGACCAAGGAAAAGGATACATTAAAGTCAACAAAAAGGAAGTCATGTATTTATTAGCGGCGGGTTCGTACGTAGAAGTACATACAGTGAGAAATGCCAAACCGTTGATATTTTCTATGAATTTAGGCTACTTAGCGCAGTTTTTTATGATTCAAGGCTTTCATCGCTTGTCGCGCTCACTGGTGGTGAACTTAGAATACATCGAACGGATTGAGAAAGGTCAGCTTTTTATGACCAATCGGGATGCTGCGGTGCCTTTTCCCGAAATACAACACAAAGACCTCCTTCAGCGCTTAGCTATCGTTTGAACGCCTTAAACGTGCGTCTAAACTATTTTTCGACCAATCCTAAATTCTCTAGTTGTTTTATTGCCTCTTCCATATTGCAATGAATCCAATTAGGGCGTATGCCTAAATTTTCCCCTTAAGGAGTGATTACAAGGTTATAAAAAGTGCCCAAATCCGTCACCGATTCGGTTGAACCTCGCTTTAGAACAGGATTAAGTAATGATGCAAAATTAAATGAGACTTATTTCTTTATAATAGATTGATATTCAGATAATTTTGCTTTTTACCTTATTTTTAATTTTGCACAATTACTTAAATTACAACAAATTCGTAACAAACGTGCTAAGGGTTACTCACAACCCGACTGAATTAGATGCCTCCTTCATAGATATTGGTATGGCAAAACAAGAAACAAAAAAGCCCCAGACTACCGAGAATCTGAGGCTTTTCTTATTAGATGCGTAAGATGCGTATCTCTATTTCTTAGGCTTTGAGAACACCAAGCCAAACAACAAAATTACGACGTAACAAACAATGGGTGTCAAGTACGACTGAGCCACGTCGATGTCGGCTACTTTCCCCATGATAGGCGGGAAAACCGCACCACCTACAACCCCCATCACAATAAACGACGAGGCGCGTTGTTTGTGCTCGCCAAGGTTGCGAAGACCTAACCCAAAAATTGTTGGGAACATGATACTCATAAAGAAATTGAGCATCATCAAAGCGATAAACGACGCCCAGCCCCATGTTTGAGAAATAATCAAACACAGTACGATGTTAGCCGCTGCAAAAATAGCAAGCAGAATATTGGGCTTAATAAAACGCATCAAAAACGTACCTACCGCACGGCCTGCCAACAACAACACCATACTAAACGAGAAATAGTACCCCGCTTTTTCGTCGGTCATGTCGGGCATATATTTGACGGCATAGTTGATAAAGAACGCCCAAGTTGCGCCTTGTGCTGCTACGTTAAAAAACTGAGCGATGGCTGCCCAAATAAAGTGACGGTGTTCAAACAGTCCTTTTTTCGGACCAGAGCTAGTTCCTTCCTCTGCTTCAGTACTTTCTTCGGTCAAAGGAGGTACTTTGACAAACGAAAACGCCATTGCCACCGACGCTACAACAATACCGATGGCGATGTAAAGATACTTCACTGGCGCAAGGTCATGGACAACGTCGCCCGTGGGTACGTTACGCAAAATGATAAATGAACCCAACACAGGGCCCAAAATCGCCCCTACTCCGTTGAAAGTTTGGGAAAGATTAATGCGTTGTTCCGAGGTTTCCTCGTGCCCCAAAGCCGCCGAAAACGGGTGAGCTACGGTTTCGAGTGTGGCCAATCCGCAAGCCAAAATAAAAAGAGCTAACCGAAAGAAATCGAACGATTGGGACTCGGCAGCGGGATAAAATAGAAACGCCCCGATGGCATACAAGCCCAAGCCAAGCAGTACGCCGTTTTTGTATCCGTACTTTTTCATAAACAATCCCGCAGGAATTCCCATGACGAAGTAGGCACCAAAAATTGAGAACTGAACCAAGCCAGAATCAGCGATAGAAACGTTCAAAACCGTCTGAAAACGGCGATTCAATAGGTCTCCCATCGTAATGGCAATCCCCCAAAGAAGGAAAAGACTCGTCACAAAGGCGTACGTCGGGACGTACTTGGCGGTAAGTAAAGGGGCTTTTTTCATCAATAAATGAGTAAATGAAGTTTAGGGTTATTTGTAAGGTTAGAAATTATCTTCCCGAAAGTTTAGAACTTTCGGGAAGAGCTAAGGCTAATGCTTAATAATCGAACGGTCTAAATGCACGTAGCCACCATCCACGTGGATAAGCTGACCCGTGGTATGACTCGATTTCTTCGACAATAAGAAGGTCACCATGTTCGCAATTTCGTCGGGGCTTGTCATCCGGTTTTCAAAAGGAATACGGCTATTGATTTCGTTGAGGGTTTCTTCTGGATTCGGCAACGTTTTAATCCATTTTTCGTAAAGCGGTGTCCACGATTCGGCCACAATGAGCGCATTTACCCGAATCCCGTACTTCAGCAGTTCCACCGCCCACTCACGCGTGAGGGCATTACGAGCGCCGTTCGCCGCAGCATAAGCCGACGTATTTCCTTGCCCCGTTTCGGCCACCTTCGAACTCACGTTCACAATTGGCCCTTTGGTTTTAATCAAATACGGAAGCGCGTGTTGTGCCAACAAATAATAATGCACAACATTTTTGTGCAACGAAGCCATAAACGCCTCGTAATTACCTTTTTCAAGCCCTACACCATCGTTCACACCTGCGTTATTGACCAAGCCATCAATCCGACCAAAGCGCTCGACCGTCAATCGAATGGCTTTTTCGCATTCCGCCGGGTCGGTAAGTTCGGCTTCGATGCCGTAGGCCATACCACCTAGTGCTTCTATTTTTTCGATAACCACCTGGTTATCAACCGCACTACGCCCAACAATCACAGGAATGGCCTCTTCTACGGCTAGGGTGCGGGTAATGGCTTCGCCAATTCCTTTGGCACCGCCTGAAACGATAATTACTTTTTCGCGAAGATGTAAGTTCACAGATAAAAGAGAAGGTTAGTGAAATGGTTATGTTTTAAGTTCAATAAGTAATTTACGGCATGAATCTCATGCAATACTACTAAAAACTATTAAAAAACACTTCCTTTCTTTCCTTACCAAATACTTACCCGTAGGCTATCAGGACGATACATTTTATCGGTAGGCTTCATGTTGAACGCTTTGTAAAACTCAGGCATATTCGATAATGGCCCGTTGACCCGAAAATGCTCGGGTGAGTGCGGGTCTACCGAAATACGCGTACGTAGTGTTTCGTCACGGTTTTTGAGTCGCCATACTTGCGCAAATCCCAAGAAAAAGCGTTGTTCGGGCGTAAATCCGTCAATTTTTTCGTTGCTCTTTCCTTGTTGGGTACGTTTAAAAGCCTCATAGGCAATCGAAAGCCCACCGATGTCGGCAATGTTTTCTCCCAAAGTAAGTTCTCCGTTAACATGGACGTTGTTCAACACCGTGTAGTTATTATATTGCTTCACCACCAGCAGCGCTTTGCGTTTAAAACGGTCGGCATCCGTGGGCGTCCACCAATTTTTGAGCATTCCCATATAGTTGTACTGACTTCCTTGGTCGTCAAAACCGTGGGTCATTTCGTGACCAATCACCGCACCAATGGCACCGTAATTGATGGCATCGTCGGCATCGTTATCAAAGAATGGGAATTGCAAAATACCCGCTGGGAATACAATCTCGTTGAACGTTGGATTATAATACGCATTTACCGTAGGGGCTGTCATCCCCCACTCGGTTTTGTCCACGGGCTTTCCTACTTTGGCAAAGTCGCGTTTCAATGCTGACGCCCGTATTGACTGCCCGTTGGCGTAATAATTATCGGGAACAATAGTCACATCGGCATAGTCTTTCCACGTGTCGGGATAGCCAATTTTCTTGAGGTACAAGTTCAACTTCTTCAATGCCTCCGTTTTGGTAGAATCGCTCATCCAATCCAAACGCTTGATACGGTCAGCATACACCACTTGGAGGTTGTTTACCAGCTCATCCATGCGCGTTTTGGCCGCAGGTGGGAAGTATTTTTTCACAAAAATCTGCCCCAACAAATCGCCCAAACCACCATCAACAGCATTTGTTATTTGTTTCCAACGGGCTTCTTGCACTTGTTGACCATTCAGGGTTTTTCCGTAAAATTCAAACTGAGCATCCCGAAAACCTTTGCTCAACGAAGAAGCTGCACCGGTTAGAATATAAAAGCGAATTTTGTCTTTCAGAACCTCCATCGACTGTTTACTCAACAATTGGTCAAGGCCCCGATAATAATCAGGCTGACCAATAATAACCGTATCCGTTTTGACGCCCATTTTTTGCACCAACTTCACCCAATCAATACCCGGAGTCAGTTTTGCAAGGTCTTTGGTAGCAAACTTATTATAATTTTTTTCAGGATTCCGCAACTCCACAGGGCTACGGTGCGACTTGGCTATCTCGGTTTCGAGTTGGAGAATACCTTCGGCTTTTTTCTGCGCCGTGGCCGCATCGGTTCCACTCAAAGTAAAGAGCGTCGCCACGTATTTTTTAAAGGCATCACGTACCTTTTTGGTTTCGGCATCCGTGCGGAAATAATAGTCTTTTTCGGGCAACGTCAACCCTGTTTGGGCAAACTGCAAAGCATTGTAGCCTGGGTTTTTCTCGTCGCTTCCTACATATAGACTAAACCACACACTGCCTGGGTCGGACGGAAGGCTAGCGGCATAGTCGATCACGTCTTGTTTACTCTTCAGGCCATCGACCTTGGCCAAATCGGCTTTGATGGGTTCGTAGCCTTTTTTTTCAATCGTAACCGTATCCATACCCGATTTATACAAGTCACCGATTTTTTGTTCCAAACTGCCTTTGGTGTGCGAGCCTTTGGCCGTTTCTTCCAAAATGGTGTGGAGTTTTGCCAAGTTTTCTTCGTACAAAGTATAAAACGACCCCCAGCCTGTTTGGTCGGCAGGAATTTGGGTATTTTTCATCCAATTTCCGTTGGCGTATTGAAAAAAGTCGTCGTTGGGTTTGGCAGTTGTGTCCATACCTGCTACGTCAAAAAACGATGTTCGCTTCGGCTGGTCAGATTCCGACTTGCAGCTCACCAAAAACGCACCTAAGGCCATTGCCGACAGGATTTTCTTGGAATTGTTCATAAGAGAAGTTATTTATTTGGGGTTGTGATGCAAAGATAGATTACTAGAGAGGTTTCACAAAGGGTTGAATTTTTAAGTAGGTCAACGAGCGCTAAAGCAAGAAAACCTGAAACGGTTGATGGAATTTTAGAAACATCGACAAAATCAATCCTTCTGTCGAGCATTAGGGCTAAATCGTACATTTTACTAAGTAAATTAAGGGCTTTTATCGCCTTTCAAATATAAGACAAAAGCCTTTTTGCTCACAAAAGGGATTATAGCGTCAAAAAGCCGTTTGCTCTCATTTTTAAGGGCTTTCGGTACGATACTTGAACACCCTTTTTGTTTAACACCTACATTTGTTTATTAGTTAATAAATTATTAACCGAACTACGGAGATCTCTAAATCTTATTTTGAATGAATTATTCCAAACCCACGCATTCTTTTTACATAAGTGTGTCGACAGTCTTGGTTTGTTTGTCGCTGTCGGCTTGTAAAGAAAAAAAGGGAAAAGAAGGAGGTGGTGGTCGTGAAGAGAAAAAAGACAAACCTACACTTGTAGATGTCATGGTTGCTACTCCACAATCCCTCACCAATGTAGTAGAAGTCAACGGAACGATTATCCCGAGCGAATCGACCGAACTACGCCCCGAAGTAAGTGGACGTTTGACTTACCTCAACGTTCCAGAAGGTAAAACCGTCACGCAGGGAGCTATTTTAGCCCGCATCAACAGCGCCGACCTCGAAGCCCAAATGCAACGCAGCAAGGTACAATTGGACAACGCAATACGCACCGAAGAGCGTTTCAAAAAACTGCTGGATGTAAACGGTATTAACCAAAGCGACTACGATGCTGCCTTAAATAACGTCAATACGCTCAAGGCCGACATGGCTTATACCCAAACCCTGATTGACAAGACGGTACTTCGCGCGCCATTTACAGGAACGATTGGTCTTCGTCAAATCAGCCCTGGCTCGTACGTGACACCTACATCGGTAATTGCGACAATTCAGCAGTTAGGCAAAAAGAAAATAGACTTTACCTTACCCGAAGAATACAGCGATTTGGTACGGATTGGCTCGTCGGTAAAAGTGCGTGTCGATGGGCGTGACTCTGTTTTGAGCCGAGCTACGGTTATTGCTCTAGAACCTCAAGCCAACCGCCTGACAAGAAGCCTTGTAGTACGCGCACTCATGGACGATTCTCGCGGTAATCCAGGAGCTTTTGCCAAAGTAATTATTGGCGATGGGGGGAATAAAAAAGTCATTATGATACCCACAAATGCCATTATTCCTGACGACCGCAACAACCAAGTTATTTTAGTTAGAGAAGGCAAAGCAGCTTTTGTTAATGTACAAACGGGTATCCGTACTGCCAATAGTGTAGAAATTACTAAGGGCCTCAACATAGGCGATTCTGTGGTTGTGACAGGGGTATTGTTTGCCAAACCTGACGCCATTCTCAAAGTAAGAAAAGCAAAGAAATGAACATTTCAGAACTATCCATAAAACGCCCCGTGCTTGCCACAGTGATGAATTTGGCAATCATTATTTTTGGAGTAGTGGGGCTCTCGTTTTTGGCAGTGAGGGATTACCCCGCCATTGACCCTCCGATGATTTCGGTAAGTACCTCTTATACAGGCGCTAACCCCGACATCATTGAGAGCCAAATTACTGAACCTCTCGAAAAACAAATCAATGGTATTCAAGGTATCCGCACCATTACTTCTTCAAGTTCGCAAGGCAATAGCCAAATCAGCGTTGAATTTAACCTTGGGGTAGACCTCGAAGCTGCCGCCAGCGACGTCCGCGACAAGGTAAGTCAAGCGCAGCGTAGTCTTCCACAAGACATTAATGCGCCACCAGTTGTATCAAAAGCTGATGCCAACGGTGACTTTATCATGATTTTGGCCGTTCAGAGCGAAAGTAAAAGTTTGCTCGAATTGAGCGACTACGCCGAAAACGTGCTTCAACAACAGCTTCAAACCGTTGACGAAGTAAGTGCCATCAACATTTTTGGGCAAAAAAGCTACGCGATGCGTATCTGGCTTCACCCCGACAAAATGAGTGCTTACAACGTTGCCTTCTCCGACATTCGTTCGGCACTGAACAACGAAAATATTGAACTACCTCCTGGGAAAATTTATGGTAACAACACGGATTTAACCATCCGAGTCTTGGGGCGTATGACTACCGAGAAACAATTCCAAGACCTTATCATTCGTGAAGATGCGACAGGAATCGTACGTTTGAGCGATGTTGCCAAAGTAGAACTAGGCCCAGAACAACTCGAACAAAGCTGGAAATACAACGGCTTACACGCTGTGGGCTTGGCCATTATCCCCCAACCTGGTGCCAATAACATCAAAATTGCAGACGAAATCTACAAACGTGTAGCACAAATTCAGAAAAGTAGTAGAAGTGACGTCCAAATCAAAGTACTGAGCGACAACACCAAAAATATTCGAACCTCACTCGCCGAAGTAGAAGAAACACTCATCATTTCGTTTATTTTGGTGGTTATCGTTATCTTCCTTTTCTTCCGCGATTGGCTCATTGCGATTCGTCCGTTGATTGATATTCCGATTTCGCTCGTAGCTACATTTTTTATCATGTACCTAGCGGGGTTCTCGGTCAATATCCTTACGATGTTGGCGATTGTACTAGCCACAGGTTTGGTGGTCGATGACGGAATTGTGGTCACCGAAAATATATTTAAAAAACTTGAGCAAGGTTTGCCGATTCGAAAAGCAGCCATTGAAGGAAGTAGAGAAATCTTCTTTGCCGTTATTTCGACCTCCATTACACTGGCGATTGTGTTCTTACCAGTGATTTTCTTGGAAGGGTTTATTGGTAGCCTTTTCCGAGAATTTGGGGTAACGCTGGCCGCCGCCGTACTCGTCTCTGCCTTTGTTTCACTCACTATCACCCCTGTATTGAATGTTTATCTTTCACGAAAAAACGCAGGACATGGTTGGTTTTATCGCAAGACCGAACCTTTCTTCCGTGGCATGGAAGATGGCTACAAAGCCATGCTTACAGGCTTTTTGAAAGTCCGCTGGATGGCGTGGGTCATTGTATTGGCCTGCGGGGGTATTATTTGGTATTGCATGGGTACGTTGAAAAGCGAACTTGCGCCGTTAGAAGACCGCAGTAGCATTCGTTTTAACGTAACGGCGCCCGAAGGAACAAGTTACAGTGCTATGTCAAAGATTGCGGATGATTTGGGTAAGTACTTGTACGATTCCATTCCCGAACGTGATTTTATCTTTGTGCGTACCCCAGGAGGAGGTCCTGGAGGCGGAGGTGCTACCAACAGTGCCGCGCCTCGCTTGGCGCTCGTACCTCCTACCGAGCGTACCCGTAGCCAAAGTGATATTGTCAACGATTTGCAAAAAAAACTCAGCCGCTTTAACCAAGCGCGAGTATTTGCCGTTCAGGAGCAGACTATTTCGGTAGGTTTCGGTTCGCGGGGTAGCTTACCTGTACAGTTTATCCTTCAAAATCAAGACCTTGATAAACTTCGCGCTATTATTCCACGGTTTTTGGAAACGGCTCGTGCTGATAAAACATTTGCCAACGTCGATGTTAACTTGAAGTTCAACCGCCCTGAGTTAAAACTCACAGTTGACCGAATGAAAATCAGAGACTTAGGTCTCACTACCCAAGACGTTGTAGCCACCATTCAGGCAGCGTTTAGTGGGGGGCGCTTGGCGTATTTTATCCAAAACGGTTATCAGTATTCAGTAATTGCTCAGGTAGAACGTACTGACCGCAACAAACCCGAAGACATCGGTCGCTTGTATGTACGTAACACACGAGGTGAAAACATTCCTTTGAGCTCAGTCATTCGTTGGGAAGAAAGTACTACTCCTACCACAATCTACCACTACAATCGATACAAAGCTGCTACAATTTCAGCTTCATTGGCCGAAGGCTACACCATCGGTGACGGTATCAAAGCCATGGAAAGTATTGCTAACAAACTCCTCGACGAAAGTTACCAAACGGCATTATCAGGCCCCTCGCGTGACTTTTCAGAAAGTTCGTCGAATATCCTTTTTGCTTTTATGTTGGCTTTGGTGCTTATTTATTTGGTGTTAGCGGCTCAGTTTGAAAGTTTCGTTGATCCTTTCACCATCATGATTACCGTGCCTTTGGCATTGGCAGGAGCTTTGTTAAGTTTGTGGTTTTTTGACCAAACTCTTAACATTTTCTCCCAAATCGGGATGATTATGTTAATTGGGCTAGTAACCAAAAACGGTATCTTGATTGTGGAGTTTGCTAACCAACGACGCGAACATGGTCTGAAAAAAATGGAGGCTGTTATCGACGCCTCTACGCAGCGATTGCGCCCTATCTTGATGACCAGCCTTGCTACTTCTTTGGGAGCGTTGCCTATTGCGTTAAGTTTAGGCGCCGCTAGTACCAGCCGTATTCCGCTCGGAATCGTCGTCGTCTGTGGTATTATGTTCTCCCTTGTCCTTACGCTGTTTGTCGTTCCTGCGGTATACACATTTGTTTCGGGAAAACACAAAAAAACGGATAACATGGAAGAAAAAACGGCCGAAGTAAGCAACGCCTAAACTCCCGCCTTATTCATAATTAACTAATAACGATTCACTGTGCTTTGGCACATAATCTCATCGCAATGAGGAAATATTTGATAGTACTGGGTTTGGCCGTCTCTGGCCAAACCGCTTTTTCTCAGAACCTTACCCTAAACGATGCCATTGGCATTGCACTCAAAAATAGTCTGGATATTGAGGTACTGAAGAACAACGTTCAGGTAGCTCACATCAACAACGACAAAAGTATTGCAGGCGCCTTGCCAACCGTAACAGCTACCATCAATGACAATGAGCAATATACCAACGTCAATCAAAAACTAAACACGGGGGTGGAAATTAAGCGAAACGGCGCGGCCGCCAATCAGCTTAACTCCAACGTTACGAGTAGTATTTTACTCTACAATGGGAACCGTGTCAAATCGACCAAAAACCGTTTAGAGCAACTCGAACTCCAAAGCAAGCAGTTACTCAACGCCCAAATTCAAAACACGATTGCGGGCGTAATGTCGGGGTACTATGATGTGATTCGCCAACAAGCTTATATTCGTACCATCGACCAGTCGATTGATGTTGCTCAACGACGCTTGGAGCTTGTTAAAGTACAACAGAATGTAGGCTTGGCCAACAATGCCGACGTGTTCCAGTCTCAGCTCGATTTAAATGCACTTTTGCAATCGAAACAATCGCAGCAACTTATAGTCACTCAAGCAAAAACTGACTTATTGTTGTTGCTCAACCTCCGCCCCGACACCCTAATCTCTATCCAAGATACAATTGTGGTGGATAAAAGTCTTCAGCTCGAAGACATCCTTCGAAATACCAACCGCAATGCCGATGTCATGGCTGCTGATAATCAAATCAAAATTACGGAATGGATAATGAAAGAAACTCAAGCGCAACGCTATCCTTCGCTACGCGCCAACATGGGTTTCAACTATAACCGCAACCAGCAAACCGCCGGGCAGTTGCTTCTCAACCAAAGCAGTGGGCCATTTTTGGGGGTAGGCTTGTCGATTCCTATTTACAATGGGGGTATTTTTAAACGCCAAGAACAAATTGCTGCTATCAACGCCAAAAACGCAGGATTGCGTAAGGAGATTCTACAACGGACATTGAGCAACAACGTTGTTAAAACCTATCAAGCTTACACGGTGAATTTGCAACAGTTAGAAGAACAAAAGAAGAACGTTGAACTTTCAAAACAACTCCTCGATTTGACCCTTCAACGCTATCAGCTTCGCCAAGCAACCATCGTAGAGGTACGCCAAGCACAACAGAGTTTTGAAAGCGTCGGCTACGCGTTCATCAATCTTAGTTTTGCCGCTAAGGCCGCGGAGATTGAATTGCTTCGCTTAGCTAACGACTTAAAATAAGCCGTCCTTTTAAACAAATCTGTAAGGCTTCGAAATTATATTGGCCATGTGGTTGGGTTTTCTCAAAACCCCAACCACATGGCTTCTTTAGCCCTTCTGAAACTTGCGTTGACTATCATAAGCCAAACCTACGCCTACGCTGTCTAGTTTACTGGAGTCCGATACCTCAGCATTGGGGAATAACTTCCTAAATCTTCGTTGAACGGCAGGAATCTCCGTCGACCCTCCCGTCAACACAATCAATTCAATATCGTTTAATTGCGCCCCTGCTTCTTGTACACAACTTGTGGCAGAAGCCGCTATTTGTTCAATTTCGTCCGTAATGGTCTCTTCAAACGCCGTTTTTGAGGTTTCGACCGTGCAGCCTTCGGCTAAAAAATCAAGCGAAGCGGTGTAGAAATCGTGGTAAGTCAACGCGATTTTAGCCTCTTCAACAGCCCCTAGCAGCAAGTGCCCACTTTCTTGGTCAATAAGATTCAACAAGCGCGAAAGTCTCTCGGGATCATGCGACTGCCCCAAATACTGGTAAATTTGCATACGGTTTTTTGGCGTATAGAGCGAGTTCACTTTACTCCATTCCGCCAAATCGTAGTAATACTTAAGTGGGACAGGCAAATGCTTGTCGCCATAAGTGCTTCGAAAGCCTAACTCAGGCATGAACGAAATCAAACTCAAATCTTTGTCAAAATCGTTTCCGCCAATCCGCACCCCTGTATTGGCCAAAATATCGTTGGCACGGTTGGTTCTATTCAAAAAATGCTGCGAAAGACAAATCACTGTAAAATCGGACGTCCCCCCGCCGATGTCCACCACCAACGCCAATTTTTCGCCAGATACGTTTTTTTCGTGAGCAAAAGCTGCCGCAATGGGCTCGTACTGAAACTCAATGTGCTTGAACCCTACTTGCTGCGCAATCTTCCTTAGTTCTTCTTGGGCATTTTTATCACCTACTGGGTCGTTATCAATAAAATGCACAGGCCGCCCCATCACTACACTGTCGATTTCTTGCCCTGCTTCCAGTTCGGCTTGGTCTTTGAGGTTTTTGACAAACTGACCAATGATTCGACTAAAATACATGGGGCTACCGTTGACGAGCGTGCCTTGTTTCATAATCGTTGTTCCTAATATCCGCTTCAAACTGCGCATAAAGCGACCTTTGTTGCGTCCCAAAAACAACTGCACCGCATCGCGTCCGTAATGCGGCGTGTTGTCGATGCGTTCAAAAAAAATCGCACTAGGAATGGTGGTATTTGTCCCCTCAACGGGCACCAAGGTCAGTTGGTTATCTCGGTAAAATGCAATAGTAGAGTTTGACGTTCCGAAATCAACGCCGCATGAAATTTCAGACATTTGTGCTTGTTATTGTTCTCCAAAAACTTCCTTTGCCAACGCACTATCCAACCCGTATAAGTCACGGCGGAAGTTGAGTTGACCCGTATTATCCACCCAAGTCGTGAAATAAACTATGTATACTGGAAGTGAGGGACGAACGGTTATCCATTTCTCGTTTTGTGTTTTCCAAACGGCATTTAGCTTCTCTTCGTTCCATTCTGGCGTATTTTTTAACACATGCAGTGCCAATTTGTCGGGTTCCGACACCCGAATACAGCCGTGGCTAAAGGCCCGCGCCGTCTCGCTAAAGAGGCTTTTAGAAGGTGTATCGTGTAAATAAATACTATAACTATTGGGGAATAAAAACTTAACTTTTCCCAACGAATTGCCTCGGCCTGGCTTTTGTCGAATAGTATATGGAATGTTTTTGGTGTAAGAACTCCACTCGATTGAATACGGATTCAGGACTTTATTGTCCGATACCACTTCCATGTTGTTTCCTTCCAAATAGCCTGGGTTACGTTTTAGTTTAGGCAAAATCTCATTGTTGATAATATTTTTGGGCACGACCCAGTACGGGTTTAGCACCACGTACGAAAGATTTCCTTTAAAAATACTTGTCTTGGTCGCTTCTTTTCCAACCACCACTTGGCACATCCACGACTGGGCTCCATTCTCAAAAACGTGTAATCGAAACTCAGGAATATTGACCAGCAGCATATTCGGTTCGATTTCGTCGGGTACCCACCGCAAGCGTTCCATGTTGAGCATCATTTGACGAATACGCTCTTCCACAGGTCGATTAACTTCTATCAACGTTTTTTCATCCAATTTTCCCGTTTCTGAAAGACCCATTCGGTACTGAAAGCGTTTTAAGGCCACGGCCACCGAGTCGTCAAACACCCTTGTCGAATCCAGTATTTTTAAGTCTCCCCAGCGGTGTAAGTTTTGTTTCAACACGAAAATCAACGAATCTTTATCCCCTTTTTTAGGAATTTTTCCCTCAAATTCCAGCTTAGGCCATCCACCCTGTTGCTGGAGGAGTCGATATTGACGCAGTTTTTCTTTCAACAGTGTATAATACCGATTAACGGGCTCACGAATAGGTTGCCCTTTGGCCATGACAAGCGTATCGAGCAAGGCTTGAAAATTTTTCTTTTTGCGAGGAATAAACCATTCCAAATCCAATAAATCTTTGACCGTCCCCGCATATGCCTTATCGGCGTACTGAAAAAACGTCGTTGTCAAAAGTAGTTCAAGAAGTTGTACCTGCGATTTCTTGGTCAAAAACTTCGTTCCCTGCGTTTCGGCCTCGCTCACTAATCGGTCGATTTCGGCGTTGTACAAGCTGCTATCTGCAAAATCACTAATGTAGCTTTGCCGTAAGTTATTGAAGTTATTGGCGGCGTTGGCAAGGCGGTTTTCGCTAAACCACGCGTATTGATACCCTCGTCGTTGGTAAAACGAGCGTACATCGGCCTGAAGGCTATCGGCCAGTGAACGCGACGCAAAAAACGACGCCAGTACCGTACTATCAAGCACCAGAGTAGTATAATCTTGCTTGGAATAAACCGTTGAATCGGGGGCAAACGCTTGTTTAATAGGCTCTTTTTGGCGAAACTGATAGTAGACAACAGCCCCCACAAGGAGCAATACACCAACAGCAATGGCGATATAACGTTCGTTTTTGTTCATAGGAGGCCTGGGATTCCAGAAATAGTGTTGGAAGAAAACAATAAAAAGTCGTTCCACCTAGCTAGGGAGCGACTTTTTATTGAATTGTTAAGTAAATAAGTTTAATATTTTGTCCGCAGAATAATACAAGCGCAGATTTTCGCAGAAAAAGGACTTAATGAGGCCATTATTTTGTGCCAATCTGCGGGTAATAGCTAATACTCTATTGGTTACAAAGTTTTAGAATAGTTCTTTCAAAAATTTCACTTCGCCCTACCACTAGGACGGGCGTTCTTACCTTCGCGTTTGGTAAGGTCATCACCCAAGTCATCGCGGGCTTCGTCGGCTACTTTTTGAAGCTCAGTTACAATCTCAGGATAAAGCTCTTTCACGTCATAGCGTTCCGACGGGTCGCGGCGAAGGTCGTACAAAGCCAACGGAAACGGATGGTTTTCGGGAGCTTTTCCTGGGAAACCGTCGTTACCAGGTAGTTGTCCTTCGTAAGTACGTCCTTCGTGGGGCAGTACGAGTTTCCAGTCATCGCGACGCACGGCCTCCAGGTTGTTGCGACGATAATAGTAGTAAAAATACTTCCGAGGCGTGGCGTCCATGTTGCCTTTGAGCAGTGGTAAAATATCCACACCATCAATTTTTTTCGTAGGGAGTTTAGTACCGCAGATGTTCGCGATGGTTGGCAGCAAATCAATCGTTGAGGTAAGTTTGTTACAAACGACTCCTTCGGGCGTGACCCCTTTCCAACGAATGATGCAAGGAACGCGCTGACCACCTTCAAAACTATTGCCTTTTCCTTCGCGCAAGCCGCCCGTTGAGCCTGCGTGGTTACCGTAGTTGAGCCACGGGCCGTTGTCGCTCGTAAAAATCACGACCGTATTTTTATCCAACCCATTTTCTCTCAAGGCTTTCATAATTTCTCCCACCGACCAGTCGATTTCAAGCAGTACATCGCCGTAAGTTCCTTGGTTACTTTTGCCCTTAAACTTAACCGACGCTGCAATAGGTACGTGGGGCATCGAATGCGGTAAATAGATAAAAAACGGCTCTTTTTTGTGCTTTTTAATGAAGTTAACCGCTCGTTCCGTATAAATCCCCGTCAGTTTGGCTTGGTCTTCGAGGGTTTTTATTTCTTGAATCGTGTCGGTATTGCTTAACAGAGGTAAATACGGAAAATTCTTTTTGCGGTTGTCAGACTCGCTACTAATCGGCTTTCCATCGTAGTGAACGGGCCACATATCGTTAGAATAAGGCAAACCAACATACTCATCAAACCCCTGTTTTGTTGGTAAAAACTCAGGTCTATCGCCCAAATGCCATTTGCCAAACATACCTGTAGCGTAGCCTTTTTCTTTCAATAACTCAGCAATTGTGGTTTCGTCGGGGTTTAATCCTACTTTGGCATTGGGGAACAACGCCCCCGAAATGCCTACGCGGTTGGGGTAACAGCCCGTCATCAACGCCGCTCGAGAAGCACTACATACCGCTTGAGCTGCCAAAAAATTGGTAAAACGCACCCCTTCTCCCGCCAATTTATCGAGGTTAGGCGTGCGATATTGCAGCGCCCCGTAGCAACTCAAGTCGCCGTAGCCCAAATCATCCATAAAAATTAAAACGATGTTGGGCGAAGTGGCTTTGGGCGTTTGGTTGGTTGAAAAAATGGTAAAGGCCGAAATACCCACTACGACACACATTGCAAAAAAAACAGTCGAAAGCTTTTTCATAATTCTAAGTGGCAAGCCACTGTTATCTGTTAATCGTTAATTATAAAACACCGTATATCAAATAATTACGCAAACACATAAAATTAAACATGTCTAATATTCAGCACTGTTCACTACACCTACTTCTTCACTGCAAATTTTGGATCCACAAACTCCCATTCTTGCACGTGCGCGGGGCGGTGTTCGCGCTCTACGATTTCGTCAAACTCCTTGGCCAACTCGGGATGAGCAGTGGCCACATTGTTTCGCTCACCAATGTCAGTTTTTAAGTTATAAATCTCCCATGCGCCATTACGGTTTGCCTTTACGTTTCGTTTTACACCTTTCCAGTCACCTTTCCGAATTGCCAACTGACCTCCATTTTCGGGATATTCAAAATACAAATAGGGATGTTGAATCTGCGCGGGTTTTCCCAAAAGCGTAGGCAAAAACGAAACTCCGTCGGTCGAAAGGGCAGGTTTTGTTCCCAACAAATCGGCACAAGTTGCCAACACGTCGTACTGCGTCGAAACATGATCAGTAACTTGCCCAGGCTTAATTTTTCCTTTCCAATACGCAATCATTGGTACTCGGATTCCGCCCTCGTACACGTCCATTTTTAATCCCCGAAACGGCCCTGCGCTTTCAAAAAACAACGCATCCACGTGTTTCACGAACGTGGCTCCGTTGTCACTCGAAAACATAATGATGGTGTTTTCTTCTATCCCGAGTTTTTTCACTAATTCCCAAATCTGCCCTACTTGTTTGTCCAAATACGAAATCATGGCCGCGTAGGTCGAGTACGGATAACGCGTAGAGGCATAACCCGTTTGTCCACGATACGGCTTTTCGTCAAACTTTCCAATGTACTCTTTGACCGCCTCAGCAGGAGCTTGCAGCGACAAGTGAGGCAAGGTGTAAGGCAAATACAGGAAGAAAGGACGGCTTTTATTATCATTGATAAAGCCCGTTGCTTCCTCCGTCATTTTATCAATCGCATAGTCTTTCCCTACGTAATACTCATAGTTTTCATCCCCCTCGGGCATGGGGCGGTGAACTTTAATGTAGGGGTTATTTAACGCCACTTTTTCCCCATTTTTCCACAAGTGAGTAGGGTAAAAATTGTGCGCTTGTTTTTGGCAAAGCAACCCGTAGAAGAAGTCAAAACCTTGTTGGTTAGGATTGCCAGTCGTATTAGCCATACCCATCCCCCATTTTCCAACCGCGCCCGTTTTGTAGCCCGATTTTTGGAACAAATGCCCAATGGTAAATGCTCCTTCGTTCAACGGCATTTGTCCGCCTTCTTTCTCGTCCTCAAAACCACCAAGTTCATAATTTCCTCGAATGTACGTATGGCCTGTATGGCGGCCTGTCATCAATCCACAACGCGAAGGCGCACACACAGGCGCCGACGAATAATGCTGCGTAAAGCGCATCCCTCCCGCCGCGAGTCGGTCGAGGTTGGGAGTTTTAATTTTTTTTTGTCCATACGCTCCTACTTCACCGTAGCCGAGGTCGTCGGCAAAGATATAGATGACATTAGGTTTAGAGACCCTTTTTTGGGCTAATGCCATTGTTCCCCAAAAAAGGAAAAGCAACAAAACAATTCGTTTCATATTCTGCTTCGGTTGATTAAACCAGCGGTAGGAACGCACTTAACGTCCTACCACTGCCTGTTTGTTTTAAAATAGAAATGGGGTTGGATACTACTGATGTATCAGGTCAAATTACCAGCCAGAATTTTGGGTAAGCTCGGGATTGAGTTCGCGTTCTTTCTGAGGAATAGGCCAGAGGTAGTGTTTGGCAGGATCAAAAACGCGGGTAAATGACGCAATCTGAATAGTTTTCAAATCGGCACCGTCTGCGTACGTCATTCCATAAACATCCCCTACCATTACTTTTTCGGCGGTTTTCCAGCGGCGAATGTCAAACAAACGAAGTCCCTCAAACGCCAATTCAAGCAAGCGCTCTTTACGGACAGCCTCACGCAACTGTGCTTGCGACAGCCCCGTCGCCAAGGCAGGCAATTTCACATCGGCGCGCTGACGAATCTGATTAATGGCGTCGTAAACGGTGACATCTATTTGATTAAGTTCAATTTTTGCTTCGGCGTACGTAAGAAGCACCTCGGCATACCGCAGCAAAACGATGTTGATTCCGCAGTTTCCACCCGTGGTTAAGTCTTCTTTGTTGATGTATTTTTTTAACACAAAACCCGTCGAGGTGGCTAAATAAGTATTGCCAATGGCATCGGCCGTTCCGCTCGTGGGACGAGGGTCAAATTTCTTCCCATCGGGCAAATCGTCGCCCTGTACAAAAATCGAGGCCCTCAAACGCGGGTCGCGGTTGGCATACGGGTTTTTAGGATCAAAACCGCTGGTAGGATCCGTAATTTCCTTGCCGTTAGCCATCGGGTAAACATCCACCAGCGCTTTGGTAGGCACGTAGGTGTTGTTGGCAGTGCGCTGACTATACGGCCCCATGCTCGCAAACACGTTGTTGGAGTACGTATCTTTGATAAACTGTTTGTCCAAAATCACTTCCGAATTATTTTCGGCGGCGTACGAGAAGAGATTGGCATAACTCGAATACAAAGCGTACGTTTTTGAATCCATTACCGCTTTGGCCGCATCGGCCGCTTCTTGGTAACGTCCCGCCCAGAGTGCAGCCCGTGCTTTCAAGGCCAAGGCCGCCCCTTTGGTGACACGCCCCTTGTCGGTTTGAGTTGCGGGTAAATCGTTAGCAGCTTCAGTAAGTTCTTTGAGCACAAAATCCCAAATTTGAGCCGAGGATGTCCGCTTGAGCGCCCGTCCTTCTTCAATACCAATGGTCGTCGTTACCAAAGGTACATCTCCAAAAAGCCCCACAAGCTTGGTATATTGATACGCTCTAAGCGTACGCGCTTCTCCTTTGAGACGGGCAATGAGGGCTGTATTAGTCGTTTGGATTTTGTCAATGTTGGCCAAAAAATCGTTGGCAAGGCGAATCCCACGGTAAGCAGCCGTCCACTCACTTTGAGGGCGCGAATTGAGCGCATCGTGGATGCCTTTTTCAATATTAGACTCTACTTGAAATACTTGGTTGACGTGCGAAATATCAGTAACACCTTCAATGGCAAAGATGTTGACACCATCCAATGCAGGATATAAACCATTGGAGGCAAGAATCGCGTCTTTTTCGGTTTTCCAGAAAATATCCGATGAAATACGGTCATTGGGCACGGTATCGAGCAGGTTTTGTTCGCAACCCGACAATACACCTAAGCCTACGACAAGAGGGAAAATATATTTAATTTTCATTGTTTTAAGCTTTCCTTAAAGGTTAAAATTGTACATTAATACCAACCGTTGTCAGCGACGTTTGAGGATAATAAGTCGCTCGTCCTGATTCCGCTTCGGGGTCGAGGTTCCATTCATTCAACTTCGAGAACGTAAGCAAGTTGGTCCCGCTCACATAAACCGTAGCCCGCCCCGCTTTGATACGCTCCAACAAGCCTTTTGGCAAACTGTATGACAATTGGATGGTTTTCATGCGGAAATACGACCCGTCGATAATCATGCGGTCAGACGTGGCTACGTTGCGCAAGTCCAATTTCACAGGACGAGGAAAACGCGCATTGGGGCGCTCGGGCGTCCAGTAGTTATCAGTATAAATTTTGTGCGTAAAACCTTCGTAGTTCCCCATTTCAGCCAGTGCCCCCGACAAGCGCGTGTCCACATCGGTCGCGCCTTGCCACTGGGTAAAGAGCGTAAAGTTTTTGTAGCTAAAATTGGTGTTTAGGCCAAAGGTATAACGCGGGAACGTTAAACCAATAAATGTCATGTCATCGCTGTTGATTTTTCCGTCGTTGTTCAAGTCCACGTACTTCACATCACCAGGTTTCATATTAGGCACCAACGTAGGATAGGCTTTGATTTCATCGGCCGTTTGGAACAAACCATCGGTTTTGTAGCCCCAGTGGGCATTGTACGGCAAACCTTCTTTGATGATGTAGCGCGGGTCGATGTCCGAACCCGAAATGTAAGGCCCTGTTTTAGCCAAATCAATTACTTTATTGTTGTTTTGGGCAAAGTTTCCACCAATTTCGTAAGAGAAACCACTTTTGGCTTTGTTGCGGTACGTCAAGCCCAATTCAATTCCTTTGTTGCCTACTTTTCCTGCGTTTTGGGGTGGGGCATTCAAACCTACTGTTGTTGGAATGGGTAGGTTTAGCAAAATGCCGTCGGTCAATTTATCGTAATAATCAAACGTAAAGCTCAAGCGATTGTTCCAAAGCTGCGCATCCAACCCGATGTCGGTTTGGGCAGTAGTTTCCCACGTCAAGTTCGGGTTAGCCAAGTTCGATTGAACGTAGCCTTGCACCACCGACCCACCAAACGTATAGGTAGAAGAGTTGAGGGTTTGGAAATAACTATACAAGCCTACTGCTTGGTTTCCAGTTCTTCCCCACGAACCACGTACTTTCAACTCACCCACCACCGTACGGAACGGTTCAAAAAACTTCTCCTCTGACAAACGCCAGCCTGCTGAAAATGATGGGAAGAAGCTATATACTTTGTCGCCCGTGAAACGCGATGAGCCGTCGTAACGCGCATTGGCTTCAAACAAATACTTGTCGGCCAAAGCGTAGTTGACCCGCCCAAAAAACGAGCGAAGCCCCCACTGAGAATCTACTCCACCGCTGTTTTTGTTGTTGTCAGAACCTGAGCCAATCGACTGTACATCGTTGTTGTAAAAATCTTCCCGATACGCGTTGATAGTGTTGTATTTGTTCTGAATTTCTGAGTACCCTACCAATGCTTTCACTTCATGTTGACCAAACGTATTGCTGTATCCCAACAAATTATTGAGGGTTGTTTCGCGCGTTACGCTACGGATTTCGGTCAAACTACTGCGCGGAATGGTTTTTCTGACCAACGACGGATTGTAATAATCTAAGACCGTATAAGCATTGGTGTAGTTTTTGTTTTGCTCTGCCGTGTAGCGAATGGCGTATTGGCTGCTAAATTTCAAGTTTGGAATAATTTCCCATTCTACTTTTCCACTTCCAAACAAATAGTCCTGAATATTCCGCGAAAGCCCCGCAATTTCGGCATACATCAAGGGGTTATTGCCTTGAGCGCTTACGCCGTAAGTACCATTGGGATACTTTGGAACAGCCCACAGTGATCCGTGAAACATGGTATTATATACATTGAACTCGCTCACGGGCGTTTGCCAGTTGTTATTGCGGTAATTGATGTCCACGCTGGCACTGAGTCGATTGGACACTTTAAAGTCGGTATTGGCGCGAATTTCTTTCACATCGCTATCAAAGTTCGGGGCAATTCCTCCTTGTTTTTGGTAGCGCACTCCTACACGGCCGCGAAAAAACTCGTTACCCCCGCTGATGGATACATTTTGACTAAATTGGGGCGCTGCCTTCAAGACGGTTTTAAACCACGTATTCGGAAGAGGGTATTTGAGACGGTCGGTAGCATTGACGTATTCTGAAATTTGCGTTTCAGTAAACCTAGCTGCCGCTCCCGAGTTAAGATACGCTACGTTTTGCAAACGCATGTATGGCTCTACATCCATCATTTCGGGTTTATTAATGGCATTTTGCACGGCATAAAAACCGCTATAATCCACCACTGCTTTCCCTGGCTTGGCTCGTTTGGTTGTCACAAGCACTACCCCGTTGGCTGCCCGCGACCCGTAAATAGCCGTCGATGAGGCGTCTTTGAGGACCGAAATACTCTCAATATCGTCGAGGTTAATGGTGTTAAAAGGTTGTTCTACCCCATCGACGATAAACAACGGGTCGTTTGAGCTCAACGTGGTAATACCACGTACCCGCACAGTAGCACGAGAATTTGGCCCTGGTGAACCGCCACGGTCAAGAATCGTCACCCCAGGCGCAATCCCTTGCAAGGCTTGATTGGCATTCGACACGGGGCGGCGCGTTAGTTGTTCACTTTTTACCTCTGCAACGGCACTGGTCAAGCTCGTTTTTTTCTGAACGCCGTAGCCTACAACCACCACTTCACCAAGCGCTTTGGTATCAGTGACCAACGTGATATTTATGGCCGTACGACTTCCTACCACTACTTCTTGGGGTAAGTAACCCACGTAGCTAAACACCAACACCGCTTTGTCATCAGGCACAGAAATTTGAAACGCCCCATTGGCATCGGTGGTGGTTCCTCGGTTAGTTCCTTTGAGCAAAATACTTACGCCAGGCAAACCTTGGCCGTTCTCTTCTGCCACTTTTCCCGCAATTTTTACCTCATCAATACCCACGACATTTGCGGATGCCGTCGGAACTTGTAATTGAGAAGGCACAGACCTAAGGCTAGACAAATCATTGGAAACGGCTCTTGTGCTTGGCAATACCTCAGGACTTGGCTCACTAGAGGCAGGGATTTCCTTACCCGAGTTTTTGATTTTTTGGGTTTTAATGATGTACGTATTTCGTACTTTTTTATAGGTTAAGCCCGCAGGGTATAGGAGGTTCTCCAACACCTGTTCGAGCTTGCCACTGAGAGCATCGATCACAATCAGCCGATTCGGAATTTCGTCGGTTTTATACACCAAATGAATCCCAAAACGCGTTTCGGCATCGCGTAGTGCTTCTTTCAAAGGAATCGACGCTTTACGGTCGGGTTGATTTTTGTTTTGCTGAGAAATGGTTGTGTAATTTGCGGCAAACACTTGCGCATTTGCTTTTTGAACAAAACCTGTTATCCCACAGACCAAAAAGGATAATAGTAATGGTTTGTACATGGTTTATCTCAAAAGTTAGGTTTATTTAATCGTTAGTTTTTTCTCTGATAGTTGGCAGTCTGCTTTCAGAAGATCGGCTAAAATGTCTCGTACTTCTTCGGCACTGCCCGAAGGAATGGTTCCCGATATTTTTTCGTTGGCAAGGGCAGGGTTTTCAAAACTTACTTCGACCCCAAAGTTGTCTTCGATGCGCTGAGCAACATCGCTCATTGCCTCGCCGTCCAAAATCCAAATGTTCTTTTGCCACGAACTGTACAACTCAGTTCTTACTTTGCGCTGCGTCAAGCTACGCGTATCGGCCCGAAACTCTACCATATCACCAGGCCGCAATACCGCCGATTGTTGGTCAGCCTTGATTTGGACTTTCCCCGATTGAAGCACCACTTGGGTAGTTTTGCGGCGGTCAGAGACGTTGAACTCCGTCCCAAGTACTTCCACCACGAGGTCGTTGGTATGTACCCGAAACTTCGCATCGATTAGTGTATGTTTCACATCGAAAAATGCTTCTCCCTGTAACCATACTTCCCGAATGGCCTTGTCTTTCAAATCTTCCGAAAATGACAAGGTTGAGTTTGCATTCAAATTAACCACCGAACCGTCGGGCAACTCAACTTTGCGGGTTTCGCCGTAAGAAGTAGCGTACGACACTGTGGTGGGCTGCGACGCGTACCAAGCAGCTACCACACCGCCTACCAGCAGTACCACGGCAGCGGCTACCCAGCTCAATCGTTTCACAAACAAGCGGCTCAAAGGCATTACAGGGGCTTCTTGCGGCGATAATGGCAAGCCAATGGTCTGTTCAAGTCGAGTTTTGAGGGCCTGAACTTTCGCTTCTGGCATGTCAGGCAAACGAACTTGGACTCGTTGTACCAGCTGTCGGGCTTCTTCCATCGTCGTTTGGCGTTCAGAATAGGTGTGGAGAAATTCGTTCCAAAATTGATTCGTTTCTCTGGAAGGATTTCGTACCCAGTCTTGGAAAAAGTCATCAGCTGCGAGTTGCACAGCGTCAAAGGAGGCGTATTTTGTTAAGGGTTCAGGCATTCTCTCAGAGGCATTATACCACATAGAGAAACAAAGTGCGAAGATTACCTCTTTCTTTTTTAAAAAAAATTATAAAAAAATTTCAACACCCCAAAAACAGCCACAAATATCCAATTATCGCGCAGTTGGCCGAGGGCTTTGTAGATAAGATTATAGACCGAATGACGCGTTAGCGACATCATTTCGGCAATTTCGTCGTAGCTTAAATTATCGTAAAAACGAAGAAGAAGCGCTTCTTGTTGGCGCTTAGGGAGTTGAGCAATGTGTTTTTCAAGCTGATGTTTTTGGAGGGATTCAGCTTCTTGGTTGACAAACCACGTGTCAACAGACTCTATGTAGTCATTACTTATCTCCTCAAATTCAGAAAGTTGTGTATGTCTCAACTGCCGATTAAGGTACTTCAGGAGTTTGGTTTTTAGGGATTTACACAAATAAAATTGAATGTTATTTGCCTCAACTTCACTCAACGACGCTCGGTATTTCCAAATATCCTCAAATACATCATGGATTGCGTCCGTCAGTAGGTCTTCATCGTTGCAAAGTCGGCGGCCAAATTTGTACAAGACTTGTATATACCCATCATATAATTCTCCCAAAGCATAGTTATCACCCGCCCTGAGTCGATTCCAACTTGTCAAATGTGTATCCTTTTGGTCAGAATTCATACCTGCATAAATGAAAGCCGAGTTTCTTAAGTCAAAAATAGAATATATAAACAATAGTTTATGTAAATTTCTCTCAAATCTTTTAAAATCGTGGAAAAGTACAAAACAACATAAACAAATAAAAACAAAAGAGGCTGTTTGGTGAAACAGCCTCTTTTGAAAGAAAAAACTAGCCGTTATTTCAAGCCAAGTAAGAAGCCAATAGTAAAGTTGGCATCCCAGTCAAAAACAAAGGTTTTGCAACCTGTGGCATCAGCAACGGCTTTGTAAATATTTCCTCCTGCTTTTGATTTGGCTTTGTCGAGTTTATAAGCTTCGGCGGCCTTCAAAACAGTATATCTTTCTTTACCATTTCGTACCTCTTTGGCCAAATCAAACGGTACACCACCAATGATAAAGCATATTTCTCGTTTGCTTTTCGGTACTTGTTTCGACATTGCCCCTACTTCTTCGTACACTTTATCGTCCGAAATTCCTTTTTCGTAGTACTTAGCACCATAGGTTTCAAGGGTCTTAATCGTGCCGCCTTCTGTCCATGCAATTTTAGTATTGCCCGAACCAATATCGGTAAAGAAAGCTTTGTCATTGAACGACGCAGGCAGGGCACACTTCAAGCCCAATGAACCCTCTTGGTCAGGCGTTACGGTATTCACCATGTATCCCATGTCTTTCAATACTTTAATTATTTTACCCGTCACTTCAACCTTTAATGCACCCGAACTAACCACAAAGTGAATATCTTTTCCACTTACCCCGTGATCCATCATATTACCGATGTAGCGTTTGAGACCAATGCGAATATCGTAATCAGAGGCCATGTTTTCGATCACCATGCTGTTACCAAACTCCGCTTTTTCGAGTTTCCAATTTTTCTCTTTGTCGATATTCACCACAAACGAGTTAAACCCACTTGCTCCCAGCTCAACGACGCCCTTGAGTTTACCATCCACAGGCTCGGGAGCGGTATAAGAAAAAGCACCACCCGTAGAGGTCGCCTCTTCCGACGACTCACTGCTGGCAGTGGATGAATTCTCATCCGAAGCTGTCGATTCAGTTGTTGTTCTTACCGATGGGCCACCTTCGGGAGACTTTGTTGAAAGTTCTGTTATTGCCTTTTTTGGGTCTGAACCCAAAAAATAATACCCTGCGCCCAACATCCCCGCAATGAATAAAATCAAAAGGACTTTGCCTGCACCTGTTAGATTCATAGTAGTTGTGGTTAAATTTTACGAAATATACTGCTTTATGCCGTTTTCAATCAAGCTAATTTCAGTCGCGACACCTTCTTTAGCCGCGATAGTGGCTTGGATTTTTTGTTCAATTTCGGCAAACTTATCCGTAAACTTACTGTCTATTCCATTGAGCGCCGCTAATTTCTCCGTTTGTATTTTTTCCAAATGGGCAATTTCTTGCTTCAGTTTATCCAACTGTTGCTCAATGGTATTCACTTCGGTAGTGAGCCGCTGTTGTTCTTTGGCTTTTTCGGTAGAGAGGGCGTTTTTCTTTTGCTCCCCTGCCGAAACGGTCGCTTCAAATGCCTTTTGTAACTCCATTTTATAATAGGCTGCTGACTCCAACAAAAACTGCTGATTGCAATTAGGATTGAGCATTTTGGCCCCTTCGTAGGCCGTCTTAAAGTGCTCTACACTAGGGTTGGGGTTCGTCCGCAACAACATTTGTGAAAATTCATAGAAATCGAAACCTGGCTGATTTTTTTCTTCCAAAATCTTCCGAAATCGGTTTCGAAGGTCTTCCACAAAGTCGTTGGAAGCGGGAGCTACAAACACAGGTGCGCTCACGGGTGTAGTTTTGGGCGGTACTGAAGAAGCAGGTGCAGAAGTCGGGGTGGTTGGTTTTTCTTCAGCCTTTTGGTCATCTAATACCACAAAAACTCCTGCTAAATCGCGAAGCCAACCGCTCATTTTACTTTTTTGGGGTTCGTCTGCCACAGTTGTAAAGATTTGATGTTTTCAATGATTGTTTCGAAAGTTATAAAAACCCATTTATAAGGCCGATAAAGGTAGAAAAGATTTTATTCGAGGGGCATTAGGAAGTACACAAATGGTTGAAAACACAACTAATTTTAGGATTTTTGAGGATGAATTGTCCCTTTCCTCCTTTATAAAATAATCTATTTTCCAAACCTCGTTATCCCATCCTTTTTATGAGAAAGCTTTTCTGGTCTCTGTCCTTTTTCAGTCTTTGCATTTGGGCATACGGCCAATCCCCCAAACCCAACGTCATTATCATTTATGCCGACGACCTCGGCTATGGCGATGTAAGTTGTTACGGCGCAAAAAAAGTCGCTACGCCCAACATCGACCGATTAGCCAAAAAGGGAGTCCGCTTTACCAATGCCCACACCACCGCCGCCACCTGTACCCCTTCGCGCTATTCGATGCTCACAGGTGAGTATGCTTGGAGAAAGCCCGGAACAGGTGTAGCCACGGGCGACGCAGCCGCACTGATTCTACCAGGGCGTAGTACGTTACCTTTAGTATTCCAACAAGCAGGCTATCAAACAGGAGTGGTTGGAAAATGGCATTTAGGACTAGGGCCGCAAGGTGGCCCCAATTGGAATGGTGATATTAAGCCAAGTCCGCTAGACATTGGCTTCAACGAGTCGTTCATCATGGCCGCTACGGGCGACCGCGTACCCTGTGTGTACGTAGAGAATCGCCGCGTGGTTAACCTCGACCCCAACGATCCTATCAAGGTGAGTTTTAAAGAACCTATCGGTAACGAGCCAACGGGACGTGCCCATCCTGAATTGCTCAAAATGAAGCATTCGCATGGGCATGATTTTACGATTATCAACGGAATTGGGCGTATTGGCTACATGACAGGGGGGAAAAGTGCGCGCTGGAAAGACGAAGATATGGCGGATATTTTTACCCAAAAAGCAGTTTCGTTCATTGAAAATCACGCTAAACACCCCTTTTTCTTGTATTTCGCTACCCAAGATATCCACGTACCGCGTGTGCCTCACGAACGGTTTGCGGGGAAAAGTGGCATGGGACCACGTGGTGACGTGATTCTGCAACTAGACTGGGCAGTAGGCAAAGTACTCGAAACGCTAGACCGACTGGGGCTTACCCAAAATACAATGATTGTCTTTTCGAGCGACAATGGCCCTGTAGTAGACGATGGCTACCAAGACCAGGCCGTCGAACTGCTCAATGGTCATACGCCTGCAGGGCTACTGCGGGGCGGGAAATACAGTGCGTTTGATGCAGGCACTCGCGTACCGTTTATCGTGAGTTGGCCACAAAAAATGAAAGCGGGGGTTTCGCCCGCCCTAGTGAGTCAAATCGACTTATTGGCTTCGTTTGCTAGTTTAACAGGGCAAACATTTGATGCCAAAACCGCCCCTGATACGCGCAATTACTTACCTGCGCTTTTGGGTAAAGACAAAAAAGGCCGCGACCACGTGATTGAACACGCGGGTACGTTTTCGGTCATTCAAGGAGATTGGAAGTACATTGAGCCCAGCAACCGTGCCAAAATGAGCGTTGAAACGAATACAGAATTAGGGAACGATACAAAACCTCAGTTGTACAACTTAAAAACGGATTTGGGAGAAAAAAATAACTTATCAGCAACCAAGCCTGAAAAATTGAAAGAATTGGAGGAGTTGCTCAAAAGTGTAAAGGAATTGAAGAAATAACACCGCTCGCCCCGAATTCTGATTCGGGGCTAAAAAGGAGATGCGTCGTGGCAGGATGCCCCTTCCACTGTTAGTTCATTGCCGCTTTGAAAAGGGCTTCGCGAATTGGATTGGGATTAAAATAATCTTTGGCAGCTTGTAAACCCATATTTTGACGGTTGATGAGGATAATCACCGAGAGTTTTTTTTCGGGAACGACGGAGATACTCGTCCCCGTAAAACCCGTGTGACCAAACGTCCCCGTTGGGCCATTTTTCATGAAGGAGTTTATCGGATCCATCATCCACCCAAGACCATTTTTGAAATTGTCTTGGGTTAAAAAAAGCGTTACAGTATTTTCCGAAATAAATGACTTTCCTCTCACTTTCCCCTTATTTTTCAGCATATCGACCAATTTTTGTAAGTCATCCACGGTCGAGAACAGCCCCGCGGCTCCCGAAACCCCTTCGTTGGCGTACCACGCATTACCGTCGTTTACTTCACCTTGCAAAACGTACTGCCGCCAGCCGTTCCAGCTTTTCAGGTCAAGGTCTTTGACCACAAAACCCAAAGACGGGTCTTCCACCATTCGTTTTTCGTAAGGATTTCCCAGTGACGTTGCTGCAATTAGATAGGCTCTTTTATCAGGTTTATACGTCGTTTTTGCCATTTTGAGCGGGACAAAAATTTCCGTTTTAACGTAAACATCCAGCGGTTTTCCCGACACCTTTTCGATAATTTCCCCCAAAATCGTAAAGCCTAAATCCGAATAATGACGCCCTTCACCCACAGGATATTTTAGCGGTAGTTGTTTAATAAACGCGTAAGTCGTGGCACGTTGTTGCGAAAAGTAGTACAACGGATACCACTCGTACATCCCCGACGTGTGTGTCAACAAATGACGAAGGGTAATTTTGGCTTTATCTCCTTCGTCTAAGCCTTTGACGTACTTCGACGCGGGCGCGTCCACGTCGAGTTTGCCCTCGTCGTGTAGCTTCATTATAGCCGTGGTTGTCCCAATCACTTTGGTCAATGAAGCTATGTCAAACAAATGATTAACCGTCATCGTTTCGGGATGCTCTGACACGGAGCCGTCAAATTCCTTCAATTTTGCATACCCAAACGCTTTTTTGAGTAAAAGCTTGTTTCCCTTTTTAATCGCCACCACAGCCCCAGGAATTTTATTTTCAGCAATATATTTTTCTACAACAGCGCTCACTTCGTTTTCCAGCCGTTGAGAGTTGTTTTTTTGGGCAAAAACGATTTGAACAGCGAACAAAAACAGAAGAATAGCGGGTTTCATTGAATCAACAATCAAGGTGTTACACTAACATTTGTTGCACGAAGATACGTCGATTTGACCACTAATCAAACAACAGAAAAGTCAAAGCCCCTACCGTGGTGAACCTTTCCCAGTCACTTGACTGATACGTTCGTTTCGCCTCTTCGCGGCAAAATGGTAGGGAGCCTCACAGCTTCTCCCATGACCCGTTTTTTGTACTGATTTTTCAGATATGTTCTCCACCAAGCCGTATTGTGAGGCATAGATACAAAAAATTATACTCCGCTATCGCTCGTTTAGCAAAATCAGGCGACCATTTTTGTTATTTAATTAACTTATCCGAAAACCGCACAGCAGCCTCTGGAAAATCGTCTAATTAAAAATCGCGCAATTTTTGCAGGAGCGGCTGAATAAACCGTTTTAGGCGCACTCATTCAAGTTGGAAAGTCTTCAAAAAAATAATTGAGATTTTGTTTGGATTATAGTTTGTGAATTTACTTACTTTGCAAAACAAAGTACTTTTATTCATTTCAATCACAGTCATTTTACCATCCGTCAACACCTCATTTTTATGACACGAACCAACGCTTTCGCCCCGCAGCCCTTTCAGCCTGCATCTTTCATTAAGCGCTCTGTCATTCGCGTATCTGTTATTCATTATCGGTACTGAACCCGAAGATTTTGTAAATCCATAAAAACCGTGTCAAATCTGTGTCATCCGTGTGTGTGCTATTATCGACGATAATAGCACACACACGGATAGATAAAATAAAAATCTTCGGGTACAGTACATTAGCCGTTATTAGTTAACAGATACACCAATAACCTCCATCTCCCATGAAAGAGCAACTTATTTCTCATATAAACGAGCCACAGCAGCTTGAGAAGCTGTATCGCTCTAACAAAGCATTGTTCAAGCGCACCTTTAGTGCTGTTTATCCCGAACTGAAAGGTAACACCATCGCCGACGTTTGGCATGAACGATTAAGCTACGACAGCGACGATATTCAATGGGGTACAAGCCAAGACCTTGCCCTTTTGGTAGGGGCATCTTTGGTAGCGGGGCTTATTGCTAAACTCCCCGCTTTTACCCAACTCGACGAAGAGTTTTTTTACACCCGCAACATCGGGTTCATCATTTTTCCGCTTCTAACCGCCTATTTTGGCTGGAAAAACAACGTTTCGACGAAAACAATAGCTTTGCTTACTGGCGCATTTTTAATGGGGGCAGTCTTTATCAATAGCCTCCCCAACGAACCCACAAGCGACACCCTGACGCTATCCTGCATCCACCTTGTTTTGTTTTCGTGGTCTATTCTTGGTTTTGCCTTTGTGGGTGACTCCAACCACTCCGAAAAACGATTGGGTTACCTCAAATACAATGGTGATTTAGTGGTGATGACAACGCTGATTGTCATTTCAGGCGGCATACTAAGTATGATTACCGTCGGCCTATTTTCGTTGATAAATCTCGACATCGGTAAATTTTATTTTGAAAATATCGGTATTTTCGGACTTGCCGCCGCGCCTTTGGTGGGGACTTACCTTACCCAAACCAATCCGCAGCTGGTGGGCAAAGTGTCACCTGTTATTGCCAAAATTTTCAGTCCGTTAGTGTTGGTCATGCTCGTGGTGTACCTCGGCGCAATTGTTTATTCGGGCAAAGACCCGTACAACAACCGCGAGTTCTTGATGGTATTTAATGCCCTGCTTATTGGAGTGATGGCACTTATTTTCTTTTCGATTGCCGAAACCTCCAAAACTTCTCATCACCGCGCCCAAGTATGGGTACTGTTTCTGCTCTCGGCGCTGACAATTGTGGTCAATGGCGTAGCACTTTCGGCGATTTTGTTTCGGATTTCGGAATGGGGCATCACCCCCAACCGTACGGCAGTATTGGGCGGGAACTTACTTATTTTGGTAAATTTGCTGCTCGTGATGGTACAGCTTTCCAAGGTACTGACCCAAAAAGCTACTCTCACCGACGTGGGAAAAACAATTGCAACTTATTTGCCTATTTACAGCCTTTGGACCATCGTTGTGACGTTCTTATTCCCCTTTTTATTTGGGTTTAAGTAAATAAGGAAGGTCATAAAATAAAACGAGCATAGGCCTTCGGGTTCATGCTCGTTTTATTTTATGACCTATGTTGGGCTTGGTACCTTAGATAGAAAATAAGAGAGCAATAGAGCTACTTTTTAACAAAAAGAAATAATCTCATCACTTTCAAGGGTTTAAAATAGGATGTTCTCAAATTATTATCGAAAAGTCGTTGATGCCTGATTTTTAGCAATCCTCAAAGAACTCTTTGCCACCGAACTCTCTATTAGCGCAAAGCCACACGGCTGTCACTATTGTTTATCAGAAAATAGGGTAAACAGCCAAAATTATAAATGATAACCTAAAAACTTATCAATATTTTTTGGGGACAAAAACGTTAATTTTATCCCCAAAAACAACAAAAGCCGACACTTTACAGCGTCGGCTTTTTATTTGAAACCAAATGTCATTAAACTTTAATTTCGACATCAACACCACTTGGCAATTCGAGTTTCATCAACGCATCTACTGTTTTAGCGCTTGACGAGTGAATGTCGATAAGGCGCTTGTAAGTGCAAAGTTGGAACTGCTCGCGTGATTTTTTATTTACGTGAGGTGAGCGCAAAACTGTGTAGATTTGCTTCTCTGTAGGCAATGGGATAGGTCCGCTTACCACAGCTCCCGTTGATTTTACCGCTTTCACGATACGATCGGCCGATTTGTCCACTAGGTTGTGGTCAAACGACTTCAACTTGATACGAATCTTCTGGTTCATTATAATTGGTTGGCTCTGATTGATTATTAATTTCTCCATCGAAAGAGCCATTAACTCCGATAGGAAACAGCTCCCCTACCCCAATGGGGAGCTATTTATTTTATTTAAATCCCCATTGGGGGCGGTTCGCCGTAGCGATTAGGGGCTTATCCTTTTGCTTTAGCGATTACAGTTTCCGCCAAGTTGGTTGGCAAGAACTCGTAGTGCGAGAAGGTCAAGTTGGCAGTTGCACGGCCTGATGAAATCGTACGAAGGTCAGTTACGTAACCAAACAACTCCGACAATGGCACATCAGCTTTGATTACTTGCGAACCTGCTTTTGTATCCATCCCCTTCATCATACCACGACGACGGTTTAAGTCACCTGTGATTGGACCAGTGTATTCGTCTGGCGTTACTACTTCGACTGACATGATTGGTTCCAACAATTTTGGACCTGCCTGACGGGCCGCTTCTTTGAAGCCCATACGAGCTGCCAATTCAAACGACAATGAGTCAGAGTCAACATCGTGGTATGAACCGTGGAAGAGACGAACTTTCATTGAGTCGATTGGATAACCTGCCAATGCACCGTTTTTCATCGAGTCGTTGAAACCTTTTTGAACTGCAGGGATAAATTCGCGTGGAATAGCACCACCCACGATTTCGTTAACGAACTCCAATCCTTCTTTTCCATCTTCACGTGGCCCGATTTCGAACACGATATCGGCAAACTTACCACGACCACCTGATTGTTTCTTGTAAACCTCACGGTGTTCGCAGTTTTTGGTAAGAGCTTCTTTGTAAGCTACTTGAGGTGCCCCTTGGTTTACTTCTACTTTGAATTCACGACGCATACGGTCGATGATGATTTCCAAGTGAAGCTCTCCCATCCCTTTGATGATAGTTTGGCCTGTTTCCTCGTTTGATTCTACTTGAAGCGTTGGGTCTTCTTCAATCAACTTACCGATTGCTTTTGAGAAGTTATCTTGGTCAGCTGTTTTCTTCGGCTCAATTGCATACCCGATAACTGGATCAGGGAATACCATTGATTCTAGAACGATTGGGTGTTTTTCATCAGAAAGGGTATCTCCCGTTTTGATGTCTTTAAAACCTACTACCGCACCAATATCACCTGCCTCCAAACGCTCGATTGAGTTTTGCTTGTTGGCGTGCATTTGGAAAATACGCGAGATACGCTCCTTATTTCCCGAACGGTTATTCAACACATAAGAACCTGCTTCTAATACTCCTGAATAAGCACGGATAAAGCACAAACGACCTACGTAAGGGTCAGTAGCAATCTTAAATCCTAGGGCGGCGAAAGGCTCGTCAACGCTTGGCTTACGTGAGATTTCAAGTTCTGTGTTAGGATCAGTACCTTTGATGCTTTCTTTGTCAAGAGGTGAAGGCAACAACGCCATCACATAGTCAAGCATTGTTTGAACTCCTTTGTTCTTGAAAGAAGAACCGCAAAGCATTGGAACGATTTTCATATCAATAACCGCTGCACGCAATGCTGCCAGGATTTCATCTTCAGTGATTGAATCTGGATCATCGAAGAATTTCTCCATCAACGACTCATCGTACTCTGCTACTGCCTCGAGGAGTTTTTCACGCCACTCAGCCGCTTCTTCCTTCATATCGTCAGGAATTGGCACGATTTCGTACGTCATACCTTTATCGTGCTCATTCCAAATCATACCACGGTTGTTAATCAAGTCAACTACCCCTTTGAATTGGTCTTCAGCACCGATAGGCAACTGTAAAGGTACTGCATAGCTACCCAACATTTCTTTTACTTGCTTGCACACGTTCAAGAAATCTGCACCCGAACGGTCCATCTTATTGACGAAGCCCAAACGAGCTACGTTATAATTATTGGCCAAGCGCCAGTTAGTTTCAGACTGAGGCTCGACACCATCTACTGCACTAAACAAAAACACAAGACCATCTAATACGCGGAGTGAACGGTTTACCTCTACCGTAAAGTCAACGTGACCTGGAGTATCAATGATGTTGATATGGTACTTGTTATCTCTCCATTTCCAATCTACTGTTGTAGCTGCAGATGTAATGGTGATACCGCGCTCTTGCTCCTGCGCCATCCAGTCCATCGTCGCTGCACCGTCGTGTACTTCACCGATTTTGTGGCTTACCCCTGCATAATAAAGAATACGCTCAGTTGTGGTGGTTTTACCAGCATCAATGTGAGCAGCAATCCCAATGTTTCTTGTGAATTTTAAATCACGTGCCATGGTTTTTGTGATTGTTATTGAATCTTTTAACTCTGTTTCTTTACATAAAAAATGTGCCAATAATGACACACCCCTGAAAATCAGAGCGCAAAATTAGAATTTTTGTCCTAAAAAAACAAAAGTCGCGTTTTACAAATTTAGAAAGTGCTCGTTCTCTTCTCTATTTTGTTATTTTCTATACTTGCTTACTAGGCGTTAATCACGGGGTGTTGCATCTAATCTTTCCTATAGGTTTTGACCTTAAATACGATTTGCCGCCCGAATAGATTGTAGGACTTGAAGCCACATTTCGGCTATCAACTTCTGATTATTTAGACGAAGTCAGCTACTCAGGAAACCCTAAAAAACGATGTGTACGAAGTTTTAACGTTTAACGTCACTTGCCGCTTAGGGCTTTACAGAATGATAATTCACCGCCGATGGTAGACGCAAAAAAGTCATTTTTGTTTGTATATTGCTCCCCAAATTTAACATTTACAGTTATGCCTTCTATTTTCACCCGTATCGTCAATGGAGAAATTCCTTGCCATAAAATTGCCGAAACCGATGAGTTTTTAGCCTTTCTTGATGTTTTCCCTTGTGCAACTGGTCATACCCTCGTCATTCCTAAACAAGAAATAGATTATATTTTTGATTTAGACGATGTGCTTTATATTGGATTGATGCAATTTTCAAAAAAAGTAGCCGCCGCCATAGAAAAAGCCATTCCGTGTAAGCGAATTGGCGTTGCGGTGGTTGGGCTCGAAGTGCCTCATGCTCACGTACACCTTATCCCGCTCAACAGCATGGCAGACATGAATTTTAATAACAAACTCAAAATGAACCAAGAAGAACTGACAGAGATTGCCGCAAAAATAAAAAAGGAACTGCTCTAGGGCTGTTCCTTTTTTATTTATTTATTTATTTACAATCGGTATAGGTAAACGTCTTGCTATACGTTGAAATCCCCGAACCGTCCAAAAACCGTGTAAGGGTTTGTTCCGTCAGCGGGAATCCATCGGTGGTGTAAGTAAATGTATAAGTCGTTTCTCTCACGGCTTTACCTGATTCGTATTCAGTACGTTTGGTCGCATTACCCCCTGCTTTTGTGGTAAAAAGTGGAAATTTGATGTAATCGGCATAATACCCCAAAACGCTAAACTGCCAGCCTTTAAAAGCATCAAACATCGTCTTTTTGTTATCATACCCCGTTAGTACAACCCGAAAAACCTCCTGATTGGTGCGAGTGTCTTTGGTGATTGTTTCCAGAATATTGCCTTGTACATCACGCGTGATTGTCGCTTCCATACCCTTTGAGTCTACAACTTTCGTGATGCGTTGATTGGCATCAGTGGTAAAGTTAAGTACATAATTGACGTAATTTGCATCGGGGGTTTTGGCCACGGTCAATCGAGCAATGGAGCCATTGGCGTTGTATTGTATAGTTTCTTCTACGTCTCCGTCTACTACCTTTACCAATCGGTTGTCTACGTAAGTATATACCGCTTTGCCAGTAGCTTTTAATTGCCCTGTTGCATTGTCTTTTACCGAAATATTCACCCCTTCAGGCACACCATTGGGAGCATATACATAGTCGAGCCGGTAGGCATTGTCTCTACCAGTTTCACTGCTGATATTGCACGTGGGAGTCGTAACGGGTGTGGGGGTAATTTCCTTGTCGCAAGAAATCAAAACAACGCAAGTGAGAAAGAGAATAATTTTCTTCATGAAACAGTTGAATTGTATTGTTGTATCGTGTAAAGTAAACGATACAAAGGAGCTATTTCGCTCCTTTTTGTTGAGTTTTTTTAACGCTAGCCAGTTTTCTTCGGCTAGTTATGTAAAATACAAATGGGAGAATTACCAACAAGGCAACCCTCCCACTTTTTGAAACCAATTTTTAAAGGCCATACTCCGTCTCTTCCACAATATAATCGACCACTCGGCTCAAGTCGTGGGTTGCTTCCCAAACAGCAAGTTGACGGTCGGCACCTGTTCCCATTTCTAGGATTGTGTGGATGTACTCTACTTCTTTTCTGCTTCCTAGTTCGTCCAAGACATCATCGACAAACTCAAGGAGTTCTTCCGCCAATTTGAAATAAGGCACTTCTTCCTTACGTCCAAAATCAATGAGTTTGCCATGAATACCGTACCGAGCAGCCCGCCATTTGTTTTCGTTAATGAGGATTTTTCGATAGTGTTGAAAATTGAGGTTTTTGCTCATCAATTTGTAAATCTTCACGACCAATGCCTGCATCAAAGCTGCCAAACAAATGGTTTCGTCGGCGCGCATCGGAACGTCGCACACACGGTATTCAATCGTATTGTAGAAAGGATGCAAACGCATATCCCACCAGATTTTCTTACCGTTGTCGATACACCCCGTCTTAACGAGCAGATTCACGTAGTCATCGTAATCGTGAGCCGTTTCAAAGTACTCAGGAATCCCCGTACGTGGAAATTTGTCAAACACCTTCGACCGATACGATTTAAAACCCGTGTTTCGTCCACACCAAAAAGGGGAGTTAGTCGAAAGAGCATAAATATGCGGCAAAAAGTAAGTCAAGGAGTTAAGTAACTTCACTCCTGTATCACGGTCAGGAATCCCGATGTGGACGTGCAAACCGAAAATCAAATTTCCCCGTGCCACGTCGCGCATTTCTTCGATGAGTTTGTCGTAGCGTTCGTTGGGAGTAATTAATTCATCTTGCCAATCCGAAAACGGGTGCGTTCCTGCGGCAGCAATGCGCAAGTTTTGCTGCTTTGCCAGGTCAATAATCATCTTGCGCAGGTAAGTAACTTCTTTCCGCGCTTCCTGAATATTGGTACAAATATTCGTTCCTACCTCTACCACCGACTGGTGCATTTCGGCTGTCACACGTTCTTTGAGAATGATTTTTCCGTTCTCAACAATTTTGGACATGTGCGAACGAAGCGCTCGAGTTTCGGGGTCGATGGTTTGGAATTCTTCCTCAATACCGATAGTAAACTGGTGCATAGGTCTTGGGTAGTGAATCGTCCGCTAAAAAACTTATTTCTTTTGGGGCGCTTTTTTAGCTGGCTCCTCGGCTTTAGCCTTTGGTGCTGCTTTTTTAGGCTTTTCTTCGGTGGTTTCTACATTGCCTTTGGCCAAATGGCTAATCGGTAGATTCATCGCTGATGTACGCACGAATGACCCCCACGTCAAATTGGTCTGGCCGTCTTTGTGGGCTTGGGCTTTTTCAATTGCCATTTTAGCAGCATTATCAACAATCCAATCGAAGTTTTCTTGTCCTACCGAATGAATATCAGCATCAGGGGCAGGGTTACAAAAGTCAATCGCGTACGGAATGCCGTCGTGTACCGCAAACTCTACCGTGTTAAAATCGTACCCTAATGCTTTGTTCAAACGGAGTACATAATCAGTAATAGTCGCAATCAATTTTTTGTGTGCTTCTCCCGTTGTTTTAGGCTGCGTTGCATACCGTAAATGGTGCGGGTTTCGTGGTTCGTACGGCATGATGTGGACATACTTTCCACCAAGGCAATAGCAACGATAATAATCTTCAAACGTTACTTCGCTTTGGAGAAGCATTACCAACTGCTCAGTTTCGGCGTGTTTGTGCCAAAGGTCGTCCATGTCATTAATTTTATAAACGCTTTTCCAGCCACCACCTGAGTGCGGTTTCATGTAGGCAGGAAAACCAACGTAGTCAAACATTTCGCCCCATGCCATTGGCATTTTGAGGTTACGGAACGACGTCTCACTCGTATCATCTGGGCGTTCTTTAGAAGGCATCAGCACCGTATTTGGAACGGGAACGCCCAATTTCACCGCCAAGGCATTGTTAAAAAACTTCTCGTCGGCACTCCACCAAAAGGGGTTATTGATTACGGCCGTTCCGCACAAAGCTGCATTTTTAAGATACGCACGATAAAACGGCACATCCTGCGAAATACGGTCGATGATAACGGCATAATCCGTAGCTTCTCCCTGTACCACGCGGTCGATGAGTACGGGTTCGGCCACTATATTTTTCCCATCTAATTGATTGACACGCTCCACAAATGCCTGCGGAAACGTATTTTCCATTCCGTGTAAAATTCCTATTTTTTTCATGATGTTTGAGCCCCCCACCCCCAATGGGGGAGTCTAGTTATTATTTTTAAGCCCCCATCGGGGGTGGAGGGCTTTTTATAAACCCATTAATGAGAGATAATGTGGAAACATTTTATTCCAAAGTGGCCAATCGTGGCTCTCCCAACCACGAATATCGAGCCAATGGTTAATACCTTTTGAATTAAGGATTTGTGACATCCTCACGTTATCGTTGAGGCAAATATCCCATTCGGACGTACCCAGCACAATTTTCATGTGGTTGTATTTCCAGCCTTCCTCGTTGAGCATAAAATCGACAGGGTTGTTGAAATAAACGGTTTCGTCATTGTAGCCATCCAAAAAACTACGAATATCAAAAGCTCCGCTCATGCTAAACAAGTACGCCACTTTATTGGGGTGTTTGAAGGCGAAATTGAGTGCGTGATAACCTCCAAAACTACAACCCGCCACCCCAATTTTGTCAACATTACTTTCCTGACAAATCGTAGGAACGAGTTCGTTGGTCAAAAAACTATCGTAAATACTGTGATTGTGTACACGCACCGAAGGCTGAAGGTGTTTGGCGTACCAACTGTCTCGGTCGATGCTGTCAACCGAATAGAGTTTTACTTTGCCTGATTCAACCAACCATCGAGCTGATTCAATCAGTCCAAAATCTTTGTTTTGGTGATAACGCCCCATCGACGTCGGAAAGAGCAGAATGGGATACCCCCAATGCCCAAACACCTGCATCTCAATGTCACGGCCCAAGGTGGGAGAATACCACTTGTGATAAGTTTCTTTCAAGGTTGATAAAGTGTTTGATGAATAAATATTTTGACGAAATATAGATAAAAACTCAAAATGTCAAGTTTCTGAACTAAAAATTGTCAAAAAGTCGTTTTCCGAATACCTTTGGGTGTGTCTATTCGACCATTAATTAACTACCGCTTATGACTCGTCTTAGTGTAAACATCAACAAAATTGCTACCCTCCGCAACTCGCGGGGCGGCGATAACCCGAATGTCGTACGAACAGCACTCGATTGTGAGCGTTTCGGAGCGCAGGGCATCACGGTTCATCCCCGTCCCGACGAGCGTCATATCCGTTACCAAGACGTACTCGACCTCAAAGAAGTCGTCACCACTGAGTTTAACATTGAGGGCAATCCTACGGAGAAAAAGTTTGTTGAGTTAGTACTTCAAACCCAACCCACCCAAGTCACGTTGGTTCCTGATGCTTTGGGAGCAATTACCTCAAACGCAGGTTGGGACACCATTACCCACCGCGGTCGACTGACTGATTTGGTACAAACGTTCAAATCGGCAGGTATTCGGGTTTCGGTATTTGTAGACCCCATCGAAGCCATGGTTGAAGGAGCCAAAATTTGTGGTGCCGACCGAGTAGAACTTTATACCGAGCCCTATGCAGCTGAATATTTTGACAACCGCGAAGAAGCAGTGGCCTCGTATGTACGCGCCGCTAACGTGGCCAAAGAAGTCGGTTTGGGATTAAATGCAGGTCATGATTTGAGTTTGGACAATTTACGGTTTTTAAAACAACAAATACCGCATTTGGACGAAGTATCCATCGGTCACGCACTCATCTGTGACGCTCTTTACTTTGGCCTTGAAAACACCATTCAAATGTATTTACGCGAATTAGAATAAGTCCACAGTTGACTGTCCATCGTCAATAGTATCAGCCTAAAAATTATCATTCTTAGGCAAAGTGACTAAATTAACCTTATAATTTGATAGTTATGTCGAAGAAAATCATTTTCACTACTGCCGCCCCCGCCCCTATTGGGCCCTATTCACAAGCTATTATGGTTGGCGATACGCTATACGTTTCAGGTCAAATTCCGATTGACCCTGACAGCGGCGACCTCGTCACAGGTAATATCGAACATGAAGCACGTCAAGTGATGTTAAACATTGGGGCTATCCTCAAAGGAGCAGGACTCCATTACCATAACATCATCAAAACCTCTATTTTTTTAAAGGATATGAACAACTTCGCAAAGGTAAATGAAGTCTATGGGCACTTTTTTACAGGCCATTACCCTGCCCGTGAAACCGTAGAAGTTTCGCGCTTACCGAAGGATGCTAACGTGGAGATTTCGGTGATTGCTGTGAAAGATTAGGGAGCAAATTTGCAAAAAAGCAAAGAGCAAAAAAATACTGTGCAAGTTTGCAAAAAGCAAAGTTGGTATTTTGCTCTTTGCAAACTTGCACATTGCACAGTATTAGTTCAAAAACTCATAAACTCCCGCTACACCTTGGCCACCGCCGACACAGGCCGTTACCATGCCATATTTTTGGTTACGACGGCGCATTTCATTGAAAAGCTGAACCGACAAACGCGCTCCTGTTGAGCCTAAAGCGTGTCCTAAAGCGATAGCGCCTCCGTTAGGGTTAAGTTTGGTCGAATCAATATCCAATTCTTTTATTACTGCCAACGATTGAGCCGCAAATGCCTCATTCAATTCGATTTGGTCAATGTCATTAAGCGTAATTCCCGCTTGTTTAAGCGCAATCGGAATCGCCGCCACGGGGCCAATACCCATAATGCGTGGCTCTACTCCTGCTGATGCGTACGACATCATGCGTGCAATCGGCTTGAGATTTAGTTCATTCACCATTCTTTCAGACATCACCACCACAAACGCTGCCCCATCCGATGTTTGTGACGAATTACCCGCTGTCACACTTCCTCCCGCCGCAAATACAGGCTTCAAACGTCCTAGGGCTTCGAGTGTAGTGTCAGCTCGTGGGCCTTCGTCTTTGTTTACTACGTATTCTTTGGTTTTCTTTTTGCCAGAATTGGCGTCGAAAAACGTTTCTTTTACCGTAATAGGCACAATTTCTCCGTCAAACTTACCTGCTGCTTGTGCGGCTAAGGCTTTCTGGTGCGATGCCAGTGAAAAGGCATCTTGCTCATCACGGCCAATTTTAAACTGGTTAGCTACTTGCTCAGCCGTTAATCCCATTCCAATGTAGTAATCGGCATGGTCTTTTGCTATTTCGTAATTAAGGGCTGTTTTCCAACCTGTTGTTGGCACCATCGACATCGACTCTACGCCTCCTGCCACGATACAATCCGCAATACCTGCGTTGATTTTAGCAGCCGCAATGGCAATCGCCTCTACACCAGACCCACAATAACGATTGATGGTAAAACCAGGAACACTTTTAGGTAAAGAAAGCAGCGAAATAAAACGGGCAATTTGCATCCCTTGTTCAGCTTCGGGTACGGCATTTCCTACGATGAGGTCATCTACCCGAGCAGGGTCAAGTTGGGGCAACTGCGCCATCATATGTTTGATTACTTCTGCACCAAGGTCGTCGGGGCGTGTAAAACGAAAAACACCTTTCGGGGCTTTTCCCACGGCGGTGCGGTATCCTGCTACAATATATGCGTTCATGTTTTAAGGTTGTTTCGTCTTATTGTTTAACGTTTTAGATTCCTTCCTACAAAACAACCATTTTTTTTGCAAAAATTACTCTGCAAGCATAACATTTTTTTATTGGTTGGCAATTCTACGCTCAGTCGTTAACTTGCGTCTTCAACATCAGCAAGTAAAACCCATGAAACGAGGACAAGAACAAGCCATTTTCATTCAGGGGGAAACTGACAATAAATAGGACGACACCGACCATCTTGAGTTCTACGGAGAAGGTAACGACGGGACTCAAGATTGACTTCTCTATCTCCCTGTAGCGTCAAATTCTCCATACCTATTTCCCCTCGCCACCCTTCTCACGCCAATACCGCGCCTCTATCTCCGCTTTTTCTTTTTCGGCTTGGCAGAGTTTGAGTTCAAGTTGGGCTTTTTCGAGTTGGTACTGTAGTTCGCGGGCGTCGTAGTTGTTATTTTGTGTAGGATTAGTTCCTGCGTTTACACTTGTATTTTGACACTGGTCAAAAAAATTAGAGATACGGTCATTGAAGTTCATGATGTCGTTGAGGGTTACGCCCAACCTCTCAGCAATGGTCTCTAAACGACCTATTGTTACGTCTTTTTTGCCTCTTTCTATATCGGCATAAGTGGGTAGTGATAGTCCAAGCATGTCGGCCATATTTTCCTGGGACAGCCCCTTCAAATCGCGTATTTTCCTGATTTTTTCACCCAATTTTTCCATTTTTTCTATAATATAAAGTTTGATTTGCTAAAATGTGAAGTGGCAGAAAGGTAGGAAAAAATTAGGAATTGAGAAATTGCAAACTCAATTTTTAAACTAAAATTTTTGTAAAAAATGGCAATAGAATTAAGAAAAGTAAGTGCAGGAGAGCGCATTAATCTTTCTAAGGAACAAGCTGGGCTCAAGAAATTTAAGATTGGATTGAGTTGGGATGTAAAAGACGGCGTCGTTGCTGATCTTGATGCTTCGCTTGTCATTTTAGGAGCAAATGAAAAAATGTTAGCAGATGATAGTATTGTGTTCTATAACAAATTAGAAGCATACTCTGGGGCTATCAAACATTCAGGAGATGAGCGTACAGGCGCGGCTGAAGGCGATGATGAAACAATTATGGTTGACCTTTCGAGATTACCTGCTGATATAAAAATCATGATTGCCGTCATCACAATCTATGGAGCTGGACAAAGTACTCCAGTTACTTTTGGCCGAGTGAAAAACGCTTCTGTCCGACTATACAATGGCGATACCAATCAAGCCCTCTATCAATTTGATTTAACCGAAGATGCTTCCCGCGGTACTGCTGTAGAAATGGCTCGTATATATCTAAAAGATGGAGAATGGCGTTTTACGACCCTTGGCGATATTGTGGGTACTTCAGCTAATGGTTTAGAGGATATTGTGAACAAATATAAACGCTAAAACTCAATAGTTATGCTTAATTTAACCAAAGGAGATAAACTCGATCTTGTTAAAAATGACGGCTCGAAACTTACCAATTTTTGCGTAGGCTTGAATTGGGGTGCTATTGTAAAATCAGGGATGTTTGGTTTTGGTACTACCAAAGAAGCCGTGGATTTGGATGCAAGTGTTGCATTATTTGCAGCTAATAATCAGCCTATTGATGTTGTATATTTTGGTAAACTTATCTCATCTGATGGTGCTATTAAACATAGCGGAGATGACCGAGTTGGTGATACTGATGGTGATGACGGCCTTGATAACGAAATCATTACGATAAATCTAAATCAGTTGAGTCCTGGTGTAGATAAAATTGTATTTATTCTGAACAGTTTTCAGGGGCATGATTTTGCTATAGTACCCTACGCGCACATACGTCTATATGAAGGTACACCTGACCGAGTTCAGTCTGTTTTTGCCAAATTTGACGTTTCTAAAGATCCAAAATTCGCAGGCCATATTTCTATGATAATGGGTAAGCTCTATAAGCGTAATAATGAATGGAAATTTGAAACAATTGGTGAACCTACTCGCGACCGTGCCCTAAAAGACACCATAACAACTGTAATGCAAAAATTTCTCTAACTCTCATTATGATAGAACAGATAGCAAAATATTTTGCCGATTTCTTCGGCAAATTTCCTGATGCTTGGCTTTGGATTACCACCCACCCAGCAGAGTCATTTACAGCAATAATGATTATTATGCTTTTGGAAGTATTACTTTCCGTAGACAACGCTGCTGTGCTTGCTACGATGGTACGTGATTTACCTAAAGAACAACAAGGACGCGCCTTGAAATATGGTATTATTGGAGCGTACTTTTTTAGAGGCGTTTGTCTCATCTTCGCGGCACTTATTCTTAATATTTGGTGGCTAAAACCTTTTGGGGGGCTATATTTAGTCTATTTGACTTATGACTATTTCAAGTCAAAAACTACACCAGAAGAAGATGACGATACATTGAACAAAACCGAAAATTGGCTTTATAAATCTACCATTGGATTGTTGGGGCAGTTTTGGGCTACCGTAGCGTTGGTAGAGTTAATGGACTTGGCATTTTCGATAGACAATGTTTTTGCTGCTGTAAGTATCAACCCAAATGTCATATTGGTAGTTGCAGGGGTGTTTGTCGGTATTTTGGCAATGCGTTTTGTAGCCCAATGGTTCGTGAAGCTATTGGACAAATATCCATTCTTAGAGAGCATCGCCTTTGTCGTGATTGGTATTTTAGGAATCAAATTAGCTTTGTCATTATATACACACTATTTTCAAGATAGTTGGTTAGCCAATATGACCGACTCTGAGGTGAATAAAGAAAATGCAGAGTATTTTGATATTTATGTGTCTATTTTTACATTCGCCCTCTTTTGTTTACCTATTCTTAGTTCAATACTTTTTAATTTCCCAAAAAAGCAAATTTCTTCGCATTAGTTTATCTAGAGTTAAGTGTAAACGTTCTAAACTTAGAAAGTAATCGAACTAAAAAACAAGTAATGTGACATAAATAAGCGCCAACCGATTCCGAATCAGTTGGCGCTTATTTTAAAATGTATATACGCTTACGCCTTCACAATCCAGCCAAACGGGTCTTCTACTTTGCCTGTGCGGAGGTCGGTCAAGAAAGCTTTTACTTTTGCCACAAAGGAGTCTTCGGTCACGGTAGGGAGTTCGTAATCCACACCTTCGTAGCCGATAACGCCAAACGGCGATACGACAACGGCCGTTCCTGCGCCGAAAGCAGCTTCTAAACGACTTTCTTTCAAAGCGTCGATTATTTCTTTTACTGCCACTTTACGCTCTTCGACTGGAATACCCCAATGACGTGCAATCTCCACAATGCTCTTGCGGGTCACACCGTTGAGGATAGTGTCAGAAGTAGCAGGGGTAATGAGTTTCCCGTCCATGAAAAACATCACGTTCATTGTCCCTGATTCTTCTACATATTCGTGATCACGAGCATCTGTCCAGATAATTTGGTCGTAGCCTTGTTGTTGGGCCAAACGCGCAGGGTACAACGAACCTGCGTAGTTGCCAGCGCATTTTGCGTAACCAACCCCTCCTTCTGCCGCGCGGATGTAGTGTTGTTCTACTTTTACACGAGGAGGTTTTGAGTAGTACTTGCCTACGGGGCTAGTGAAAATGATAAACTTATACGTATCAGACGGTTTTACGCCAATGTACGCATCCGTCGAAAACATGTACGGACGAATGTAAAGCGATGTATCAGGAGCAGTAGGAACCCATGCTGAATCCAAACGAAGCAACTCTGTAAGGCCGCCCATAAAAACTTCTTCTGGGACTTCGGGCATACACATCCGTACAGCTGACTTGTTGAAACGCGCCCAGTTGTCTAATGGACGGAACATGAGCACTTCACCTGCGTCGTTTTTGTAGGCTTTCATACCTTCAAAAATCGCTTGTCCGTAGTGGAGGGAAGCTGTAGCAGGGCTGAGGCTGAGGTTGGCGTAGGGTACAATTTGAAGGTTAGTCCATTCGCCGTTGATGTAATCGGCGACAAACATATGGTCTGCATAATGGCGACCAAATACCAAATTGTCGAAATCTACTTCATGGATACGCGAAGCTTCTACGCGTTGAATTTCCATGGCCAATGTGTCCGTTGTCATTGTAATTGGTGGTTTACTTTATGTGGTTGACTAAAAATTAGTTGTCAATGCAAATATTTTTATTTTTCCTCGAAAACCCAAGAAAATCTTGATTTACTTATCAAATGCTGGCAAATGTGTAAAAGGCAAATAGGCAAGAGGCAAAAAAGAAAAACTTGCTCCTTGCCCTTTGCCAACTTGTCTACTTCTTCCTGCCTGCCCATTTAATTTCTTCTACCCCCAATTCTTGGGCCATTTTACGCGAAAGCACAAACAAATAGTCAGAAAGGCGATTTAAGTACCGAATCACCTCCGATTCGACCGTTTCGGCTTCGTTGAGGGCAACTACCAACCGTTCTGCTCGGCGGCATATTGTACGAGCCACGTGCGTAAATGATACTGACGGATGCCCGCCTGGCAAAATAAATGCCCGCATAGGTTCTAGTTCCGTGTTCATTTCATCCATGGCGAGTTCGAGAGCGGTAATGTCTTCTTCGTGCAGGTCGGGAATGAAATGTTTTCTGTTGTCGGGTTCCGAAGCTAAAATCGAACCAATTGTAAACAAGCGGTCTTGGATGTACTTCAAAAAATCGCGCCGAGCAGCATTGACTTCTTGGTCGCGTACCAAACCGATGTACGAATTAAGCTCATCGACGGTGCCGTACGTATCAATGCGCAAGTCAGCTTTGCTTACCCGTGTTCCGCCCACGAGCGAGGTCGTGCCTTTATCTCCAGTTTTTGTGTAAATTTTCATAAGTGGTACGGGCGTGTCGCCTGTCAAAAAGATGATTCAAAAAGTAGAATATGGTACTCCAAACAACAAACTTACCCCAAAAAGGGTTTTAGGTACAAACGCTAAAGCTCAGTTAAACGATGGAAACGGCCTTTCAAATTGCCAATCTACTGGTATTTCCGCAGTGGATGCTTATGATTTTTGTCCCTCAATGGAAAGGAACGCAATGGCTAGTGAAGAGTTATCTGGTACCAGCGTTCTTGGCTTGTATGTATGCGTATTACATTTTTAGCGGGGCGCCGCTTGATTTTCAGGATTTTAGTAATTTTTCGGGCATCAAAAATCTATTTGCCAAAGGGGGAGATACGGCGCTGTTGGCAGGATGGATTCATTACTTGGCATTCGACTTGGTAGCAGGAAGTGCGGTTTTTCAAGATGCGCAGCAAAAAAATATACCACACCGTTGGATTGTGCTACCGCTATTGTTCTGCTTTATGCTAGGGCCTGTGGGGCTGCTGATGTATTGGTTGGTTCGCTTGTTCAAGACCAAACGAATGGGCGGTGAAAATTAGGCCGTTGCTGAATAGGATTCGTTGGTAGGGGTGGGTTGGTAGTTGACCTTTTTTGTAGATAACTGATAGAGGCAGTTGAATATTCAATAGGGGTAAATCAACGCGTTCGTTAATATCACTGTAAAACTGATTTGTTCAAAAATACATCTTCTGTCTCAAAACTACAACTATTAGATTTTGCACCTTTTGTGCTTTTATAGGGAAATAACAGGGATTCCTACCTGCCTACTTATTAGTGTCACTACTAACTGTGCCTTTGCACTTTTATACTTAATGGAACAGAAATTACGCAGCCAAGATTGGTTTGGCAAAGAAGGTAAAGACGGTTTTATTTACCGTAGTTGGATGAAAAACCAAGGTCACGCGCCGCATCAATTTAAAGGAAAGCCTGTCATTGGGATTTGCAATACGTGGTCGGAAGTAACCCCCTGTAATGCCCACTTTCGTGACTTGGCACAAAGTGTTAAAAACGGAGTCTATGAAGCAGGAGGGTTTCCGTTGGAGTTTCCTGTCATGTCATTGGGAGAAACGTTGATTCGTCCTACTGCCATGCTTTATCGCAATTTGGCGAGTATGAGTGTCGAAGAAAGTATCCGTGCCAACCCGTTTGACGCCATTGTATTATTGACAGGTTGCGACAAAACCACCCCTTCGCTTATTATGGGGGCTGCCAGTGTCGATTTACCAACGATTGTACTCCCAGGCGGGCCGATGTTGGCAGGTCGTTTTCAAGGCAAAGCGATTGGCTCGGGAACGGACGTGTGGCGCTTTGCGGACGACGTAAAAACGGGCAAAATGACACCCGAAGAGTTTGAAGAAGCCGAAAGTTGTATGAGCCGTAGTATTGGTCACTGCTCCACGATGGGAACAGCTTCTACAATGGCTACCATGGCTGAAGCACTCGGCTTGACGCTGCCAGGATTATCGGCAATTCCTGCGGCCGATTCTCGCAAAAAAATGAACGCTCACTTGACGGGGATGCGTATCGTTGAAATGGCGAAAGAGAACCTGACACTCTCAAAAATATTGACCCGCGAAGCCTTTGAAAACGCTATTATGGCCAATGCTGCCGTGGGAGGCTCTACCAACTTTGTATTGCACTTATTAGCCATTGCAGGACGGATGGGGGTTGATTTGACACTAGATGATTTCGACCGTGTAGGCTCACGAATGCCGTTTTTACTTAATGTGATGCCTTCGGGTAAATACTTGATGGAAGATTATTTCTATGCGGGTGGTTTGCAGGTGGTTATCAATGAAATAAAAGAGTTTTTGCACAAAGACGTGATTACGGTCAATGGTAAATCGTTGATAGCAAACTCAGAAAATGCTAGAAACTGGAATCCCGATGTGATTGCTTCACGCGTTGAGCCGATTTTGGAAGAAGGTGGAATAGCAGTTATCAAAGGCAATTTGTGTGAAAACGGAGCCGTGATTAAGCCTTCGGCGGCGTCGGCTCATTTGATGAAACACACAGGGCGTGCGGTGGTATTTGAAACGATTGAAGATTACCACGCCCGCATCGATGATCCTGAGCTGGACATTGATGAAACCTGCGTGATGGTACTCAAAAACGTAGGGCCGAAAGGCTACCCAGGGATGCCTGAAGTTGGAAATATGGCCTTGCCGAAAAAGATTTTGGACAAAGGGTTTTCAGACATGGTGCGGATTTCGGATGCGCGCATGAGCGGAACGGCCTATGGCACGGTGTTGCTGCACGCGTCGCCCGAAAGTGCCATTGGCGGTAATTTAGCTCTCGTCAAAGACGGTGACTTAATTGAAATCGACATCCATGAGCGCTACATCCATTGGCACGTATCTGACGAGGAAATCGCTCGCCGTCGCGCCGAATGGAAGCCGATTGATCTGGGGTACAATCGTGGCCATAACAAATTATACATTGAACACGTGACACAGTCGCACGAAGGCTGTGATTTTGACTTTCTCGTAGGTAAATCGGGCAGCGAAGTAAGCCGCGAATCGCATTAATTATTTGATTCTTGCAGATGTTCTGCATAAAATTATGAAAAAAAGGTAAAACATTATTTTGCGAGTAGGTATTGATTGTCAAAAATGATGTTCGCAGATTTAAAAACGCAGATTTTCACAGACATTGTTCTGCGGAACTCTGCGTTTTACTATTCAGTGGGTTTCTGCGGGGAAAAAATGTTATACTAAAGTGGGTAGTGTAGATGAAGCAATGATAAATTACCCCACGGCCCATTGCATAACTCCTTCTTTGAGCGCATAGGTCGTGCTACGAATTTGCTTGATTTGTAGGCTATTCAGCACATGTGCAATCAGTACTACTCCGGGCACAATCATCTCCACCCGAAGCTCAATCATACCTGGAATAGCCATGCGCTCTTCGCGGGTAAGGGTGGTGAGTAGGTCATAAGCACGGTAAAATTCAGTAAGAGACAATTCAAAGCTAGTTTGATTGGTGGAAGGGAGCTGTCCTAATCGGTGCATAAAATCGATGTCAACAAGGGTATCAAAAGACCCCGAGGAACCCACTAAGACCTGCGGCGCATACTGATGTGCGGCGTTGACAAGAGGCAATAGTTGCTCTTGAAAATAGGAGTTCATCCGTTGAATAGCCCCAGAAGAAATGGGTTCAGTCTGTACGAATTTCTCTAATAAACGTTGCCCTCCGATTTCAAAACTTTGTTTCCAAAAAATCCGAGAAGCATTGCCAATAATAAATTCAACGCTTCCACCTCCAATGTCCATCAGTAGCGACGGAGCCTCGCCAAGGTCGATTCCCTGCCGTACTCCTTCGTAAATGAGCTCGGCTTCGCGTGTTCCGCTGATGACTTCGATAGTGATGCCAGTTTCTTGTAAGATAGTTTGACAAAACTCATGTCCATTGGCTGCATTTCGAATAGCACTCGTTCCTAATGCTTTTATGTTTTGGGCTAATACTTCGTGCTGGTCGATGTGCTGGCGAAAAAGCCTGAGTACTCTCAAGGCCCGTTCTGTAGCTTCATTGGTAATAAAGCCTTGGTTAATGCCTGCTTTAGCAATTTTGGTAGGAAGTTGTTCTTTAAAGAGTTGATGGAGAGTATCTCCTTGTTTTTCAACAATCAAGAGGTGGAAGGTATTGCTCCCGAGGTCAATAATGGCGTATTTCATGCCTTAATAAATTTTCGCTAAAAAATGCGATGAATAAGTTGAAAGAAAAAGTGCAAAGAAAATTGATTTTTTAAAAGGAGACAGCTATTTTTGCACTCCATTTATAAAAAGAGACAAAAACAATAACAAATATGTTGCTCGTACAAGTTAAAGAAAACGAATCAATTGACAAGGCACTTAAGCGTTTCAAAAAGAAATTTGAAAAAACTGGCGTTTTGAAAGAGCTGCGTTCACGTTCAGCTTTTGAGAAAAAGTCGGTGAAGCGTCGTCAGCAAGTGATTCATGCGACTTACGTGCAGAAAATGCGCGAAAACGAAGTTATCTAAGTCGATATTCCCTCTTCGAAGATATAGATATGAGGCACTACGCTACGGCGCAGTGCCTTTGTCTGTTTCTAAAAATCTGCCTTTTTGAAGGGTTTGATGTCTATTTTTTCCCAGACCTTACCCGTGACGTAGGGGTCTTTGTGTAGCCATTCATTGAGCTGAGTTTCGGTTTCAAAATCGACGACCATCATTGAACCCATCATTTTTCCTTCGGAGGAAAGCAAAGCACCGCCTAGCACGAAATGGCCCTCTGCTTTTAAAATTTTAGCACCTTCTAAATGACGTTCTCGCACCGACATACGGCGCTCAAGTGCTTTTTCGTCGGTATAGTCGTAAGCATGTAAAACGTAAAGCATATTGATTGGTTATAATAGATTTGAAGAATCCAAAGGTTTGAAAAGAGGTTATAAGATAAAAAAGGTTAGAGAACAGACTCCCTGTCACTCTAACCTTTTTTATCTTAGTCAATTGCCTTTTTAGGCGTTATCTTCTGTCGAATTTTCTTCCTTTACTTTGCTATTCATGAACTCTTGATAAACCGTTTCTCTCTCGAAAGGACGCTTACCAATCAAACGCTCAAGGTCGCTTTGGAATAAAATTTCTTTTTCTAGCAATTCTTGTGCAATGATTTCTAGGGCAGCATGGTGGTCGGTAAGAAGCGCTTTACAACGGTTATAGGCTTCTTCAATGATTTTACGAACCTCTTCGTCAATCATTCGGGCTGTCTCTTCTGAATAAGGCTTGTTGAACGAGTACTCCGATTGTTTAGAGTCATAGTACGACATATTACCAATCTTATCATTTAGACCGTAGATAGTCACCATGCTGTGAGCAAGTTTGGTGACGCGCTCAAGGTCGCTAAGAGCACCTGTTGATACTTTTCCAAACACTACATCTTCGGCAGCGCGGCCTCCAAGAGTCATGCACATTTCATCTAATAACTGCTCCGAACGGTACAAATACTGCTCACGAGGTAGATACTGAGCGTAGCCCAAAGCCGTCATACCACGTGGCACAATCGTTACTTTTACCAATGGATCAGCATGTTCTAAGAACCACCCTGCGACAGCGTGACCTGCTTCGTGGTAGGCCACAATTTTCTTCTCATCGGGCGAGATAATTTTGTTTTTCTTCTCCAAACCACCAATCACGCGGTCCATGGCATCTTGGAAGTCTTGCATAGTTACTTCTTCACGGTCGCGGCGAGCAGCAATGAGGGCAGCTTCATTACATACATTGGCAATTTCTGCTCCAGCAAAGCCTGGTGTTTGAGTAGCCAATTTTTTAGGGTCAACGTCAGGTGATAGTTTAATAGGCTTCAAATGTACCTTAAAGATGGCTTCACGACCTACAATATCGGGTTTGTCCACTGAAATCTGTCGGTCGAAACGACCTGGGCGAAGAAGCGCAGAATCGAGTACGTCGGGACGGTTGGTCGCTGCCATGATGATGATACCCGAATCAGTAGCAAAACCATCCATCTCCACTAAAAGTGAGTTGAGTGTATTTTCGCGTTCGTCGTTAGCACCTGGCATACCACCACGGCCACGTGAGCGACCTACGGCGTCGATTTCATCAATAAAGATGATACAAGGGGCTTTTTCTTTGGCTTGTTTGAATAGGTCGCGTACCCGTGCAGCACCTACTCCCACAAACATTTCAACGAAATCTGAACCCGAAAGCGAAAAAAAAGGCACACCCGCTTCACCCGCTACTGCTTTGGCAATAAGGGTCTTACCTGTTCCTGGAGGGCCTACGAGGAGGGCTCCTTTTGGAATTTTGGCACCAAGCTTTGTGAATTTAGTAGGGTTTTTGAGGTAATCCACAATTTCCATGATTTCCTCTTTAGCTTCTTCCAAACCTGCTACGTCATTGAAGGTAATTTTAACCTTATTTTCAGCATCAAATAGCGTTGCTTTCGAGCGCCCAATGTTAAAAATTTGTCCACCAGGACCACCTCCGCCAGTCATACGACCGAGCAAGAAATACATGGCCAAAATCATAATGATTAAAAAGCCCCAAGTGCTGAGGAAGCCTGTCCAATCGCTACGGCGATCGAAGTCATAGTCAATAGAATCGCTATCAGGTTTTAATTTTTGAAAATCATCCAAAAATTTATCGGCGGATGTAACCTCAAACTGAAAATGAGGGCCTCCGTTGTTAAAGTACGCTTTGTTATCAAAAATAGCTCGATACTTAGGGTCTTCGAGTGCTTTGGCGTTGAGCGTAACTTCTACGTATTCGTTATTGACGATGACGATATTTTGCACCTCATGGGCTTGTACCATCTTCTCAAATTTCTTCTGCGTAATGGGGCGAATGGCCGTATTGCGACTAAAAAAGGTGATTCCCAAAATCGCTAACACCAATGCCGCAATAATCCATCCCTGATAGCCCGTACGGCGGGGATTGCGGTTGTTGGGGTTTAGCGGATTGCCATTGTTTTCGGACATGATTATTTCTTAATTAAATTAACGGGTTTTTTAGCCATAATTGGCCTGAATAAATGGGAGTGGTAGGTAATTCTACACCTTTAATCAAACCAACACTATTTTTGAGGGTAATGTTCAATCAAGCAAACTCTTCCTCAGCCAACGTAATTTCGGCATCTCCCCAAAGTTGTTCGAGACCATAAAATTCACGACGATCTTTCTTAAAAACGTGAGCTACTACGTCTACGTAGTCAATAAGTATCCATTCTTTAGCTTCTTTGCCTTCGCGCTGCCAAGGGTGTTCGGAAGTTACTTTATAAACTTCGGCCTCAACTGAATCGGCGATGGCGTCAATTTGAGTGTCAGAGTTACCAGTACAAATAACAAAAAAGTCAGTAATGGCGTTTTTGATTTTGCGCAGGTCCATTATTACTACGTCCATGGCCTTTTTTTCCTGCATTCCTTTTACTACTAGGTGGCACAGCTGTTCTGAAGATATACTATCTGATTTGCGTTGTTTCATGCGTTAGTCTTAAATTGCATCCCTAAAAATAAGAAATATTGTACAAAATTAAGTCCAAAACGCTTTTTATTGGAAAAAAATTGATTTATCTGCCAACTTGTCAGTCAACAAACGACGAAGCGGCGGATTTGGTGCGCCTTGGGCAGGGGTTGGAAGGTACTGTTGTCATAACTGACTTTCAAACGGCAGGCCGTGGGCAGCGCGGAAATCAATGGTTGGCTAAGGCTGGAGAAAACTTTACGCTCTCTCTTATTTTGCGTCCTCATTTCTTAACTCCTGTCCAGCAGTTTCGTCTCAACGTTGCCATTTCGGTAGGGATATACGAATTTTTCAAGCCCTATTTAGGAGAGGTTCTCAAGATAAAATGGCCAAATGATGTGTATGTAGGCGACCAAAAACTGGGAGGGGTGCTTATTGAAAATGCCATTCAGCGGTCGCGTATAGAATCTTCGATTGTGGGAATGGGACTAAATATCAATCAACTTTTATTTGAAAATCCCCGCGCTACTTCTTTGCGAAAAGCGACACAAAAGGAATATCAGCGCGAAGAACTCTTGCCCGATTTATTAGCCTCGCTTGAAAAAAATTACCTGCTGCTTCGTAATGGTCATTTTGATGCGTTGAAGATGCGCTATTTACAAAGTTTGTTTCGTTATCAGGAGCAACACAATTTTCGGCAGAATGAAAACGTATTTACGGGGATGATTGTGGGAGTAACCGATGCCGGGCTTTTAGCGGTTCAAATTGGGAATCGACTAGAGTATTTCGATTTTAAAGAAATTAGTTATGAGTTTGGTAACTAAATTCGGTTGTGAGTAATCTCTAAGAAGTATTGATAGAATAACATGTTAAATTTCAGTGAAATCGTGGGCAAAAGTTTGGTAAAAAAAATAGGTTGGGCAATCATGCCCCTTTTTGCAAGCGTATGGGTGAGTTGTTCTTGGTCTGAAACCGATTATGCCCCCAAGCCTAAAGGCTTTCCTCGCCTTGATTTGCCTCTACAAGTCTATCAGTCAATGACCGAAGACCATCCGTATTCGTTTGAGTATTCAAAAAGTGCGGTGATATTGCCTGATTCTTTTAGCGATGCCGAACCTCACTGGATTTTTATTGCATATCCTTCCCTGAAAGCCAGTATTCAGTTGACGTACAAGCCTGTCCAAAACAATCCACAGCGCCTTGGTGGATTTATTAATGATGCTTATAAATTGGCTGGTCGGCACCAAATTAAAGCGACAGGGATTCGCGAACAAGTGGTAAAAACTAAATCGGGGCAAACGGCGGTGTTGTTCGATTTGGAGGGGGATGTTCCAAGCTACGTTCAATTTTTTACTACCGATACAACTACTAATTATCTGCGCGGGGCGCTTTATTTTTCGGTAGCCGATAAGCAAGATTCGTTACAACCTGCCATCGACTACCTTCGCAAGGACATCGTTCACTTGCTGAATACCCTGAAGTGGAAGAGAAAATCTTAAAAAATTTTTGACAAAATGCTGTAGGCTATCAATTTGTCTTTACGGTAAGTTTCGGTTTTGATGTCCCACAAAACGCCAGGAGTACGGTAACTAACCGCCAGGAAGTCAAAGGAAAGGTTGACGATTGTTTTGGTAGCCACGCTCATATCAGCCATGATTTTGTAGGCGTTGTAAGTACCTGCGGGTACCGTAATACTTTCTTGACTTGCCACCTTTCTATTTTTCAAATTCAAGTTGTAGGTCAAATTCATTCCGCCTTCCATCATACCGCTGCCTGTAAGTGAAGCATCTTTAAGAGTACTGCCAACGGTATAGGAGTCGCTGTAGGTGAGGTCGTTGGAAGCAAACGTCATTTTGGCGTCTTTCATCATGGGGTTATCTTGAGCCGCCATCATGGAGGTCATATCCACTGAAAACTCATTTCCTTTGCAGCGGCATTGGTAGCTGTTGGTCATTTGCGGTTTATCTTTGGCATCAAACGACTGGGCTTCCATTTTCATTACCACCGTTCCGTTGTCATTGGCGACATCTTTCACAGTGTAAAGGAGCCGCCCCGTAAGTTTGTCTTTGGCGTTGTAGTTGAGCAATTCAAAACCCGACCCCGCTTTCATTGTAATGCCGAGGCAAGACTGAGCTTGAAGCTGTAGGGTTAAACCAATGAGGGTAAAACATGTAACTAAAAACCGTTTCATACGCTTGAAAATTGAGGTGAAATATTAAAGAATTAATACGCTAACCAGATCATACTCAGCATTCCGATAAGCATAACAAGTTTACACAAACTACTTAACGAATCAAATTCTTTTTTTGTGTCGGCGCGGATAAGACGATATACCAACCAGCCAATGAGTCCAAGAAGCCCTACAAACATCCACGTCAATTGGGAGTTTTGTAGCCAATGCGCAGCCAGAAACAAACTGGGAACAAAAATGGCAATGAGCCCGTAAAGAAAGACCTTGGTGCGTCGAATTCCCCAAATGATAGGAAGTGTTTGACAGCCGTGAGAAGCATCGCCGCGGACATCTTCCATGTCTTTGATGATTTCACGAATGAGCGAAATACCAAAGGCAAACAAGGCATACAAAATAACCAACGAGCGATTTTGGGGGTAATAAACGGCTAAAATAATGAGAGAAAGGCCCGTTAGAAGGGCAACAATGAAATTGCCAATGAAAGGTCGTTTTTTGAAATAAGAGGCATATACCCAAAGAAGCGTAACGGATAACACACTCAGGAGAAATATCCATTTATGCACCAATAGCCCTAGGCCACACCCCAAAATATTGAAAACTTGGTGGGTAGTAATGGCGACGCGGCGCTTGAGGTATCGTCCAATGATGACGCGGTCAGGTTTGTTGATAAGGTCGATTTTGATGTCAAAATAGTCGTTAATGACATAACCCGCTGCCGCGATAAGTACGGTCGAAAGTGTGATAAGAAAAATCTCTTTTTCGAACAAAATACTTTTCCAGTCGCTGATAGGGCCAATTAAAAACAGGCGAGTCATGTATTGCGTTAGGGCAATCATGAGTAGGTTAGGCCAGCGGATAAGCCGCATAAACCCAAACGAAGTATCTTTGATGGTAAGGCGGCGTTTCACAAATAGGACAGATTATGGATTTGCGGATGTCTTCAAAGCTGTATACAGAACAACGAATAAGTTAGATGCGTTTCGGGACTTTACAAAATCTTTATACAGAATGTGGAGAAAAAATTGGATTTTTTTTGTTGTGCCGAATAATACCTCAACTAACTCCTCGTCCGCGAATGAAAATCGGAATTGTTTGTTATCCAACATTTGGTGGTAGTGGCGTAGTCGCTACTGAACTTGGAAAGGCGCTTGCTGCCGTCGGACATCAGGTTCACTTCATCACATACTCACAACCTACACGCTTAGATTTTTTCAGTGAAAATATTTTTTACCACGAAGTTCATATTCCCAATTATCCGTTGTTTCAGTACGCCCCGTACGAGTCGGCGCTATCGAGCGCGATGGTGAACGTAGTGAAGACCGAAAAATTAGATGTTTTGCATGTGCATTATGCCATTCCGCACGCCTCAACGGCTTACATGGCAAAGCAAATTCTCAAATCCCAAGGCATTCATATCCCCGTTATCACAACTTTGCACGGAACTGACATCACGCTCGTCGGCAAAGACCGCTCGTACGAACCCGTGATTACGTTTAGTATCAACCAGTCAGACGGTATTACGTCGGTGTCGGAGTTTTTAAAACAAGCTACTTACGATTATTTCCCTATCACAAAAGACATTGAAGTGATTCCGAACTTCATTGACTTAGATCGTTTTAAGAAACAGAAAAAAGACCATTTCAAGTTGGCAATTTGTCCCAACGGTGAAAAATTGCTGGTGCATACCTCCAATTTTCGAAAGGTAAAGCGGATTGAAGACATTGTATTGATGTTTGAAAAAGTACGCCACGAAGTACCAAGCAAATTGCTTTTAGTAGGTGACGGGCCTGAACGTAACAAAATCGAAAACCTGTGCCGCGACCTAGATTTGATGCAGTGCGTGCGCTTCTTGGGTAATTTGGACGCTATCGAAGAGGTGTTGTCGGTTGCTGATTTGTTTGTGATGCCTTCTGAAACAGAAAGTTTTGGGCTAGCTGCTTTGGAAGCAATGGCCTGTGAAGTACCTTTGATTACCTCAAACGCTGGCGGTTTACCGGAGTTGAATGTTCAAGGAGTTACTGGTTTTATGAGTAATGTCGGAGATGTCGACGACATGGCTAAAAATGCGATGTATATCCTCCAAGACGAAAATTTAGCCCGTTTTAAGGCCAATGCGCTTGCCCGAGCTAAAGAGTTTGATTTGGCGAATATTCTGCCTCAATACGAAGCTTATTACGAGAAGGTCGTAGCCGAAAGTTTAAACTCGTTGACAGAAAACCACTAGTGGCTTCTAACGAACGTCCAATGCGTGAAGTGTTGGTGGGGAAATAGAAAGGAATCAATAAACTAGAACCATGAAAAAAATTGTATTGCCGTTGGCGCTACTCGCTTTTTCTTTAGGAGCTTGTACGCGCTATTTTGTAGGGAAACCCGTTAAACTTCAGCCGATTGCAGTCAGTGATACCGTTAGTGCACCGACTTCGGCTTTGTCACAAACGGTAGATCAATATCTTCAACCTTACCACGATAGTTTGGACGCCCAAATGACGGCGGTGCTGACGACTTCACCTCGTAGGTTGACCAAAGGAATACCCGAATCAGAACTAGGGAATTTGATGGCAGATCTTTTTCGGGAAATGGGACAAGAGCGTTGTGGTAGACCCATTGATGTGGCAGTTACCAACAACGGAGGAATTAGAACGGAGTTGCCCCAAGGAAACATTACCCTCGGTAAAGTATATGAAGTAATGCCTTTTGATAACGATTTAGTGGTGCTTACGCTTTCGGGTGAAGTCATGCAGAAAGTGATTGATTATTTGGCTCAACGTAAGGAACCTCAGTCAGGTTTGAAACTTATCGTTGATAAGGCTACTAACAAACCTAAAGAAGTGTTGATTGGAGGGAAACCTCTTAATACGGAGCAGACCTACACGCTGATTACAAGCGATTATATGGCAATGAGCAGCGATTTAGCGCCCATCGTTAAAAATAATAAGGGCTATCAGGCGCTCAATTACCTCATGCGCGACGCCATGGCGGATTACTTGCGCCGTAAGGGAAAACAAGGGCAGGCAATTGACCCTAAAAAAGACGGCAGAACGACCGTTGTTGAGTAAGTAGTCCTATTAGAACCAACCTGTTGCTTTATTATTATTATGCAAAGACGTATATTTCTTCAACATATTTTTGGGGCTACTGGAGCCGTAGCATTGGGCGTATCACCTTTTGAAACGTGGGCGTCGCCTCAGGCAAAAGAAGTCAAAATCACCATTTTACATACCAACGACCAGCATAGCCGCTTGGAGCCTTTTCCGAAAGGTGATCGCATGGCGGGGCGCGGTGGCGTGGTGAATCGGGCGCGAATTTTGAGTAAAATTCGTTCGGAAGAACAGAATGTATTGCTTTTTGACGCAGGTGATATTTTTCAAGGAACGCCTTATTTTAACTTCTACAAAGGTCGTCCCGAAATCGAATTGATGAGCCAAATGGGCTACGATGCCGTGACGATGGGAAACCACGATTTTGACGGCGGGCTTGACCTGTACGTGACGCAAATCAAGGAGTATGCCAAGTTTCCTGTGCTGATAGCTAACTATGACTTCAAAGGAACGTCCATGGAAGGATTGGCACAACCGTACAAAATCTTTAATGTCCAAGGGGTAAAAGTAGGCGTTTTTGGGATTGGAATTAGCCCCGATGGCTTGATTCCGCAGAAACTATTTGGTCGAACTAAATACCTCGATCCTGTCAAAACGGCTAACGACACTGCCGCAATGCTTCGTAACGAAAAGAAGTGTAGTTTGGTGGTGTGCCTTTCGCACTTGGGATACAAGATGAGCGAAGGTGAAATGTCGGATTTAGTAATGGCACCGCAAACCAGAGACATCGACGTGATTATCGGAGGACATACGCATACGTTCTTAAACGAACCTACAATACTTAAAAACCAAGTAGGTAAGTCGGTGATTATCAATCAAGCAGGTTGGGGTGGTGTAAGCCTTGGACGGTTAGATTTTAGATTTGACCGCGTATCTAAGAAAGTCTATTTCGAAAGCCAAGCCGTACCTGTTCAATAATGGTGTCGGGGGTATTCATTCGTGCATCGTGTGGCGGATTTTTCACAACCCGCTACAAACGTTGAGCATCTCCGATGCAAACGCTCCTCATTTTGTTAGGCAAAATGACTTAATAAATTGAAATAAAGTAAATTGTTTTTTCTAAAAATTAAAATTTCGCGTCTTTTTGCTTTGTAAATCCTTTATTTTAAGTCAAAAGTATATTTTACGAAAAAACAAAAAACGCCGCGGCTTACCAAGCTCTTTCACCAAGTTTTCCTTATGACATTCGACAATCAACTCAGAGTATCGTCCGAGGTAGGGACGCTTCGAAGATTACTTATTCACAGCCCCGACCGTGGTTTGGGTAAAGTTGTTCCCTCGAAAGCGCAGGACTGGCTTTTTGAGGACATTGTACACCTCGATACCATGCGTCGCGAAGAGTACGATTATTATGTCAAAATCTTGCTCTATTTTTTGGATTCTGAAAAAGTGAAAGGAAAAATAAAAGAGATAGATGCCGACCCAAAGCGTTTGTTTTACAAACCAGGAAGTCCCGAATATTTTAACTCTGACAAAGTCGTAGATATACAAAAACTATTAGCGGAAATCCTTGAAGAAGAGAGCATTCGGGTAAAACTCATTGCTTCTATTTGTGCCGTAGAGCGTTGTTCGTTTCGGATTCAGGAAAAACTCGAAGAATACGACTCTATTGAACTAGCAAAAATCCTGATTTCGGGTTCGTTACCTGACCGTCATATGATTTTTGCTCCGCTACCCAACTTTATTTTTACTCGTGACATTGGTATTGTGATTAACGACCACGTGCTGCTCAACAAACCCGCGAAGACGGCTCGCACGCGGGAGTCCTTGTTGACTCAATACATCTTTTTTAACCATCCTCAGTTTGAGGGTTGTCGCAATAATATCATCGAAATTCCTGATAATGAACACCATTTCTTATTGACAGAAGACGAACTCAAGAG
>JACCEC013210554.1_pt1 | contig 61068 bp, 75 predicted proteins | sample 7450121 | NCBI WGS metagenome assembly JACCEC01 (sample SAMN15323455, study PRJNA562643) | freshwater metagenome | isolation source: river surface water | place: USA:Blue River Watershed | collected 2017-08-18
AACATAACCCCACCCCTCCATAACCCTCATAACACACCCCTAACATAACCGCCTTTAATCAGGCGGTTTTTTAATATAAAAAGCGGCGGACATCAATATAACCCCATTATAAAGAGAACATAACAACCGCCTTATAATATAAGACATATAAATAAGAAAAGGCGGACACATAAAACTTAAATAAAAAAATATAGGCGGACACATAAGTATTGATATATAAACCTCCATATATATAGAGATACCTCCAGATAGAGATACCTCCAGAGAGAGAGCGTCTACTTTATATAATAAATAAATATAGGCGGAACCTATAAGACATATAAGAGGCGGAACATCATATATTAAAAAAAGCGGCGGACACTCAATATACTATAAGAGAGAGAGAGAAGATACAATACCAAGGAATCCAAGGAATACCAAAGGACACCCAATAGCCTCCAAGACGAATAAAAGACGAATAAAAGACGAATAAAAGACGAATAAAAGACGAATAAAAGACGAATAAAAGACGAATAAAAGACGAATAAAAGACGAATAAACAAAAACCCCTATAATAAAGAAGTTATTTCTCAAGAAGGTTAAATACATATATAAGTTTATAAGTTACATACAATTACCTATAAGTTTATAAGTTTATAAGTTTATAAGTTTATAAGTTTATATGTAAATCCTCTATGTAGTTATACTCTCTTTACAAGATAACTCTATCTATCTCCCTCTCCTTCTCTCTCTATAAATATCTTGGTACCGCCGCCTAAAAAATTTCCCTACCGCCTTAAAAGTAAAACGATAGGGATATTGAAATTCTTTAAAATAAGATATTGAAATTCTTTAAAATAAGATATTGACAAATGAATATATGTATGCTATAATGAATATATGAATATAACGCTTTAATAACATATTGCGAGACAGCACAACCGAGTTCCGTGAAGGGACGTATTAGCCAAGTCAGACAATTTTGTTATCAACAGGGTATATATCTCATAAATTCAAACATAGATGCAATTAAATTGCATTATACTATTCCATGCGTCTTTGTTGACCCTTATGGAAATACTTAAGTGTGCCGCCGCCTTTTTGGGTATGACATCGGCATAGTTTTCGTGTTCTTTGCGTGGCATACCTAAAAGAGGAGAGACTTTAACGTATGAATGATGCAGAAATTGTATCAGTATATAAGAGACTTAAGAGTACTAGGGGTACCGCCGCTTTTTTGGGTGTTAGTAGAGACCGAGTGCTTAACGCAATTCGTGAACTACCCATTACAGAAAAGACGCATCACGCCGTTGTAGAAGACGCTGAAGTTATCAATACCTACTATAACTTAAAGTCTTATGCAAAGACCGCCGTTTCTTTGGGAATCAGTCGAGATAGAGTAAGACGTATATTAGGTAAGCATCAGCAAGAAAATGCGGTACCCCGCCTTCTAACATTTATTGAAAGAGACTTATCTCAAAGCAAGGCGTATATCATTTCTTCAGCGGTATCCAACGCCCCTGTAGACATTGCCTTCCTCTCAATACTTGAACACATCTCAAAGAAGACTTCTGCACCGCTTGTTATTTCACCAACGTTCTATAAAAATGTATCCCTTTATCAGGCGAATACAACATATAATTTTGGTGAAGCACAGAAGTATATTAGAGACACGCCACATCACGGCGACAAAGTGTATCTTGCATTAAATGCCAAAGTTCAAGCAACCAGCACACGCCCACTAAACGGGTTACAAATGTTGGCACAACAAGATACCATTATTGTCGGACACCCAATCATTCAACATACATCATTGCCTTCAATGGTTGGAAGAGTCAAACGCCTATATACAACAGGGTGCGTAACACACCCAAGTTATACAGAAACCGCTTCAGGGGTTAAGGCGACTCACAGCCAACAGCTTGGAGCATTATTTGTAACAGACCAAGGCAAAGTTACACATCTTTTGTATCAAAACCTTTCTGTATGTTTTAACGGGATAATGTATTTCTATAAAGATGGTAAAGTTGTTGAACAACCCGCTCCTGTTGAGGCGGTTATTGTAGGAGACTTACACTGGAAATCAGGCGATGAGCATAGAAACATTTTCGATACCTTAAAAGGTATGGATGTAAAAAGCGTTTACTGGCATGATATTCTTGATTTACCATCCATTAGTAGACATAAAAAAGGTAAAGCCCTTGACCTTATCCTAGAAGAAGATAATAGCAGTTTCTTTATTGACCTGATTTCATGGAGAAACCTATACGAGCATTTAATGGAAATTGATGCGGAGCATATTATTGTTGCTTCAAATCATACGGAAGGTCGCCTTAAGAATTGGCTTAATGACCCCAAAGAAGTGTTGGGAAGAAACGCCTATGATTTTGCCAGATGTTTAGTAGCCTGTGTTGATAGAAGCGACGAACCGCTTTTAAAAGTCGTTATCGAAACGCTTTTCGGCGAAGCCTATACAAAAGGTATTAAGTTTCTTTCCTATAAAGATAGTATAGAAGTTCTTGGCTATCAGTTAGCACTTCATGGAGACAAAGGCGTTCATGGAACAAGAGGTAGCAATACCGCCTTTTCTCGTCTACACGAGAAAACGATTACAGGACATAGCCATGTAACATCCATTACAGGAAACCAGTATACAGTCGGAAGTGAATGTCCTTTAGACCAAGGGTATAACGTTGGGTTTTCAGCGTGGTCAAATACATCAATAGCAATTAACGCAAACGGTTCAATAACCTATATTTAGAAAGAGATTATATGATAGAAAAAGATTATAGCCGAGATAGTTTGATTGACCAAGCGGGGCTGACAACAATCAAAGGTTTATTTTTTAAAGAGGGCGATACGTCTCCACAAGATGTATTTGCAAGAACATCTGAAGCGTTGGCTATGGGGGATAAAGAATTAGCACAACGCCTTTATAATTATTCAAGCAAATTGTGGTTATCTTATGCAACACCGCTTTTGGCAAATGCCCCTTTTAGCAAAACGGCGTTACCCATTAGCTGTAACTTAACTCATGTAGGCGATTCCATTTCAGATTTAACCAACCACTACACAGAGATTTCAAACCTATCAACAGCAGGGGCAGGTATTGGAAGCTACTACGGTAAAGTTAGAAGCATCGGAAGCCATATTGGCAAACGTGGTAAAGCATCTGGCGTAATTCCTTATATTAAAATTGAAGAATCAACCCTAATGGGCTTTCATCAAGCAGGAACACGCCGTGGGATGTCCGCCATTTATTTAGACGTTTCACACCCAGAGATTACAGAATTTATTTCGGTTGCCGATAAAGTAGGCGGCGACGAAGCACGCAAAGCAAGAAATCTTTATACCGCTGTGGTAATCGATGATAAATTCATGCACGCCTTAGAAGACGGTTTGATGTATGATTTAGTTGACCCACATAGCAAAGAAGTTATACGTCAAGTAGATGCCAGAGATTTATGGGATAAGATTCTAACACAACGTCTTAAAAACGGACATCCCTATATTATGTATTCTGATAATGTGAATAAGACTATTCCATTAGAATACACCAATCAGAACCTTAAGGTATCTACATCCAACCTATGCGTTACGGCAGATACGTATGTATTAACCAAGGTTGGTAATGTTAGAATCAAAGAACTTGTAGGACACACAGTAGATATTTGGAACGGTTACGAATGGTCGGAAGTAACGCCTATGAAAACATCTGACAGTGCAGAGATTGTACAAGTCGAATTTTCAAATGGCGAAGTACTCAAATGTACCTTAGAGCATAAGTTTTATATTGAAACAGATGAAGGTGTTGAAGAGGTAGCTGCTAAAGACCTAGTTGAAGGAATGAGCATTCCTATCGTGGAGATGCCCATTATTGACCATGAAAATATGAACACCGCCTATTCGATTGCAAACTATCTGTTAGATGAGATAGAAAGTGGCATTACGAAATGCACTATTCTAAGAGAATATCTATTACATTTAAGACGCTACGTAGTTAGCTTAGGGTACCATGCAGAGGTGAAATGTTTGAACCCTTTAGAAGAAGATGAGAATCTGAAAACCTATCAATTAGTAGTTAGTGATGCCGTCATTAAAGCTATCAAACAATTACGCACAACAATACACGCATATGGTTTAGATAGACCGACAATTTTACAACAATCTAAGATTGTAACCCGCAAAAAGACAAAAGTAGTAGCTATTAAAAAATGCCCTGATAAACAAGAGACTTATTGCTTTACTGAACCTAAGCGTCATACTGCTATTTTTAATGGTATTTACACAAAGCAGTGTAGCGAGATTACTTTAGCTACTGCACCAGATAGAACAGCGGTTTGTTGTTTATCCTCTCTAAACGTTGAAAAAATTGATGAATGGAAACACGACAAACAGTTTATTGAAGACGTTGTTACCGCCTTAGATAATGCCTTGACAATTTATACACAGCATACGGAAGGTTTACCAGCTTTTGCAAATAGCCGACACTCTGTTATGAGAGAGCGGGCTATAGGGATTGGTATGCTTGGATGGCATTACTTATTACAAAAAGAGAATATACCTTTTGATAGTAAAGCCTCATTACTTTTGATTAACGGCGTAGGACACCACATCAAGAGTAGCATTGATAAAGCGACACGCAAGTTAGCCGTTGAACGTGGAGCAAGTCTTGACTCTCAAGAATTTGGCAACGGAGATGTACGTAACTCCTTGACAATGGCAGTGGCACCTAATGCAACTTCTTCGGTAGTTTGCGGAACAAGCCCCTCTATTGAACCTATGAATAGTAATGTCTTTTGGCGGAAAACTACGACCGTTGACATTGAGGTTAGAAACAAGTATTTGCAGGCGTATCTTGAAAGTATTGGAATGAATACAGCTAATGTGTGGTTAGACATAGCCAAACACGGCGGAAGCGTACAACATTTAGATTTTATTGATGACCATACAAAGAACGTATTTAAGACCGCCTTTGAAATTGACCAGCGGTGGTTGGTAATGCAAGCAGCAGAACGTCAAAAGTATATTGACCAAGCACAGAGTTTAAATTTATTCTTCCAGCCAGATGTACAAAGAGAGTATATTTCGGCGGTTCACTACCTAGCATGGAAGTTAGGCGTAAAGACACTTTACTATCTACGGTCGGCAGCCCCTTCAAAAGCAGGCGGATACGAACATAAATCAACAGGTTTTACTAAGATTGAAGTCAATAATAACGATGGCAACTGCCTAGCGTGTGAGGGTTAAATGAAGAAAGTTAAAAGTTATCTATTTCACCACAACCCAGCTTTCAAACCTATCAAGTTTGAAGATGCTTTAGGTTTTTACCAAAAACAGGTCTCTATGTTTTGGAGACCGACAGAGGTTTCATTAGCCCAAGATATTATGGATTTTAAACACAATATCACAGACGATGAGCGAAAATTCTTAATCCATATCTTTAAATTTTTTACGTCAGCAGATGTAAACGTGGCACAAGCATACCTTGATACATACATTCCGACCTTTAAAAATACAGAAGTTAGAATGATGCTGGTACAGTTTGCGGCTACGGAGGCATTACATATTGAGGCGTATTCGCACCTGTTAGACCATTTAGGCTTTACAGAGGATGACTATAACGCTTTTATGCACATCCCTGTTATGCGTAAGAAGCACGAATACACCAAAAACGGCTTGTACAAAGACCATAATCTGAATAAGATTGAATCAATGCTTGTAGATATGGCGGTCTTCTCGCTGTTTACAGAAGGCTTGCACCTATTCAGCTCTTTTGCTATGTTATTGAACTTTGGGCATAGAAGTCTTATGAAGGGAATGGCGGACATCGTACGCTGGTCTTTACGAGATGAAGATTTGCACGTTAAGGGTATGACATGGTTGATGCACGAGATGATTAAGGCGTACCCAGAGAGCTGGAACGATAGGACAAAGCAAGCCGTTATTGACATTGGGAAAGTAATGCTTGAACTAGAGTTTGAGTTTATTGACCATGTATACGGAAATTATAAAATTGAAGGTCTGTCTTCAGATGAAGTTAAACGCTACGCTGAATATATTTTAGACCTTAGATACGCAAGTGTTGGCTTACCTTTGTGCTATAATTATAAAGACCACCCCTTACCTTGGGTGGATATGATGTTATCGGCAAACGAGCATGGAAATTTCTTTGAAGTAGCGGTTACAGAGTACTCAAAAGGATTAAGCACTGGAAGCCACAATATCTTTACTAAAGGCGAACTTTCAGTAAATGATATTCTAGCTATGGAGTTTAAGCATGAAGAGTAAATTAGGCTTTAAACAACTGGCTAATACACAGCTTTCCATAAAAGAGGGTAGCACAATAAATGAATTGTATCATACGATTAGGCGACTCCACTCTAAACCAGAAACGCTCTTAACAAAACGGATTAAAAACGGCTACCGTAAACGCCTAAAAGATTTTATAGTGTTCGTGATTCAATTCAATCTTGACTATAATGATTATAATCTCCTTCTGAAAATACCACATATCGACATAGAGGTGTCGGAGCCTAGAGAGGGCTTAGTGCCAGAGGTTAAGATACATACCGTAGAAGAGGGAGAAGAGGCGGAAGAATATAACTATGTTTATGAAAGACTCAATGAAATAGATGTCGAGCTTTACAAGTTATATAACCAACTGTCGTCAGAACTTGAGACCCTTAAGACTGAATCGGATGACGAAATAGAAATAAGTAAAGTAGAGGAATTGTATTCTACAGCTTTACCAATAAGGTATCAGCGATATGAGGGTATTATATCACTGACAATGAACCAGATGCAACTACTAATTACACGGTTTTCTCATAAATACCCAGAATTAAATAGCTTTCAAAAGAAGGCGGCGAAGTAAGGCGGAACTCTAATGACATTTGATTTAGTTAATGTAAACTCTTTTATTGAAAGAGTAGAAAAAGACTTAGGCATTAAAAAAGAAGATACCAACCCATACCCTACAGGGTTAAGTGAGACGGCTGTTTTAGTAGCATTAAGTTCTATCGTACAATCCTGTGCAGAGACTTTAGCACAGAACGTAGCAACCGAAGGCGGGCTAATTTTTAAACCAGAGTTTAAAAAAGGTAACAGTGAACATAAGAAACTACTACGGCGAGCTAACGCCATCATAAACTGCCCAGATGGAAAAAACACACTAGATAAATTGCAGAAGATGGCTACACTACATTTTGGAAGCGTCGGTGCTAGTTACATCAAGATATTTTATAACTCAAAAGGTCAAGTTGAATCGCTACATCATATCCCATCAAGCTGGGTTACTCATGTAAGAACAGAAATAGATGTACCGATATTGATAGACTCTAATAATTCTAAAGAGGACGAGAAAAGGGCGGTCATTAGAGATTTCGACTTGTATCAGATTACTAGAGTATTCAACGTAGTAGATTCAGATAATGGCGGAAGTGGGCAACAATCTGGGGCTGTACAAACAGAGTATATTTACGAGTGCCATTGCCCATTTGAAAATCCAAGCGATATAGGCAGTCAAACAAAACAGAAGCTACGAAAAGGTAAGCCGTACACGAGACTATACGTTTTTAGAAATGGGTTAGGTGAAAATAAATTAGGTGTACCATTTTGGATTGGTGAGGTAGGAAACCTCTTAGCCTTAATGGCATATGACAGTCTTTCGCATAAGATGATAAACAACAACCTAATACCTCGATTGATTTTAATGCTAGGCGGAGCAGCATTTTCTAAAGAACAAATAGAAGAGCTTAAAGCAGAGTTCGAGACGCAACTATCAGGCGGAAGTGCTTCACAGAATACGCCCTTAATTCTGAACGCCTCTGGACAGAAAGCCACACAAATTGCGTCCGCAAGTGAACAACCAATTTTGCCAGAGATTTCAATACATGAAATTAAGAATGCGTTTAACCCAGATAGCGTAAAGAAATTCTATGACTACGTAGAAGATAGAGTACTAAAATGCTTTAGGATTCCACGCCTTTTAATTGGTGATACAGCTTCGTACAATAGAGCCACAGCAGATGCGGCGTTACAAGTAGTAGAAGCACAAGTGTTTGCACCAATACGCAAAGAGTTTGATACTTTTATAAACACTGTAATACTTGGGAATGGTTTTGAGGAGTCGCCTCTATTTACCTATAAGTCGAAACCAATGCCTATCATGCCCATCGACGGCGAGTTGCGAAAGCTGACTACTTTATCCAACATTGGGGCGATTACCGTGGGAGATGCAACGAACTTAGGTCAAGCACTGGTAGACATCAAACTAGAGGACAAGTCAGATGAAATCAACCAACTTCCATCAGCAGTTGTCGCAAAGTATCAACCAACAGCAGGTGGGGCAACAGCGTCGGCGGTCGACAAGGCAAAAACAACCACGAGCCAAGAAACACAATTACCAAACCAGAATAAGAAAGAATAGTGATATGACCAGCCTACCAAGAATGCTTAGATTTGATGAGACCTTACTTTTAGAAAATAATAAGCAGTTTCTAGTTAGTATAGATGAGGTAGGTAGAGGCAGTATTTACGGCAGTGGCTTCGTAACATCTTCCCTTTTTAAAAGTCATAATGGTGTTAGCACCTATCAAGGTAAGTACAACGATAGTAAACAATTAAATGCAGACAATATCAAAAAAGCATCAGATTTTCTGATGCTTTTAGAGCAGGAAGAATTTTATTATAATACGCTAGAAGTGCCGTGCCAAGCCATTAACAGCGAATTTGAACGAGGCGGAGACGGAGCTTTATCGAGAGTATTCCGTAAGTACTGTGAGAAATCGATTGTCAAATGTTTAGACGATAGCCCAGAACTAAATCCAGACAACACACTTATTCTACTAGACGGCAACGACGCTACTCTACAATATGCTATAATGAAGTATGGATACCAAGTCCTAAGCCTTCCAAAGGCGGACGGTAAAAGTGCTACCTGTGCGGCGGCAAGTATACTAGCAAAGCGTGCTTCAAACGACCATGTAGCTAATATGCCACCAGAAGAAGTAGAGACGTACGGTATAGCAACCAACAAAGGCTACGGAACAAAAGCCCATACAATAGCTATCAAGCATCATGGGTTAAGCGGAAACCATAGGTATTTCGCAAAATGATTTAAAACAAGAGGATGCAATGCTTAAGAAAATCACAGAAGAAGTCAAAAACTTTGACCCATCGAGAGTCTTAACTGGCGTTGTAATGACACCTAATACCCCAACCACTTACGGCGTATGGTACTCACCTCAAACAATACGTAATATGGCGTATGACTACCTAATAAATAATGATACGACAAAAAGCGTAGACCTATTTCACGATACTACGCCAAAAGATTGTTATGTAGTTGAATCTTATATAGCAAGACAGGGTTCAGAGTACCCAGAAGGTTCTTGGGTGGTTTCGGTTTATATCGAGGATGACGACATCTTAGAGATGGTTCATTCTAATAAGATAAATGCCTTTTCTGTACATAATAGATTAAAGATACTGCCAGAAGAATTAGTTGTGGTTCAAGTACAACCACAGGTAACTGGCATAACACAAGCAGCAGACGGACATAAGCACGTATACTATGTTGAATATGACGGCGAAACAGGAGCTTATAAAGGCTATACAAGCTCTGCTGATGACGGCCATTTTCATAGGATAGATTCTACTGGCACAACTACTATGTACGCAGGCGAACCGTCCCATATGCACGTGTATGACCCGTACAAGAAAACTCAAACGTTGTAAAATCTCTAATAACATAGCTTTCCTTTCTGTGATTATTACTATAGCATACTTGGAAGGCGTTGTCAACCCCTATGATTAGATTAGTTACAAAAACATGGAGTACAGTTTACCGTATGGTAGCAGAATTAAAAACTAAATTAAAAACCTTTATTGCGAAGTTGAGAGAAGGCGTTTCCAGCAGAGCTAAATTTATTAGCTTAGTAGGCTGTGGAGCGAATAACCAAACAGTAGAGTTGAAAAATTCATCTACTACAAGTGTAATAGCTTATATAGTAGATACAAATAAACTACCAGAAGGCGTTACGTTAGAGTCTTTTGCCAAAGAGCGTGGACTAGAAAGCTATGCTGTAATGTCTAACGGCGACGGTAAGTCTATTATAGCCGACGTAGAGTCTATTGATATTTTACAAGACTTAAAAGAAAATGCTGATTCAGGATTGGGAAGCCTATATCTTATCGGCGACTTAGAAAAATCTTATGCAACTCCAGTAGTCATGGTTACTGAATGCGAAGAAGAAAGTGCGGATGCACCCCCTATTACTGTAATATCTAGTACCGATGAGGAACAATACCTAATGAATGCACAAGAAGCTCCAAAAGAGTTAGAGACCAAAGAAGTAGAAGCCCAAGAAGTTAAAGAGCCAGAAGTTAAGCCAGAAGAGACCTTGGCGGAAGCAAAGCCAGAAGAATTATTTAATAAAGGCTCTATGGCTGAATTTGCGATGGGGAATCCATATGCTGAAAGTATTATGAAGGCGTTTGAAGCCCAGTTTTCTCAAGCATTATTAGCAGCTACCAAGCAAACAACGGACGTAATTGCTGCCTTGGAGAGCAAAGTTTCTTCCACTTTAGGGACAGTAGAAAGTGTTTTACAAGATTTAAATTCTAAATTTGCTGTTACACAAGAACTACAAAACTCAGCGGAGGAGATTAACACCCAGTTAAAGGCTTCACTAAACGAAGCTACAGCCTTGAACGAGGCTTTGACGGCATCATCTGTTACTGTAACACACAGAACAGCAGGTCAACCCACAGTAAAACGTAGTGTTTATGACATTCCGTAGCTAACACTTGTATACGTAACATAACTTATAATAAAAGAGGAAATATATTAAATGACTGTTTATAAATCGCTAGAAGACAAAGTTCTTGAAGTGGTCAATACATTAAATAACGATAGAACTGTAGCTAGTCAGTCTATCGTGGCCAGTTTAGTACCAGCAGGAAAACGCCATTTGGTAAAAGGGTTTGACGCTGAAGCCGCTGGTTACACACAATTACAGAACAATGGTTTAATCAACCCTGCATTCCCTGCAACAGGCACGGCAACCGACCAGTCTCAATTAGTTTCACGTTACTACCAAGTACCGTACCTTATTGAAACACCACAGCTTAGACCTACTAACACGATTGGTCTATTAAACTCACGTATCGAAAACGTGGTAATGAAAACGAACAAACAGATTTATCCTATCATTGGGATTCCTAACTCTGTTACCGTACCTGTATCCTATGTACAGAACGCTCGTCAGGTTACTGATGCTCAACAAGCCCGTATGTCTGACCGAAGCTACCAGTTGGATGCTACCCAGCCTTTCAAAGCTAGAATGCAACTCGACTACGAAGTTCTTAGAGATACAGCATATGTAAATCCTCAGTTTATTAGCCAGTCTCTTAATATGTTTGCACAAGCACAACGAGAAGACTTGGAAGGTTTAATGTTTAACGGTAACACCGCTTACACTTCGTTAAACTTTAAAACGGCTGGAGCTAACTACCGTTTCCAAAGAGACCCAGCCAACGGTGGTTTAGAATACATGAAAACTAAGGATGGCTTATTCAAACGGGCGACTTTAGTTTACGATATTATTGCTGATACCCCTGCTACTGTAGCGGAAATCTTAACCCCTACACATATCGTAGAAGCTACTAATTTAATCGAACAACGCTTAATTAACGCTTACGGCGGTTTGACCTTATTCATCAACCCTCGTGATTATGCGAACATGATGGATAAGTACGCTTTGGATACTGCACGTAAGACCATTGACGTACAAGAGATTTTACGAGCAGCTCAAATCACTGAAATCGTAGAAGCTCAGTATATCGAGCCTGGCCAAGCGTTGCTTACTGCTCAAGAAAACATCGTATTGGGTATGTATGGCGATGTTAGATTTACTCACGACATCGATAACAGCAGAGACCAGATTAACGTATATGCAAACATGAACTACGACTTTACTGTTAAAGACCCTGCTGCCTTGGTTAAAATCACCAGCATCAAACCAGCATTCTAAGTAAAAAGTGAGGAGACATGATGCGGATAGTACCTACCACACCAGTAGAGCCAAACTATGTCTCCCCTTTTCACGAGGAGCTGGTACTCGCTCATTTAAAAGAAGATAAGGATAATGCTGAGGACTGGAACTACCTCAGCATCCTTGTTGATTCGGCGATACAGCAAGCAGAAATTATTATAGGCACAAAATTACGCCTATACAACTATGATATTTTCTTAAACCCTTATGAGTTAAGCTCACAGATTCATATCAAATACCCAAAGAACCCAACAACCCTATCTGTACGTGAAAACGATTCAGCGACTTACGCCGCAATAGCAACACCTAATTATAATGTTTTATACAAACAAAATGGCATAATGTTTAGAAGTACGTCTACCTCTAGTGAAATAAAGTTCGACTATAATGACTACGAACCATTTAAGGTAACGACTGTTGCAGGCTTAGACTTAAACAGTGGCGAGCATCCAATGCTTATCATGGCGATATTAGCCCACGTAGCACATCTGTATCGGCATAGAGGCGATTTCTCTGCTACGGCTAACGCTTCTACGTTCAACAAAGCGGCGTTACCAACTATCTGTACAACAACCTACCTTAGCTATGCTGGAGCGGTTCGATAATGCCTAATAGATTTCTATACGCACCAAGTGCGTCCCACGATAATAATATAGGCGATAGAAACAAACGTTGCTATTTATATAAGATGATTCCAGTAGCGTGCGATTATGACACGGTGGGTAGCCCGTTGACACCAACATTCAAAGCTAGGTTTTACGGCAAACTAACCAATGAATACCAAGGCGAGATTAGTAACGGAGTAGGTTTATCAACTAAAGGTAACTGGGATTTATACATAAGAACACGCAACGATGTTCAATGCAGGGACAAAATCAGAATTGGTCAGATGTGGTTTGACGTAGTAAACATACAGTACCTATTAGATAACCAGCACTACATGGTTTTAGGTTTACGGATAGCAGGCGAAGAAGATAACTATTCAGCGAGCGTATAAATGTTTACACATAATAACAAAGAATTTAAAACATTTTATACGGGCATGAAAAAGCGGATTGTTCCTCTAGGTAGAAACATAAGAAACGCCGTTGAAGACACTAAAAGAGAATTTGCTAACGAATCTATGGCTAATTATGCTAATAGAATGCTACTACCAAAATCTGGTATAACTATAAAATTTAATGGTAGACTTCACACTCAATCAAGTGAAGGAGAAGCACCAGCCAACAAAACAGGCGTTTTGAAAAGCTCTATCAAAGCTAAGAGGATAGATGAAGGGGTGCAAACAGGCTACACGGTATTCTATGGCGGAATACTAGAAGATAAACTAAATAGACCGAATATAAAGTTGGCGGTATTAGATGCCCAACGAACAGTAAAATTTTTATTTGAGAGAATAGTGCAAATGTTAAGTTAGGATGATATGAGATTAAAACGACTACTAAAACACCTAAAGACTTATCTGCCAGCACAGACATCTGTGTTCTCTGAAGAACCAGTAGAATTAAAAGGCGTTATCTCTACACCCTCTTCTATAACATTCTCTGTAAACCCAAAACCTTTAAACATCGAAACAGGTAAGAATTTGGGTCTTTCGATAAATGAATTAAAAAACCCAGTTAATATAAACCTTATTGACCCAGATATTGCAACTTTGACAACCCAATACGACCATGACTTTACCGAAGAGTATCGATACGGAGAAGTTAAATACCACAAAGAAGTAGTTATTAGTAATGGCACTTCGGAAGTTCGTGTACCTGTATCAGCGGACACAGTGTTATTTCCAAACAGGCGTACGATTACTCTATTGAATCAAATGCTTTTAGGCGATATTCGCTATGCTCCACAGGGTGCTTTTGTTAAAGAGCCAAACAGAGTTAATCCATTTGACACGATGGAAGTAACAGAAACTACGGATAGTACTTTTACAATTACAAGTGAAACGCCTAATTTTACAGGCGTGCTAGGAGCAGATATTTCTATAATGAGCCACAGAGGTCATTATATGTATCTTGCTTCACAGTATGAAGACGCTCAAACCAAATTGAGTCAATTTGAAAGAGCTTTGACAAATTACAATAAAGGTTCGATACCTTTAAAGGCGTTACTGTTCTTGATACCAAACCTATGTCTAGCATCAAAAGACAGACAGGTAACAACAGATAGCTTATCATCTACATCAGGCATTTCGTCGTTTAGACAGAACATTTATGAATCTTTTAACATATTGGTAGCGGTTCCTAATACTAATTCGGCGTTAAGTGAAAACGCTATGGACTTCTGCCACGGAGAAGGCTTCGAGGCGATAAACAAGGCGTTACTAGGAGCTAAACTTAGCTACATAGACGAACCAAATAAGCCTTATGAAGGTATAGAGTTTGTATCTCATGGTATGGAAGGAGCAGATAAGGCGTGGTACTACCACAGTTACCAGTATAGGTTCCTACAAACTATTAGTACTCAAGGGAGCATTTTAAGTAATGTGGCGTATAAGAATAACACGGTTGCGTGGAGGGATAGCGAAATAGTACAGCTTAATGAGACAGGCAATGCGGTTATGACAAGTAAAATTAACAATGATAGAACCCCTCTACAGTAGAAAGAGAGAAAACAATGTACAGACCTTATGGAACGTTAAATTTAGGGAGCTTCACAGACTCACCTTCCTTAAGCCCAATGCGGACGCTCTTAGTAGCAAACGCTCCTTCTCCCGCAACAGCAGATACCTTGTATAAAGACGTATTTAACTCTGGTTCTAGCGTTTTATTCGGCGGTAGAACGCTTGTTGGTCAGGCATTAAAAGCCTATAGAGAATTGAATAAATCAACCACAGTTGACGTATACGTTTTGCCAGCAATATCTTCACCATCAACAGCAACGGCAACTATCACCTTTACTGGTACTGTATCTGTAACAGGCGTAACAACTGTTTCTGTAGGTTCCACCTATTACAACAAAATGCAGTTTACTAGTGAAGCAGGCGATACGCCTACTACGACCGCTTCTAAATTAGTAGCCGCTATTACGGCTGATACAAACTCACCTGTAACTGCCACTTCTTCGGCTGGCGTAGTTACATTAACATCAGTAGAAGGCGGAGCACAGGGCAACAACAGATGTATTGTAGCTTCCACTTTAGCTACAGGTTTGACTATTACAGCTACTGCGTTCACAGGCGGTACAGGAACACCTTCTTTAGGTAACTTATTAACTGCTATTGCTGGTATTAGATACTGGGACATTGTAGTGCCTGAAAACTTACCTATTAGTGCAATTTCTACTGAAATGGGTAACAGATTCGATATCAACAACGTGGTATTACAAGGTAAGGCGATTCAGCCTGTAGTTGGTTCTCTAAGCTCTATTTACAACACTGTTTATCCTCTTAACACTGCACACACGTTATATGTTGCTTGCAAAACAATTAGCACAGCAACCAACCAAGGTAATACATATGGCGAACACCCTTATTTAGTAGCTGTAAGATTTGCTGCTATAGATAGCCTACGTATGGTTGACGGTGCAGACTTAGCTTTGGTTAATACAACTCAAGTAGCACAAGATTTGGTAGGCGGTTTGCGTTTAGGGGCTTTACCTTTCTCCAACTCTAAAGTTAAGAACATGAGCCCTATTATTGAGTTCACAGAGGCGGAACTAGAAACCTTAAAACAGGCGGGTACAATTACTTTTGGAAACTCCCCTAATGGAAACTTAGTAATTATAGGCGATACCTATACTCCTTACAAAACAGATTTCTTCAACAACCCTGACCCCGCTTTTAAGACGGTTGAGAACGTAAACACTTCATTTATTGTAGCTGAATACTTCTTTAAATACGTACAACAAAAAGGCGTACAAAAGCGTTTAGATACAGATGACCAAAACAACAGTGCAGGCGTAGTAACACCTAGTTTAATTAGAGCATGGTGCGAAGAAGTTTATGAGACGCTTTCTTCTGATGATTATCTGTTAATCTCTTCATCTGCTGAAGCAATTAAAGAGTTTCAAGACACGTTGACTATTCAAATTATACCAGCGTTACGTAAAGTTATCATTGACGCAAAAGTCAGAATCGTAACACAGTTTGGCGAGTTTGTTATCAACTTAAAAGTACAACAAAGCAAGAATGTAGAGGGTTAGTTCAATGGGATATAACTTAGTCTTAATTAACGTAACAGTAAACGATTTACCTATGCCTGACTTAGAACCTAATAGCGGGATGATTGACTTAGGCGGCCCGAAGGTAAGCACCTCCGTAGTAATGAACGGTAGCAAACCAACGCTTACCTTTGGTCAAGACTTTACCGAGGCGATGAGTACCTTTAAATGTGCTACAGCAAATACGCCTGTAGCAGCCGCATGGATGCGTACCATTAGACAACTCGGTAACTCTGGTTCTCTGATTGCTAATGCAAAAGCAGGCGACACCATTGTAACCTACATCATCAAAAATGCTAAGCTAGTCAACAAACCAGAATTAGCTCTTAGTTCTGATGGTAAAATGGAGTTTGAGTTTGTCGGTAACTCTATTATTCAAGTTTAGGGTTGACAAGTACAGCTTTCTATGATATACTAGATAAATTTAGGTATTGACAAATAGAACTTCTTGTGCTATAATAAAAGAAGCTAGTAGATAACTAGCATGAAAGTTTACACGGAGTTTGACACATGGTTTTTAAAACTAGAACAATCGATTTATTAGCACATAACCTCTCAATCGAAGGCTTCCCAGAAGTAGTTGCTATTGAGATGAATAGCCCAAAAGGTTCAGCACTAAACGATAAAGAAGGCGTAGTAGCCATTGGGTGGGCAGTACAAAAATGTGCAATGGAAGCCTTTGCCCAGTACAAGGATTTGGTAGGCGATGCTAAAGACGTTGCAGATGATGACGAAACCAGAGCTAAAGTAGAAGCTGAAACAGCTAAACTAAGCCAAGATGAGTTACTAGCACGTGATGTACAGCAAATGAAGCAGACCCTAAAGTCTGGCAGTACAGGACAACAAGCGTATGAGGCGGCGTTGAACGTTGTACAAAAGCACCCTACTTGTCTCAAGTTTTTAGATGCTGACGGGAACGAAGTTAAGAATATCTTAAAAAACTTACCTAACCTTACTGATATGTATACCTACACATTTATTTTGGCGGCTTATATCGATTTTTTGGAAAAATTGTCTCGCCAATAGACAAAACAAAAAATAGTTTAGAAGAATATAGCTCGGCTATAACAGAGGATTATTTAACCCTCTTTACGCTTGTAACACGAGCGTTAAAGGGGGCTTTTTCTTACAAAAACTTAATGGAAACGCCTATAGCGGAGTTCCATGAATTGGCTAAGGTAGTAAGCGATGTTGTAAAGCGTGAATCTGACGAAATAGAAAAACAGACGGCGGAGATACAACAGCAGATTCAGAATAGGTAAGCCATGTCAGAATTTTCATCCAGCTACATATTAAAATTAAAAGACGATTTTTCTAAAAATGCTAAAGCAATGGCGGAATCAGCAAAACATTTAAGTGCGTCTTTTAAAGAACTTGCGGAGTCAGCAAAGGCTTTGACTTCAGCAACAAGGGGTTTGGATAGAGCCCCTATTTTGCGTACCAGTATGAGGATGTCTAATCTAGGTAATAGATACAAGCAAGCAGCTATCCACGCAAACAAATTCGCAGCCTCTCAACTAGAAGTAGCAAAGGCAAATAATGCTGTAGCACGTTCTGGCGGAGGTGGCGGTTCATTAGGCGGTGGTAGAGGCGGAAGCAAAACAGGCTGGTATTCAGAAGTAGCAAGGATGTTTGGGTTTGGGGCGTTATCAAACGCTTTTTATAGCTTAGCCCAAGATATTATGCGTTTGGGTGCAAGCGTTATCGATGTAACCAGCGGTATTGAACAATCTTTCGTAGCCGTTAGAAAGGCTTATGATTTTAAATCTCCAGCTGAATCAGAGGCGGCCAAGCAGTTCGCCCTAAAGTTTGCCTCTAATAGCGTAATGAGCATAGACGATATTATGGCGAATATGGCTGGAGGACTAAAGGCTGGAGAGTCGATGGCTTCTGTTAAAGCTCTAATGCCTATTATTGAGCGTGGAGCGGTAGCGTTTGACCTAAGCGGTAAGGAAATGGCAGACATAGTATATATGTCTAAGACCCTATACGACCTAAATGACCGCGGTATAGCTAACCTGATAGATGTTGTCAACCAGTTAGATAAGGATAACCAATCTACAGCTAGGGTTACGATGCAAATGTTATCAGGTAAAATGGGCGGAGCCGCAAGTGCAGCTGGTCTTAGTCCGTTAGTAACAGCTGGGTTCGCAGCCGCCATGCAACACGTAGGTATTAAACCAAGTACTGGGCAAAATATGTTCAGCAACTTAGTATCACGCCTAGCTGGAAAATTCACTGGCGGTGAGCGTGGATACTCTCTGATAAAAAGTGGCCTAGGCATCGATATGTTGGACTACACAAGAACCTTAAAAAAAGACGGTATGCAAGCCGCTATTTTTAAAGTACTAGATGACATAAATAGGCTAATTAAAAGCGGAAAAGACAATGGGGTTGCTGCCTCTCAACTCGTTTCCAACCTTATTGGTGAGCAGTATGCTGGCAACTTAAAGACCCTAGCTAGAAAATTTTACGATTTCAAAGATGGCAAGGGAGTAATGACGCAAGGGGTTAAATCCATAGTTGAGGGGGTCTCAACTAGTGGGTATGGAGCACGTTCGGCAGAAAAGGAATACGCAGAACAAAGTAACACATACCAAGCCCAGTTACAAAAGTTTACAAACCAAATACAAACGATGATGTATGAAGTAGGCGTTGTTTTGCTCCCCATTTTAGTAGAAGGTATGCAAGACTTAAAACCACACATCGAAGCTATGACAGACTGGTTAAAAAATAATAAACCCATAGTAAAGGAAGTTGTAAAGAACTTAGTTAAGGCGGTGCCAGTACTTATAGTTTTATCTGGAGTATTTGGAGTATTAGCGGTAGCAGCACAAATAGCGGCAGCTGATTTAGTTGGAGCAAAAGTATCGTTAGGCAAAATAATACCAGAGTTGTTACTATTTACCACAACCCTCCAAAGCATATTAAACATATTTGATGAGATGCAAGGTACTGACTATATGGAGTCATTGTTCAGTGGAATGAAACAACAGATGAAAGAATTAGGCGATATATATAACCTCACTGTCAAACCTGCATTTGATTTTATTGAAGCTGGAATAACTCTGGTGCTAGACTTAACTTTATCTGCTGTAGTGACTACGTTGGCAGCAGTCCGTATGTTAGCAACGGAAATCATAAATCTTCTGCCAGAAGATATGAAGAAGCCGTTAGAGGCTGAAATGAATGCTAATGCGTTACAAGCAAGTCTTGGAGCCCGAGAACTTACAGATATGTCTAAAGGGGTTAGAAAACATAGTGCTAATATGCTCCATTATGTTATGACAGGACAGTTTTATGAAGATAAACGGATTGATTTTGTAAAGGAAAGCAAAGCGAAACTAGAATCTGTCCAAATTAAAAAGAACTTAGAAGAAGGCGGAAAAAGCTCTGGAAAAGCCTTTATGCAATATGTCGACATGGCAGGTAATAGGTTTAGACAGATGGTGGAAGCCTCTAAAATAGAAGTTGAAGTAGAACAGCGACGTATAGAATCAGACCCAACTTTGTTGGGATACCAGAAAGGGGCTAAAGGAGCTAAACCTACTCCATATGGTATGACTTTTTTAGGTATGAATATGTTTGGCGGAACTAAGATGGCTTGGGAGAAGTAAATGGTTAATATGCTTACCGCCTCTTATAAAGGCGTTGCTTTATCGTGTAAATGCTTAGAGGCGGCAGAAGGATTACAATCCCAACGCTTTGAGTTCCCAAACAATGGGAAAAGCGAGATACAACAAACAGGGTATTCATCACCTCAACACAAACTAACTATTGTAATTTCTGATTTAAACTATTCAGAATATATCAATAAGCGTGATATTGTTAGACAGGTTTTAAATTCTACAGGCGTTGGCACCCTTATACACCCAACATATGGTAGTGTTAAATGTTTACCACAACCTTATACGCTTAGAGAAGAGATAGTTGAGAAAAACAGCTATTGTGAGATTGATGTTACCTTTATACCACAGGTGTTAGATAACCAACAAGTATATGAGACAAAGACAACGCCTCAAGCTATTGAAGAAGTTTCTGAAATACAACAAAGCATTATATCTAATGCACCGTTTTCATGGCCAATTTTGAAAACGCCTCGATTTAGTTACCCAATTTTGGTAGGACAGCTTTTTAAGTATTTGGATTTAATTCAAACGGTTCTTGGTAGAATCAAGGAAGGCTTTAACTTCAAGCCTTACAGCTATGTTATTACAAGCACGAATACAAAGAATCTTGATAACCCTTCGGCGATATTTATTCCGATAGATACGCTGATACAAGATGGATACTCAAGCATTGAATACGAAGAAGACCAAAGAGAATATCTCGTAAATATCATCTATGAATTAGACGACATAGCTGTTGACCCACTACTTTCTGTAAACGTAACAAAGAAGGCTAATTACTATAAAAGTGTATGCCAGATTTCGGCGTTCACGCTTCTTCTGAAACACGCTCTTGAAAGAACGTATGTAAGCAAGAACGAAGTAGTAGATATGTTAGCGACAATCTATGATACTTACAACAATACAATTACTGTTCTTGACCTAGGGGCGTTCGCCATTCAAAAAGTGTTAGAGGCGTACATCACTACTTATACTCGTCTATACGAGATTATGCAAGATTTATTCCCTAATACAGTAGTATTTAATGAAACCTCACTTAACCTAGTGAAAGACTGTTATTCAATCTACGGCAACCTAGATTTGTTAGAGGATTTAATAGAACTTAATACAGGCATAGACGACCCTATGTTTACATATTACACTAAGAAATCCTATACTTATTACACAGAGGGAAGCGAAGCTACCTAATGGCGAACAACACACTTAATGCCAAAATTAGTAACAAAGTATTCGACGAGTTCATAAGTTATACGGTATCGGATGATATTGGAAACTGTGCAACGGCGTTTCAACTTGAAATGCCTATCAATGAGCGTACATCCTTTATAAGAGCTGGAGCAAAAATCCAGATTCTGATTGGTAATAAAGTTATTCTAACAGGTATTATTGAAAAAGTCAACGATAATGAAACAAAAAGAGATGGCAGGACAGTTTCTATAAGCGGTAGAAACCGAGTAATGGATTTGGTAGATTCTACCATAGGGTTTAACGCTGAATTTAAAGGCGTTACTAGCCTAACATCTATGATTGAGCGTATCAATAAAAGGGTTACAAAAACAGGTATCAAAGTGATTGATAAAACAGGAGCTAAGATTTCGTTCACGCCTGAAGAAGTTTCTAGTTGCCAAGTATCTGATACCATTTTCCAATTTTTAGAAAAAATAGTACGGCGGAAACAGTGTTTCCTTTCATCAGACGGTGAAGGTAACATGACCATTATTAGGCAAGATACAACACTTTCCAAAGTAAAACTATTTAATGGTTTACAAGGTTCAAACTGCACAAGCATACAGGTTGAGACTGATATAACAGAACGCTTTAACGTCTATAGAGTACACGGTCAAGCCAACCCAGCAGGTGCAGGCGTTAAGACGACTACCAGAGCTTTAAGCGGAGCCTATCAAGAGGCGGTAGACCCAGAGATACGAGCAGGTAGAATACTGGATATTATGTGTGAAGGCGAGACCGTATCAAGCTCTATGCTTAAAAAGAGAGCTATCTGGGAATCCGTAGTGAGAAAAGCACGTAGCCTTAAGATTGATTTAGAAGTAGTGGGACACCATAATAACGGCGAGCTTTTAGCAGTCAATAAATTAGTTGCCTTTAGAGATGACTATAGGGGTATATCGGGCAATTTTCTATTAAGCAAGGTAGTGTATACGCTTAAAAAAGATTCAGGATTTACAACCAGTATTAGTTTGACCCATTCAGACGCTTATCTTGCAGAACCTTTGAAACCGCAGAAACTGGCAAAGAAAAGAAAGCGGACTAAAAGGACAAACGAGCTTGACCAAGGGCTTATTAAGGTATTGAAGGAGAAGTAGAATGCACGGAGTAGTAAACGCCGTTAATAAAGACGACGACGGCAACTTGTTTCAGCAAGTACAGGCGGAACACTATGGTAATGAGTCAACGGTGGCGGTTCTACAACCGTTTGGTATAGAAAGCGTACCAGTAAGTGATTCACACGTTTATATATTAACCAATAATGACCAAGCCAATAAAGTAGGTATACTGGGTAGTCCAGAGAAACGTCTTAAAAAAGTAGAAGTGGCTGGTGATATTTGTTTGTATAACCCAGCAACAGGCGACTACGTTCTAGTTAAAAGCACAGGCATAGAAGTAGTATCAAAAACTAAAGTAACAGTAACCGCCCCTACAGTATCTATAGTAGGTAATTTAACAGTATCTGGAACAATTACTGCCGTAGGACAAATAACAGGTGCAGGTATCAATCTGACAACCCATAGACACGGAAACGTTCAAAACGGCGGCGGAACCACAGGGAGTTCTATTTAATGGCACAATATAATCCATATGACTTTAAATGGGTAATTAACGCTAATGGTGATTTTGATTTAAGCATTAAAGATGGCGTAGTTGAAATGGAAGAAGGTATTAGACCAGCTATTTTGAACTCGCTATTTTGCGATGCACGAAATGCGAGCGGTTCACAAAGAGTAGCCCACGAAAGAAGAGGCTGGTTTGGAAGCATCTTGCCTTTTTATAACAAAGAAGTAGGCTCACAATTATGGACGCTAGAACAGAAGCGTATGACGGAAGATACTAGAAATTTACTCGTGTCATATCTGCAAGAAGCCCTTAAATGGATGGTAGATTTGGGTTTAATTAGTAAACCGCCTATTATAACTGGAATCAGTACCGAAGGCGGTAAAATAACAGTATATGTTAAAATAGAAACAGAAACGTTTACTATCTCTTTATAGGAGGGCGACCTTGGATATTCCACATGAAGCAAGGTTTGGGGATAAGACGACCTTCTCTTTCGCACTCCTGAACCCAAATAATACAGCAATAAAATTAACCACAGACCCTGTAACGTTCACTTTAACAGAAAACGGCGTTACGGTTCTTACACTAAGTACGGCTACACCTAATAGTAACGTATCTAAAGACGCAAGTCAAGGTACTTATAAATTTACAATAGATACATCACTATTAAATAAGAAGAAATTCTATAGATACCATATTAAATACGGCGATGTATTGACCAGTAGAGGGGAGCTAAGACTCTTATGATTTTTATCAAAAACCCTCAAGAAGGTTTACCATTTAACCCTTATTTATCTCCAGATGGGCAAGTAAAACTATTATTCTGGATACCACAGACCGTAGCAGTAGGTGGAGAAGAACCGCCTCCATCGAGCATAGGCGTAGCCTCTAATGGTTTTGGTCTACTTTTCACTACAGGAAGGGGCTAATAAATGCCTAACAATCAAGGATTTTTAACAGGAACAGGCGGAGCAGCTTCTGCTTACACCGTAGGGGCATCAGATGTCGGAGCTGGTGTATTAGCACAACAAATGCACCCAATGTACTTCGATTCTGCAACTAACACATGGAAGACGGTTAATACCAATGACCGATTACCAGTAGCTATCGCTGGCTCTGTAACAATAGGTTCAGCAACACCAACGACAGGTAACTTATTAGTAGGGCGTGATGCTGATGGATTAGCACGAGCAATCAACGTGGATGCGACAGGTAAAATTGTTATTTCTAACCCTTCCACAGGTGGTTCTTCTGGTGGTTTAACGGACACACAGTTAAGAGCAACCCCTGTGCCAGTTTCTGTATCTGGCGTAGCAACCGCCGCAAACCAAACCACAGGTAACACGTCTTTAGCTTCTATCGATACTAAGTTAGGTGGTACACTGACTGTATCCACAGGTGGTTTAACAGATACCCAATTACGTGCTTCTGCTATTAGCACCACAGTGTCTAACTTCCCAGCTACACAGGCGGTTTCTGCTACTGCTTTACCTTTACCAACAGGGGCAGCAACTTCAACAGCCCAGACTGCAACTAATACCCTCCTTACCTCTCTTGATGGTAAAGTAAGCACTAAAACAATCAACAGTGTTGTTGCAATCAATACGACGACAGCCTTAACAGGGACTGGAGCAGGGAGCACTAATGTAACTGTAGCTTCAGGCGGTACGGCAGTGCAAGTTGCAAGCAACCCCACCACACAGTTTGCGACCTTACAGAATAGTAACGCTTCCACTGGAACTTTATATTATGGTTACTCTTCAAGTGTAACAGCTACCACAGGCTTAGAGCTCAAACTAGGCGAACTAGTAAATTTACCCGTAGATAATACCAACAGGCTTTGGTTATACAGTACTGCAGGCTCAATAGCTAAAATAGGATGGGTCTAATATGAGTTTTTTCACATTCTTAAATTACTTCGACACTATTAAGCTAGCAACTCCTGCGGAGGAGAATAGAATTACTATATATTTGTCTAACGGAGCAACAGAGCTTCAAACGATGCAGTTGCCCACCACGGTTTCTTTCACAATACCTCAATACCCGACAGGAGTTTAACAAATGCCTATAAACGCCCCTATTACCGTAACAACAACCTCATCGGGAAACGTATCGTTACCACTACCTGCACAATCAATGGGTGATTCTGGTAAAATCCCAGTAGCGGATGGTAGTAATGGATTTAATTATGTTGCCCCAAGTAGTCTACCGAACATTACGGTTAATAACTTGGTTGTTAGTGGTAACGCTGGCGATGTTATTACCTTGCCGACAACAGGAAATAATTCCACATATACGGCAACATCTGTCAAAGCATTGCTTATTGATGATACGACAAATTCGGTCAATAAAACAAAAAGTTCTACACAAATTGCAACAGATATTAGTACAGCGGTTAGTGCGATTAGACAAGTGCCAGATGCCACCAGTGCGACCGTAGGGCAGGTATTAACTAAAACAGGTTCTGGTAATACGCTCGGTTTTTCTGATATTGCATCAGGAATTACGGTCTCTGCCCCAACAGAGGGTAACGTAACGAATGCTACGTTTACAGGAACGACGGCTCCAATTTTTGCTACAGGGAATTTTAGATATTCTTGGCAACGTATTTCAAACATGGTGTTTCTACAGATTATTGCGAAGGCCACAACGGCAGGTAGTGCTATTACGTCATTTACAATCCCACTTACAGCATTAGCCATCCCTTTGGCAAAGGAATTACCTGCTAACCTAGTAAACGGCGACTACGTTTTCCCCACACAAAATGTTTTGCTCCGTTCCACAACTGCTACGATTGCCCCTACGGCAGGTGCTTGTGGGTTAGTTAAGGCAACAGGCGACCAAGTATTAACGATTAACCACGCATCGGGTAGTTTAACGTACATTGAGCTAGCTATTAGCTACATTGTAGCGTAAGGGAGTATCAAAATGCCTAAAAATTGGGATGATTTAATTTCGGATGGCAATACCCTAGGCTTGACTACGGGTGTAAACTTAATCACTAACCTAGGGGATAGACACACCCCTGCGTTGTTGCAAACGTACGCTATTAACGATACGTTTATGAAGCAGTTACAGGATGCTGGGGTTAGTTATATTCGTATTTTCTGCGAATGGGGCGAAGTTGAACGCACCAATGGCGTATTTGATTTTGCTCCCTTGCAGGGAGCAATTAGAAAATTAAAGCAGTATGGTATTGATACCTATGTACGATTGTATTTTAACAACACAACCAACACAGGTTTTACGCCGACATTGGATGCAGGCAATAACGTAGAACAGCTAATACTGGATATTCGTAACCGTGAAACCAGTAGAGTACGGCGGTATGTAAGGGAAGCCTATAAAGCCCTAGGTTCTTGCGGTGTGCAGATGTTTGGAGCATTTAACGAGCCAGACTTAGCTGGTAATTTTGGCGGTTTTGAACTAAACACCGATGGCACAGTATCTACAACACCCTTAATATCTACAACGAAACCTCTGTATATCGATGAGTTCTTCTGTATGTTACGTGAAGAGATGAATTACGTTAATAGCACAACAACGTACAATCTAAAATTAGGTGGTGTTGCATTAACTTCTTGGTCTACGTCTGTATGGGGTCTACTGTGTCAGTATGGTTTCCTGAATTACATTGACTTTATAGACAATCACTATTACGCAAGAACATCTGCACGGGCTTACAATCCTTTAAACGTGTTCAGGCAACACAAGCTAATGGTAGATACTGCTAGGCTTTATTCTAACGGGCGAACAATACCTATACTGATTGGGGAATTTGGCAATGCCAACCGAGATTCTACGGCTGGGGCGGATAGGGTAACATCTGCCATATGGGATTTACTAACACCCATTGCCCATACTTGTTTTTCTAAAATGTACCCAGATTTTCCGATTGTACGTAACACGTTTTTTGATGGAATTGGCACCAACCCAAGTTTGTATAACAACAGTTATTCCTCGCCATCCAAAGGCTCTAACGATACTGCGTATGAGTGGTTTCAACCACTCGATTCAGTAGATAACGCCCCTGCACAACAAACGTTTGTCCCGACACACAAGTGTGAAGCCTACAAGCGTCATTTCCTACCCTTTACAGGATTAGAAGTAGACCGTTTTGTAGTGATGGCGGAAAGCGGTAGACAGTTGTTTGATAGTGCTAACCCTGTTGCAAATACGTCTACAGCCTTAAGTATTGGTATCCGTGGGAATGTGCAAACATTTACATTTAGTGGCACGGCTTCTCCGATGGGCATGAGCGGTACGTTAGTTCTAACATTAAATGGGACGGCGTACAATATAGCCTTGACTGTTGGCGATACAACCAACCAAGTTGTGGCGAAAATGCAAGCACAGCTAGGTAACGTAGCCCGTGTTGCACTAGAAAGCGGTAAGTATGTTATACGCCCTGTTACAACCGACCTTAGTACATTAACTGCAACGTCGACTACAGAAGCCCTATTAGAAACAGTAGGTGCAACTAGCATTAATGTAAGTACAAATGCGACAGTGGCAACCATAGGTAGTGTGCAATGGCTTTACGATATTATGGATGCCGTAACGTATACGGAAGGTACATACACTGTATATAACGGCACTAATACAGGTACAGGTGGGACAGCTACGGCATTGAACAAGCAATTTAAGGAGCCGTTGAATAGTTCTATTTGGTACGTTTTTTGTAAAGACCGTAAGCGTGGCAATAAATTAAGTGTATTAGTATTTAGATTTTCGAGAATTTTTTACTACGCAATACCTGCGGGTGGTACGTTGCAGGATTTCTCTGCATTGCCGATTGCCGACCGTAAGGAGTATGCGTTCAAACGAGCGGTGTTAAGTCAATCGCAGTTACAGGCGTTGTACCCGACTAAAACGTTTACGGGGGGTATTGATATGAAGGCATTTTCTCAACCACAACGTGTAGATTTGGAGGTGTAGTATGCCTTACATTAAACGTACGCATACGGTTGTTGCGGGTGTACCTGCAACAGAGACACTCGCAGAAAATGGTGTGATGTGGGAGCTTTCTGTCGGAAGCCCTACTGTATATTATCAAGTGTTTGATTATGTTACCCGAAGGTTGTTGTTAAGCAAACAAATGGTAATTAGTACAAACGCTGATTTGGCAAATGGGGATACCGTGGGAACGTATGCGTCCACCGTTTCTGTAACATTCACGCAAACAGAATTAGATAGCTTGGTTGCGACGGATAATACAGACCCCTACACAGCCATTACTAGCAAGGCTTTGGCAAAACAGCTTTATTGGCAAATTGAAGTAGTATGGGCAAACGGCGAAACAAAAATCCCCATAGGCGGCTTATTTACGAAAGGATAACAAGTGATGAACTTTAGTGATAAATTAAAAGGTTTTGTAGAGGCATCCAGAGCTGGATTCTTCTTAGGTTTACTAATTAAAGAAATTCGTAAACAGTTAGATGGTGATGGTAATGGTAAAGTAGAACCCGCCGAAATTTTAGAGGCGTTGCCTACCGATATTCTATTAAAATACGGCGGTGAGTTTATCTCCAAAGTAGTTCCATTATTAGTTCCAATCGTAAAGTTAGTTCAAGCAGAAGTGGCTAAACGAAACAAAGTATAACTTATTCCTTATTGATTTAGGGAGTATTAGTAGTACCACTCTGCTATTACTCCCTTTTATTTTAACTAAAAGAGGTATTATCATGGGGATGTGGGAAGCTCTGGTAAAAGTAATAGAGGTATTATCTATGGGAGGCGGACTAACGCTTGTATTAGCAGTATTGTTAATTGTGGCGGTACTAATCTGGTTGGCAGCAATTAAATACGGTATACCCCACTTACAATTAGTGGCTGTTACCTTAGAAGGCATCAAAACTGAATTAGCACATATTTCTGAAAACCAAAAAGAAACCAATACGAAGCTAAGCGAACTCTACAAACAATTTACAGATTTAAACGTCCGTGTAGCAGTTATTGAGCAAGCTAGAAAAAAGTAGGCGTACTATGGGACTAAGAATATGGGAATCGCCTACCATAAAGATTAAGCCGATAATAAAGAACAAAGCGATTCTAAGAAAAGGCTTGACAAATTTAAAAAAAGATGTTAAAATGTCTATAAGCCTCAACATTATAAGAGAAATACCATGTGAAGTTGAGGTTTATTATAATAATAAGATTATTGGAACACTTGGGGAAGACGATAACACAATTTATCTCTACAATCCAAAGAACAATAAACTGAAATTGACATTCGTGGTCATAGTAGAACCAGAATATAGTTATGATTGCTATAGAGACCATGAAGTGATAATTGATTACATTACCATACGACAAGTGCAGTAAGAGGGTATATGGCTTTTGAAATAAATAGAACAATACAACAGCTAGGTAGTAGCTTGTTGGGCATTATGGCGGCTACTGTTAGTACCATTGATGTAGGTAAACCGCAGGCGGTAACGCAGATTTTAGCATCTCTTGCCCCAGAACTTTTACAGCTTGACAAACTGATAGAATCTGTGTATGACCAGAAAACGCCTATTACCTGTACAGGCGAACAGCTAGACTTCTGGGGGACACTTAAAAGTACACCGAGAAAGCGTGCTAGTAGTTCCGCTGGGTTTTTAATCATAACAGGCGTGAGCGGAGCAACAGTTCCAGCAAACACGTTTTTCACCGTAAACGGTGTGGAATATAAAAACATTGCCAGTCAGGCGTTATCAACTGTAACCACGCCTTTTACATCAGTAGTTATACAAGATTCTATCGCAACATTAACAGGCGTGTCAACAGCTAACTTAGCTACTGGCATGACGGTAACTGTAAGTGGTAGCAGTATCACAGCGGTAAATGGAGTAAAGAAGATTGCGGTGTTAAGCCCAACTTCTATTTCGTTTAGCGTAACCGCCTCTAATTTATCTACGATGACTTTTGCTTCTACGGTAACGTATGTAGGAGCCAGCATTCCTGTAATTTCCACAGACGTTGGCGAAATTACCAACCAACCAGCGTATTCACCTGTAGAACTTGTAGATGAGCTAACCAACGTTGATAGCAAAGGTTTTGTGGGCGTAGGGGCTTTAGTAGGCGGTTCAGAAGAAGAAACAGATGATTTATACCGACGAAGGGTAATTCAGGCGTGGCAAGCCAACACCGCCTTGTTTGACCCAGATACGATTGCCGACTTAGTACTTAGAGCACCTAACGTAGAACAAGCCATAGTGGCACGGACTACGCCTAATGTAGGAGATGTTACTGTATACGTGTTAAAGGCGGGTTCTGGTTCCTTTACACCAACCGAATTAAATGATATGCGTGAAACGGTTTTCACTATTGCACCACCTAACACGCCTATTGAATCAATCTATATTGAACCTGTTACCCCTGTAGTAGTTGATATTACTATACAGGATGTAGTTCCGAATACACCTTCGATGAAGGCGGCGATTGTTAGTGAAATTGAGGCGTTACTTGCTTCAATCAAAATACCTAACAGAGACTTATTGAAAGAGGCGGTAGAGGCGGCTATCTATAGTGCAGTAGATTATAGTTCGATTAACTTAGAAGAATCTATTAGTGGTATTGCTTACAATAAGATTGAATCTGCAACATTAGTATCCCCTTCAAGCAACGTAGTTATTAGCCCTAACCAGATTGCGGTATTAGGGACTGTAACATTCATATAGGCGGTTTATGAAATTCAAAACTTTAGATGAAATCTTTTATTCAATAGTATCAAGCCTACCGCAAGGAAGGTTATTTAAAGGTGCAAAAAATAAAGACTCTGTACTAGGTTCTATTATTTACGGCTTAGCTAAGTGTATTAACTTAATTCAAGTTCATGCCCAAGAGCTTTATAAAGAGCTAACCATAAGACAATCAACCTATTCTTTACCAGATTGGGAACTATTCTTAGGCATTTACAATAACTGTTCACCGCCTGTTATAGGAACAATAGAAGATAGGCGTGCTAGGCTTATCGCCAAATTACAGGCGGACAACCCACAAACAGCGGAGGACTTTCTAGCGTTAATACAAGGACTAGGATTTAATGCTAGATTGCAACCAGCGGCGAGCGTTTATTCGCCAATGACATTCCCTATGACATTCCCATTAGTGTTTAGCAGTGATGCACGATTTACAGTTATCATACATTTAAACGCTACCGAGTATGCTCAAGATAATAGTTTCCTTTACTGTATTTTGAATCAATACTTACCAGCCAATGTAGTAGCAGTTACATACGAAACACCTGATAGTATGCCTGTAAATACTAGAGGCGAAAACTCATTTACTTATTAAGAAAAGGATATAAAAATGGATTTAGTAACCAAGAAAAATCACACAGACCCCACGGCGACCGTTGAAAATTTTAGCTTAACCGCAGAAGAGTTCAATCAAATACCAGCAGAACTTGAATATGTTATCACACAGGCGGGGCTTACCCCAAGTGCAAGTGATTTAACGCAAGTATACAAGGCTATCATCAATTTGTCAACACCAGCTGGTACGATATTAGATTTTGCTGGCAGTACCGCCCCATCTGGGTATTTGCTCGCAGACGGCTCGAATGTATCAAGAACGACTTACTCACGATTATTCACAGTTATTGGTACAACCTATGGCTCTGGAGACGGTTCCACAACGTTTGGGCTCCCAGATTTGAGAGGAAGAGTAACAATCGGTTTAGACGGTGAGGCTAATAGGATAACATCAGCATCAACAGGTGGAGCTAATGCGGACACTTTAGGCGGTGTAGGCGGTAGTCAGACCCACACATTAACTGTAAACGAGCTACCACAAGTAACTATTCGTGATGTGCTGGCAGGGCCTGGGTCTACACTAGAAAACGCTGTTGCAGGTGAAAACTTCGATTTAAACACTAGGGTTATAGGCGGAGGGCTGGCACACAGTAATACGCAACCGTGGATAGCCGTAAACCGCATCATAAAAACATAAATAACGAATTGGGGCGAAAGCCCCATTTTTTTTAAATAAACACTTGACAACAACGGTAAACTATGCTATTATGTATACATAGCTAATGAAGGAGGGACTAAATGGTTTCAGCAGTAGATATTATTTCTAAGTTTGCGTTACAGCGGACTAAAAAGTTTCCAGATACACCAGATACGATAGCTAATACAGCACAGTGGAGCCAAACATCGGCGGCTATTCGTGGAATCAATTCAATTAACGCTTTTCTAAATAGTAAAGGTATAGAGTTTGGTTATATTCTTGATACGTTTTTTGAACAAGTGATTTATTATGCGTTAGAAGACTGGCATGAATTTGAACAGGCGTATCTACCAAAAGGTTATAAAACATCAGAATACCCAAACATCAAATCTTTCTGTAATTGTTTGAAAGGGGTAATATATTATGAGAAAGAGAAGGTAGGAATGGGATGCAAATAGTACTGTCAGCTTTGGGAGATTTACAAGACTTCTATAATATCCCTGTAGAACTGTTAGACGACGAGTCAAAAAAATTATACCAGCATTGTAAAAACTTTAAAGACGAGTATGGTAAATTTCCTGCTCTTCAAACACTATTAGAAGATGGTTTTAACGTTAAAGAACCACCAGAACAATTTGCTTACTACTTTAGACAACTGGTGAAGCAGAGCATTCTAGGAGAAGCGGAACGCCTTATTACAGGTTTTTCAGAGGCGGTAGCGTTAAACGATGCCGACCTATTCTACAAGAAGGTAGAAGAAATCTATAATAAGTGTACAAACATTAAGGCTGTTGGTGTAGAACATCGCCCTTATGTAGCAGGAAGCGAGAACTATTTTTTAGACCTTGAAAGAGAGGCGTTATCCCCAGCGGCGGTATCCACAGGTATTGAAGCGATTGATAAGGCAACTTCAGGCGGATTCAGAAGAAGTGAGATTTATACGATTGCTGGGGCAGAAAAAAGCGGTAAAACATCGGTTCTAACTTTTATGGCAACACAGGCAAGAGCAGAAGGTAAACGAGTGTTGTTTCTTTCCTGCGAGAGAGATAAAAGTTCTGTAAACCGCCTAGTTCTATCAATTCTTTCTAATACACCGCCAGAGATTTTAGAGCGAGTTAATCCACCGCTTACAGAAGAACAGAAACGGCGAGTAATTTCAGCAAACAAGATTCTTAAACCAGAGGAGGAGAATGGTTTTACCATCATTCATCCACGAGAGCAGGCGACACCAAGCTGGCTAATCCCATACCTTGTTAAACGAAAGCCCGAAATCCTTTTCATTGACTCTATCTATATGATGTCTTCTGACGGTAAGTCTAACTCTAAGTACACCAACCCAACAGAGGAAGTAAAACAACTCATTCAACAACTTAAAGTTATCTCCCTTACATTCGATATTCCGATTGTAGTAAGCACACAGTTGAACAGAGAGTTTGCTTTATCAGATGCGGGTAAGTGGGCGGATAAAATTTATGGTAGTGCGGTATACGCACAGTATAGTGCGTTTTGTTTGTGCTTAGCCAAAGATAAGGCGGCACCAGATATGATTATTGCGTCTCTGGAAAAAACAAGATATACTAGTGGCGAACCATTAGAGCCTTTTAAAATCATACATAGCCCACTGGAGAGTCAGCAACGTTTCAATTTTAAATACGGCGGTAAATACGAAATACCAACAAAAAGCAAAACAGCATCTTTCAAACCATTCCAATAAACGGAGTATTTAAATGCCTACAGTAGTTAAACCAAAACCAAAGAAGTATAAAACGGCGAAACCACCAACTTTTCTACAAGTATTAGACCATATGTTTACCCTATTTAGCGGTGAATACTTTGGAGAAGAGCTTTTATCGTACTTGTTTATTAGAGCTTTATTTATCACTGATAAAACGCTTAAGAAACCTGTTGATGGAACAAAGCGGTTACTACAAATTTTATGGGACAATATGGAGTATGAGCTTCAAGAAAACACCGTTGGTATTATAATTGACCCAAAAACTAACCCAAAATTAGATTTATACGAGTATCAAAACTATGCTACGCAGGTGATTGAATCATGCCATTCAAAGTCTGGTTGTACTCTTGATTATCGGATGTTTATGCCAGTTGAGAGTAGACCAGAAGCTACTGCTACGCAACACAAACAGGCGATGATTGACGGAGCATTTGATTTTGCCTTAACCATTGCAAAAGACAAACTTATGCCAGCAAAAATGATTGCTATGGGTAGTTTAAGCCGTTTTATTTTAAACTGGGACGAAGAGCGGTATTCGCAAGACGTTTGGTATAAGGACTATTCTTATGCTGAAACATCAGGCGTTAATGCAATTATTCAAGACCATAAAGCACACAAAGGTTTGATGTATACATTAAAGGCGTTACAAATTAAAGAACGCCCGCCTTTAAAGTATCAATGGGTTACTGACATCCAATTTATTATCGATAAAAATTATGAAATGTTAGTAATAGACACCGAGACAACTGGTCTTCTTATCAATAACCCCGATGTATATCCTTTATGTATGCAGATTGCGGTTGATGCAACAACGGCGTACGCCATTCCATTGAGAGCTGACTATTACCCAGAATTGAAGCGAGACCAAGAAAAGTTACTAGAACAAGTAAGAACACTTGCAAAAGGTAGTACTAGGTTCGTTGGGCATAACATTAAGTTTGATTTGCATATGTTAGACCAGCTTGGCATTACGTTTTCAAACGTTGATGATACGATGGTTATGGGACATATCCTAAATACTGATAACACCTCTAATTTGAACGATAGTGTTAAAGAACACTGTGGTGCAGAGTATTTTGGTTTAAACGACGAACTTGAAAAAGTCATTGACAAATCAGATATGGTAAACCTTGATAAAGAAATGATGCTACAGTACAGCTGTAATGACGTAGTTATGACTTACGTTTTGTATGAGGCGTTGCAAAACCAACTGGAATACAGACCCAGTGAAGCTAGAATTTATAATGACATTCATAGACCAGCGTTAATCACATTTGCTTACCACGTAGAAAAAGTAGGGCAGGATATTACGCCCGCTTGGGATGCAGGGGTAAAAGAGCTTGAGCAGATGGCGGACAATGAGTTTGCTACGATGGTAAGCCTATTACCAGATAGTGTAATTGAGAAGTACGGTGATGATATTTTAAAGGAGTCTACTTGGTCTAAAGTAGCCACTAAGAAAGATATTCTTTTTGGAAAAGACGGGTTTGCTCTACCAGAGAAAGTATTTACTAAATCTGGAGAAGTAAGCCTTAATGTAAAAAAACATTTAAGCAAACATAAAGGCGAATTTATTGAGTCTTATTCACGTCTAGCTAGTATCAAACACTCTCTTAACACGATGGTTTCCTACAAGGAAAAATTTATTAGAAACAATAAGCTAACGCCTACGTACAACCTAGCTGGCACCGCTACTTTACGGTTGTCTAGTGCAAACCCTAACGCACAAAACTACCCAGCACATGGTGATGTTGGTAAAGTATTTAAGAAGGCGTTAGCGTGTGAAGAAGGCTATTTATACCTAAAAATAGACATCAGCCAGATGGAACTTCGTCTAGCGGCATGTTTTACTAACTGTAAGGCGGCTATCAACGCCTATCTAACAGAGGGAGACTTACACATTGCAACAGCTGCTATGCTACTTTCTAAAACTATTGAAGAGTTCAAATTATTACATAGATATGAGCAAAAGGCAGCTCGCCAAAACGCCAAAGGCGTAAACTTTGGATTGGTATATGGCGGAAAAGCTGAAATGTTAAAGGAATACTTAGAACTTACCTATGGTATTATTGTAACGCTTGAAGAAGCAGAAGATATGCGAGACAAGTTTTTTAAGACTTACCCTGAATTTCTGAAATATGCCGATAAAAACAGGAGGTTTGTAAAAAAACATGGATATATATTAGGTATGGCAGGAAACAGATACGACCTTCCAAACATATATTCCCCAGACGGTAGGGTGTCTTCAAATGCAGTAAACGCATCTATTAACTACCCAATTCAGGGAATTGGCGGACTAATAGGTATCATGTATCTAAACATGGTTAGAGAATATGCTGAAAGCGTGAATGCCCCTAATGCAATCATTCCTATTAACAATACGCATGATAGTGTTACTGTAAAGATTAAAGAAACACATTTAGAACACGTTAAACCGATTATTAGGATGTTAGAAGAAGATATTAACTGGTCTACTTTTGGCGTTGAAATGAACGTGCCGTGGAAAGTAGAAGCACTTATAGGCAAAGACCTTTACAATATGGAGTTAGTGGAATTATAATGATGAGCTGGGAAGAAGTAATCAACCCTTTTACCTTCATGGAAGGTTTAGGACAATCAAAAGTCAATAAGAAACTTATTGAAGGTTATAGTGCTACGATGCCTTTATTTAAACATAGTAGTGGCGAGGCGTTCCTCCAATATGATTATCCAACCCTAGAAACAGAGTCAGTGGTTTTTGTATACCTAATCTGCAAGGATGTAACATCAGCCTTACCTCATCTAGTATACATCAATGAATCTGTAGATGTCAATATAGATAACATTATTGTTACAATTCAGGAAGCAGACCCTCCTATACGAAAGAATAATACCCCACTTGCTATTAGAAGAAAGCGGAGGTTTTTCAAACCATGAGATTTAGAAACTTGCTGGACATTCTAGGCGTTGATGATAGACACGTTAAGCATCAGGAATACGGCGGTGTCAATATACCATGCCCATTTGCTTCAGTAACTCATGATACACCTTTTGATGAAAAAAAGCGGTTTGGGATTAAGGAAAACGGCGTGTACCACTGCCATAGATGCCATGAAAAAGGACATATTAGTTTCTTATTAGACCGACTAACAAAGGTAGTAGGCACAGAATACACGATTCAAGATAAGGTTTCTATCATTAAAGGGCTATTAACAAGAAGCAACACGGTAGAACCAGTAAAACAGCGAACAACTACTGTAGAAGATATTAAAAAAGCTCCTTATATAATGCTTAACAAACGTAAACAAAAGCCAAGCGTTTTTATTGAGTATTTGCAAAGCAGAGGTGTTACGATTGAAGCAGCAGACAGGCTTGGGCTTTCATACGACGAAGACCTACACGGCGTAAAGTTTCCATTTTTTGATAGAGACAATAAATACGTGGGGTACGCTGTAAGACGTTTAAACCCTTCAGGCGGACAACCTAAGGTACATAATGAAGTAGATACAGGAGCTTTAGTATACAATTTAAGCCCAGTAGATAAGACCAAACCTATTTTTCTGCTAGAAGGTTTAATGGGCGTAGCAAGAGCTATTAGCCACGGAGCAGGTGAGTTTTTTAACGTAGGGGCATTGTGTGGCTCCAGTATCAGCACACAACAATTAGAACAAATAGTAAAGGAGGATTTATCTGTCTTTCTATATTTAGATAACGATAGTGCGGGACTACTAGGGACAGTTAATGTAGCGACCGCCTTAAAAGGTAAAGCACCTGTGCTTTTACCAGAACACATTGGTGATATTGATACCTTAACTTACGACGATTTTAAAACAATTAGAGAACAGGCGTTGCCCTGCGATTATACAGAAAAGAGAAACAAAACATGGAACTCCAAAAATTCACACCAAAACCACGTAGCCTAAGCGAAATCCAAGATAATGCAAGACAACAAAAAACAGTGTTCTACAATCAGTCTAAAAGACCTGAAGATTATGGAAACATTATACCCTTCAAACATATCCTCTCTGTCAGCCAAAAGAAAACAACAGATGAACAACGTATGTTAAATCCCCACATTGTAGACGCTGTAGTATTATCTGAGCATCCTTATGTTGTTTCAGATGTCCCATTCCGTGAAGACTCCTTACCAGTGTTGGACGTTATGGAAATTAGATTGACGCACCCCAGCTATGGCACCTATAAAACCAAAGACGGTAAAAACGTACCAATTATTCACAAAGTACAATTCGTAAGCTCGTCAACGTACACAGGAGAGCCAGATGAAACTTTATTGATGTTATCGGCGTTCTTAGGGCAACACAGAGACATCGTTACATCTTTTACGACTAAACACTATTGTGCTATCAACGTACTCGACATCACGAAACGATATTACTACAAAAAGTTAGACGAAAAAGGTGCGGATGGAAAACCTAAAAGAGAGCTAACAGAGCTATCCCCATCTCGTAGGTGGCTGCTCCTTGACTTTACTAATAAGCAAAATCAGGCGGATTCCCAAATTAAAGAAGGTTTAGAGACAGTCTATGAGTCGAAAGGTACTATTAAACACCTTAAAATCAATCTGAGCAGAAATGAAGGCTCAAAAGATGTTAATGGTATGCTTAGCAACAAAGTAGTAGGCAATCCTCAATTCCTAACTGAAGAAGAAATCGCTAGTTATCGAGTTCCAGAAGGTGAAGAAATTAAAGGGCATGACGGTAACCCATTACCTGCTGATTGGCGTACTACACCTATTAGCTTCTTCGATATGTTCAAACCAATTACGCCAGAACAGGCGGAAGCCTTCCGTGATTACATTGAATCCTTAGTTGGAGCCTAGTATGAAATTAACCAATAACGCCGAGATGACTCTTAGACCTTCTGGAAGTCTATCTCTTGATGATATTTCTACGCCTTTATTAGGTGGATTAAAGATTTTATCAGACAAACGGCTACTGGTTAAGGAAAGAGACTGGCAAACAGGCGTGGTCAGTACAAGAGAATTGTACACAGTTAAAGGGGATAAGCTAATTATCCCCTTGGCTTACGCCTTGACCAACAATTTAGCACCAAGTTTTGATGACCTTAGAGAAGATACGAGGTTCACCAACCCTTTACCTAAAGCCCCAGACCTTAACCATGCAAAAGCTAGTGAGCAACAACGTAAGGCTGTACCAGAGCTGTTATCGGCAATAGATAGCGGAAAGACCCGCTTTATTTTAAAAATGGCGGTTGGAACTGGTAAGACCTCTATCCCTTTCCACTTAATGGCGAAACACCAATTAAGAACCTTAATAATAGTTGACAGATTGACGCTTGCTAATCAGTTTATCAAGTTCGGTAAAGAAGAGTGCGGCATCGACGTTGGGTTTATTGGAGCAGGTGAATTTAGGGAGGGTGAGCATTGTACAGTGGCTATGGTGCAAACACTTATGAACCGTGAAGAACCACTAAAAGGTTATGGCTTATGTGTGGTAGATGAAGCGGATGCTATGGTTGCCAGTAAAATGGCACATTCCATGCAGGCGTGTTGGGCAAAGTATTACATTGCAATGTCGGCGACAGCCTCCCCTTTCAAACTTCCTATCTTAATGGCGTATTGTGGCGAACACATCATTGAAACTGAAAACAAACCACAACCTGCCACCATTAAAGTAGTTAGGTTTAATTACGATAAGCGGGTTAATGAGTACGTAAGTAAGTACATTATACCTACTAATAAAAGGCGTGTCAAGTATTTAACCAAATTAGCGAAAGAGTTACACGATAAAGGTAGGAATGTCTTGGTATGTGGCTCGGCGGTAAAACTCTTAGATTCTTTCTACGATGAATTTACTTCCTTAAAGCCAGAGGTCAACATTCTAAAACTTTATGATGCGAAGAAAAATAAAATTGCTAACAACGCTCAAACAGCAAATCAAGACACATCTTTTGTTATGGGGTCGTATGCGGCGATAACACGTGGTCTATCTATTGACCATTTGGATACACTGATTACGCTGGATATGGTAACTAATTTAGACCAGCTTACAGGGCGTGTACGTAGACCTTGCGTAGGTAAACCAGAGGCGTTGATTTACTATGTTGTTGACAAAGGATGTTATCCGCCCAATGAAGCAATACAGATGAGAAAACTAAGCAATCTTGTTTCAGTAGATAAGTCTATAACGCTTGATAAAGACGATATAGAAGTGAACATGAAAGACGGCGGTAATGATTTCAGCTTTAACGTATACTGCTAACGTAATGACATATGAAGAGGCGGACAAACTAACAGGTTACGCAAATATACCAAGCGTATTTTATGACCATTTAACAGGTATATACTTTTTGGAAAGGAAGTATGCGTCTTGGAAAAACATTACACGAATAGCAGGTATTAACAAACCAAATTATAACAAAGGCACATATTGTCATCAACAGGTACAGCTACTAACGGAGTTCAAGTATTTACCGTCTCCAAGGTTTTCTAAGGTAACTAACAAGAATGAATATCAGCGGTGTCCGCCGTTATGTTACGTAGGCGAACAGATAGATTCTATGATTAACCAGTTTAACAAAGGTAGACACTTACACGATAAGTATTATAGACCTATGCCTTATGGGGAATCTTGGGATATTGAAGTGGAAAACGCCGCATCAGAATTGTTAGCAAGAGTAGAACACGTTGATTCCATAAAAGCGGCGGTACGAACGGTGTTAGACATAGAACGACGCTACATAGCAACCCAACATAGACAATATGACGATGAGGGAATATATTATGAGTAAAGAGAAAAAGAATAATGGACTACTTGCTAAATTTGTTGACAGTCTACCTTCAGAAAGTAGGAAATATGTTCCTACAGGCTGTTTTACACTGGATATGGCACTATGTGGAGGGATTACTGAAGACACTATTACCGTAGTGTCTGGGGAATCTGGGAGCTATAAGAGCGGCGTTACTAGAGCATTGGTAAAGAACTACCAAGATAAGTACCCTACAAGACATATTCTAATAATTGACACAGAACAGGCGTTTGACCCAGAGTATTATAAAGACGCAGGCGTTAAGAACATCTTCACTGGCGACGAGTCTAGTATGGAAGAAGGTTATGGATGGGTAATTCCGCAACGGCTTAACAACGCAGAATTGATTGAAGAAGTACTGACTGTAAATATCCCAGAGACTCCAGAGTTATTTAACAACCTAGGGTTACTAGTTATAGATTCTGTTTCAGCTATCCTATCTAGTAAAGAGTTGGACAGCGAAATAGGTAAGACGATGGTAGCACCACGTGCTATGGCGGTAACAAAATTATGTAACTGGTCTGGCGTTGTCAATTCTATGAGAAGCGAACGCACATTTCCTATTACAACGGTTTTTACAGCCCATCTAAGACTTAAAGCTATCGGCGGTATGGTTATGGGAGACCCTATGACTGAAGACTTACCACGCCGTGGGGGATATATTGCACAAAACATAATCCGCCTTAAATCATTAAAAGACCCAGCAAAGCAACATATGAGTTCTAAGACTGCACAGGCGGAATCGGCGTTGGTAACAGGCGGCTTCACGATTAAGAAACTACGTCAAGACTCTAAAGAGCTTATTGCAGAATTTGCCATTCAACGCAACGGCGAAACCAAGAACACATTCTATAATGCGTTAAGTGTTTATGCAAGAGCTAAGGAGTTTGGATTCCTAGGGACTCAAGGTAAAACCCCAATTCATTACCCAGAAGTTTCTTTCCGTATTATTGAAGATACGAAGAAGTGGTTGGAAGAAAACCCAGATATTTTGCGGTTCTATTATAACTTGTGTATTGCTAAAGTAAGGGAAGAGTTAGGGATGAAACCAGTTCCTGACGATAACTACTTGTACGGAGAATTTACTGAAACGCCTCCGCCTTATGACCCCAACGCTCCAAAAGAAGAGAAAGCAAACACTAAGAGCTTACAAGACTTCTTAGGTAGTCAAACACGTGAAACCGTAAGTAAAGTAACGCAGTTTATCCCAAGAACAACGGTGGAAGAAGAGCCAGAAGAGAGAACGTTCGCTTCTGTGGAAGAAAGAGAGCGGTATATCGAAGAGTGTGCCAGAGCAGGAGGGATGGATGTCTAAACTACCTTATAGTAGAAGTTCAGCCTATCAGAAGAAAACAAAAGATGCTAAACCAGAACCTTATTGGAAAAAACAAGAAGCGTCAACGGCGAAGGGGTTAAGTGGAAAACTTACCCCTTGCTCTGGGAGTAAGAGCATAAAAGGCGATGTAATGACATCTTCATGCAGAATAGAATGTAAATCTACGAGAACTGGGGCGTACACGCTTAATTTAAAAAAATTATTAGCTTTGGAAACTCATAGCATGGGTTCATTAAACCCTACTCCAGCTGTTTACCAAGTGGATTTCGTCAATCCAGCAACAGACAAACTCCAGAAAAGGGTGTACGTTATACCAGACAGTATGTACCAAAGATTTGAGGAATTTATAATGAAAGAAAACTACACGGATGAGTAAAAAATATACATATCAAAAGAACACTAAAGACCTAAACGCTATAGCCTTGGAAAGAGGTTACGGTTATACAGTGAATGTCAGAGAAGGACGTTTGCCAATTCATGGAAGCTCTTTAAGTAAGGCGGATTTTAACATCAATAATTACTTAGAGGTAGAAGACTTAAGGGAAATGGTTAAACCAACATTGGCTTTTATCTTCAGCCTAGGTTTAGCTATTGAACACGAGATTATCAGGATACTGGTCAACACCTATGGAGCAGACAATTTAAATGGATTATGGGGAGAAGAGACAGAGCTAAGAGATGGAAGAGAAGACGAGACACTACCGTATAACCAGTTTAGTTTTGGCATAAATTATAAAGATAAACCTATTTTAATGGCGAATGCGGATGCCTTGCTAAAGATTGATGGTAAATACCATGTTATTGAAATCAAATCAACCAACAAGGATGATTTCGCTCTCGTCTCAAACACTAAACATCCTTTAGATAATGCGTTACGCCAGTCTTATCTATACCACTATCTTATTAAATCAGGAAAGACTAACGCACCAAAGAGCGTCATCAAAAACTTATCAGATATTGTGTACGTAATCTACGTTAATAAAACCCCGTCTATGTTTAAGGGTTTTATTACGGTGATACCTGTAGACACCAAGACGGTTGACAAAGGAGTTAAAGCACAGATAAAAGATAACGTGAAGGCGGTAACTACCAGATTAAAAGAACTGTACGAGGTGCATTATGGGGAAGGTGAATCAGACCATGAGTAGACCTACGGCGGTAATTGGGATAGACCTATCTCTAACTAAAACTGGCATCTGTATCTTTGAGATGCTTAACGGAGAGGTAGTTTCATATGGAACGTGTAGTTTCAAAGAATCGAAAATTTTTAAACAAGAATGTTTACCAGTCAGGGCTAAGAATGTAGCTTTTTCAATACTAAAAGCTGTATGTGAGCGACTAAAGGTAGGAGGCTATAGTGGTATTGACAACATTATTATAGAGGTTACACCTGTGATGAAAAACCCAGACACCTCGCTAAAACTTTACTACTTAGCTGGCTATATGACTGCATATTTTAGTGAATTGCTACAACAGGTAAATATAGAGATTGTACCAGTTACTACAGTTAGGAAAACAATAGGGTGTAAGAATAAAAAAGAGGCGGTTCTACCTAGAATAAGAGAGTTAATGGATGAAAGCCAACATGAACACTTAGACACGCTTAACAACGATGAAGTAGATGCTATTGCATTATGTTTATATCACGTATTTAAAACAGAGGAGACACGCCTTAATGGACTTAATTCAAGTGAAGAAACTGTATGAAGATGCTAAATTGCCTTGGAAAGAACCAAACTCTGTAGGGTATGATTTATACACACATTCGTGCATACCCCACATGGAAGACGGCATGGGCGGTATTTACACCATAGGTTTTGGTATAGCTGTTAGACCTCCTGAAGGGTATTATCTACAGATTGCCCCAAGGTCTTCGTTATATAAAGCTAAATTACTGCTAACAAATAGTTTGGGCATTATTGACCCAGAGTACACAGGTGAATTGAAGGCGGTTGTTGTAGCTTTTGATAAACCGCCAGAGATAGGTGCGAGATACTTTCAGTTATTACTAGTGCCTTTTCCACAATCACAGATTGAAGAAGTTACGGAGTTACCAGAAACCCACCGTGGTTCAGGCGGTTTCGGAAGCACTGGTACACACTAGGAGGCGGTATGACACAACCATTAAATAATAATTGGTATGATGCTAGAACAGTGGTGTACCAGAAAGACAAAGACTACCTCATCCTTTATTCAGATGGAACCATAGAGGAAGGTAAAATGACCTATTTAAGAAAGTTTAATGAACCATACCCAGTATTATACGGAGAAATAAATGGCGACTTATCTACTAGACAACAATAAATACGCCGAAGATATTGGCTTGTATTCAGAAGTGGTTGTAACAGGAAAGTTCGACGATGATTCACTACTGGTTAAAACCCCTAGTGGGTTAGAAATCCCTGTAGACAAATCTGAATTAGAACTTAAAGACGTAGAGCGTACACGTATTAAAGTGATGATTCCTATGTCAATGGCGTACAAATACCGAATTATTGGTAGACTTAATGAAGAACAATCTACTAACAGGGTAAGCAATGTACAACGTAAAGGCTTCTTTACAGCAACGGCTAGACAAAATGAGAGTAATTTAATGGTAGCGGAGGCAGCCGCCGTTAATGCGGATAGAACCAGAAACGTTTGGAAGCTGGGTGAACTTTATACGAAGGCGGTACAATTCCCTGAAACACGTAAAGGTAAGACGGTTACACAATATGCTAAGGAAGTACTCAACACTGACTTGCACACGGTTAAGCGGTATGCTCTAATTTTTAGCAGGTTTAGCCAGTACGGTTTGACATTAGAAGATTTTACGGCAATAGGGTCTATTACCAAAGCACATATTATCGCTGAATACATTACTGATGAGACAAAAGATACCTTATTGAGGTTAAGCAGGGAATATGATAGCAAAAAGGCGTTTGCCGTAGAAGTTAGAAGTAGGTTTGCTTCGGTTAAAACCAAGGTGGACACGCCTGATTTAAACATTTACAATTACCGTGTACAACTGACAGCAAACCAAAAAGAAGATATTGATGCAGCTATAGCTATCGCCGCTAAATTGAAAGGAACGCATAACACAAGTGCCTTCGATAAAGGGCAACTCTTAACATATATCGTATGTGAATGGGTTAAGGAGCTAGCACGGCAAAGAGATTTACAAACAAAAGACGTTATCAACGATTTATACGTAGAACGTGTAGTAGGAGGTTAAAATGGCTAGAGGAAGATTGAGAAAATCTGATATTGAAGACATGGATAATGACGATATGCAACCTATTGTAAAGCAAGGCAGTGTTAAAAACAAATCTGTGATGTTGAGCGTTGACCCAAAACAGTTAGATACGCTTCTGGAACTAGGAGAAATAGATGAGTATAAAGAGTTATTGATGAAGCTGGTATTTGAGGCGGACACTTTGGGAGTCTCTACCTTTGACATATCTAATATGTTTAATATCACTATCCCTAAAGTTAGGGAGATATTAAAAGAGGCGAAAACAGAAAATCTAAGACGTTTAGGCGGAAACCTATTAGCAAGTACAGTATCTAATATCATTGCCCAGCAAGAGATGACCTCCACAACAGCGTTACGAGAGGCGAACCAAACATTCGACCCAATGGTTAAATCCATGAACTTAAAGATTGCTGTAGAGTCTCAAGCAAACCTATTAAAGTCTTTAACACCATCTACAGGATTAACTAGTATTATTGAAAGTGCGGCGGACAATGAAGACTACAAGCAAATGGCGGCATTCAAAAACTTTATTATAAGTGCGACACAAGCCCTTAGCGAGAAGGTAGAAGAGCTTAAAGCAAAAGAAGATGTTGTTGATGTTGAAGTATCTGATGAAGACAATAGTTGACAAACAAGATACGATATCATATAATATAAGAGCTTATTTATGACGATAAAACCCTAAGGACATATAGACAGATATGATTAAATTTATAGATTTATTTGCTGGTATTGGTGGGTTTCGTAGTGGCTTTGCCTCTGCTGGTTATGAGTGCGTTTTCTCAAGTGAAATTGACGAAAAATGTCAACAGGTTTATTATGCAAATTATGGTGAAAAACCGTTTGGAGATATTAAAACAATAAATATCAACGATATACCAGATTTTGATGTACTCACGGCAGGGTTTCCATGTCAACCTTTCAGTATTTGCGGTAGAAGAGAAGGATTTTCTGACACTAGGGGTACATTATTTTTCGACATCTGTAGAATTATTGACTTAAAGCAACCTAAAGTAATTGTTTTAGAGAATGTAAAACATCTGCTACATCATAATAACGGAGAAACTTTCGAGGTTATCAAAGCACAACTAACAGACTTAGGCTTTCATGTCAGTTACAGATTATTGAACGCCAAAGACTTTGGGGTACCTCAAAACAGAGAACGTCTAATAATTATCGGTACAAAAGGTCAACCTTTTAATTTTAATCATCTGACAGCAACACAAACTCTACCTTTAAAAGCGTTCTTAGACAAAGATGGTGAATTTGAGTATTTAAACCCCGAAGAATATACGCTTATTGATAATCCAAAAATACAAGAATCTGGCTTGTTATTTGTTGGGTATAGAAACAAACAAATTTGGAAAAAAGGGATTCGTCCAAACACAGAACATCTTTCCAGAGTTCATCGACAACCAAACCGTATTTATTCCGTAGAAGGAGTTCATCCTACTTTACCTTCACAAGAAACATCTGGACGCTTTTTTATCTATGAACCTTCTATTGATAAAGTTAGAAGACTAACACTGAATGAGTGTTACAGAATAATGGGCTTTCCAGAAACATTCAAAAGGCACGAAAGTCTGACAGAATGTTACAGACAAGTAGGTAATTCTATTTGTGTACCAATGGTTAATGCTATTGCTAAAGAGATTATTACTCAATGGTTGACATTAGCCTCGTAGTATGTTATAATATAAGAAGCCTAAAAGAGGCGTTACAACAATAAGGAGAAAAAGAAATGGCTAAGAAGACCAAAGTAGATGTTAAAGTAGAAACTGCTTTAAAGTACATTGATTTAAAAGCTCAAGAAAAGGCGATTAAAGCGGAGCTTGATAAATTACGCCCCACGTTAGAGGCGGCCTTAACAGAAACAGGCGGTTCTATTGAAACTGAAAATGGGACAGTATCCCAACTTATGGCTAATAAGGCAGAAATGTTTCCTAAAAAAGTTTTTGACACGCTTGTTGTCGAGCCAACACTAAACAAGATTAACGAAACGGTGGAGTTAGTAGTAAAAGATATAAATGTAATGCTTTGTGAGGAGAGCGATAATTTATTTGAAGGTAGTGAAGTAGAAGGTTCTAACAGAGAATCACTAAGAGATGCCCTTACTAAACTGACTTTAAATGCAAATAAAGTGGTGATAGAAAACCTAACACGACTGAAGGAGACTGTTGAGGCAACTTTAACTAAAAGTATCCAGACAGCGTCAGGTGTAACCTCAATTCAAGCCACAGGTTGTAGACAGCTATTCGGTGATGACTGGGTTAAAGAACACTCTGGTACATCACAGACACATACTATCAGAATTAAGAAGTAATTACGTTAAAAGGAGAGTTCAAATGAATCAGCAAGATAATAATCAGCGTCCTGTAAGTTATAGTAGTTTATTGCTACCAAGAGCTTCTAAAATTGCAGTAGAGAGGGTAACTAATTTGCTTGATGAGATTGGACTCTCCTATCAAATTCAAACATATAATGATGGGTCATATGAAACAACCTTTTACATCACGATTGATAACTATATGGTAAGCTCAATACATATAGCAGAAGACGTAACCCGCTTTAAAGATACTGGATTTTTCCCAGACATTATCGTAGACCCTTTAAAACTATTAGCTCTAAATCCAGAAGTATTCACGGTAGAGCTCCCGCCAAATTATGAAGAAATTATGGGTGAGACCAGCAAAGAATTTTTAGGAGGATTTTCTAATGATGATGGTGATGACTCTTATGTTAGTCCACCCCTAGACACGACAAAAATACAGAAGTTGTTGGAATGGGAAGATTCATTTACTGGTATACCACTCTCATATTTTGGCACAATAGATACACAGTACCTAAAAAACATAAAAGTGGCGGAGCCTTATATTAGAGAAAAGATTAAATCGGCGGAAATGTATAACCGCCTTATTAAATCATAGGGAGACTTTATGGCAACAAATTATGTTAGAGATGTTATAGAGTTTTTACGAACTTGTACGCCTGAACAATACGCCGAAGTAGAGGCGGTATGGGATAACCTATTAGAAGATTTGCATGATACCAGAAAGAAGGCGATTCTCAAAAAAGTATGGAATGAACTATTTGTAAAAGGTAGTGATAAATATGTTATCGCCCTTCTTGGGTTTGACATTCTACCGCCTACCATTGAAGAATACTTCACAGAAAAGTATTTAGGAGAATTAGCACATAGTTTATACCCTAAATGGCTTCCATACCTTAAAAAGATGCGTCCAGACCCCTTATTGACTGACCCTAAAGACTATAAATCATATACAATCAATAACAGCTCTATTTCAACAGGTAAGTCTTTTGTGGCGATGCACTGTTTATTATACGACTTGCTTGTATTAAGTTGCCACTCAAGACCACAATCAATTTTTGGTCTGGCACCAACCACACAGATTATTATTGCGGTAACTTCGACAAACAGCGGATTAACCCAAGGCTTGTTTAAACCTATTAGGCAACTTCTTGATAGTAATGAAATTCCCTTAAGAAAGTATCTTAAATTTAATAAGAACAAAATCTCTGAAATTGAGATACCAAACAAAAACCTTGTGATGTACCCTGTTAGCCCTCAGAGGACGCATTTCTTGGGTAAAGCTATTATATCGTCTTTCGCCGACGAGATTAACTTTATGCAAGTATACACAGCTTCCACGCTCAATCAAGGTGAGGCGTACGATGTTGGTGCAGACTTAGCACAGGTAATGAAAGAGAGGCGTGAATCACGCTTTATTGGCTCAAATATGCCAATAGCAATAGGCGGTTGTATTTTTTCTTCTTCTGTAAGCCATGAAGGCGACCTACTCTCGAGAATGATAGCTTCAGCGGATAGAACCACGACCGAAATAGTAATGCTTAGACCATGGGATGTGAACCCCAGTAAGTTTACAGGGCCGAGAGCTTATTTTGGTATAGGAGATAAACTAGGCGTTATAACAGATGAACCTCCTGATTATCCTCATGAATGGTTTCCAGCTATCCTAAAACCAGCGGCGGTAGAAGACCCCGCAAAATTTGCTAGAAACTATTTCAACCTTCCTATCGGTAAAGCAGAGGCGTTTTTTGGGGAAGTTAGCAAGCTGTTAGAGGTACAAATGCCTATTGAGTATAGAATGCCGATGCAACCACGGTTATGTCATATCATATCTCCATCGTTCTTTGAGTTTAACGAAGGGGTGATTAAACCACCTTCAAGTGAAGTTAAAACATTCTGGCATAACGACTTGTCAACTTCTAAAGATAGAACAGGTATTGCGGGTGCTTATGTAGTTGATTTTAAGTGGACTACATATGCCTCACAACGCCTTTTAACCCCTGTAATAGGCTATGTATTCGCTGGCACAATCACACCATCAAAATCGGCAAACATCGTGTTTGATGACGTTACTCAGTTTTACGTAAGAATGGTGAATGATTATAGAATAAATCTAACAACTTTAACCTTTGACCAATTCCAGTCAGCACATATCATTCAGTCTCTTAACTCTTTGGGTATTAGAGCTACGAAAGGTAGCGTTGATGTCAATAATGACCCTTATATAGCCTTTAAAAAAGCTGTGTATGAGAAAACTGTCCAGTTGCCTTATGATACTCTGCTTATTGAGGAGTTAGCAAACCTTAGGCTAATGTCATTAGCCACTAAAACTAAAATCGACCACGTCCGAGGTATGACTAAAGATTTATCAGATGCGGTAGTAGGTGCATTTGCTAACTGTTTAGTTTATTACCTGTCAGACATAGACAATCAAGTAAAAACAATTCGCATTCAGGGCAAGCGGATGTGTATCGAATACTCCGAAGCAGAGATTAGGGAGTTTATTATTCAAAGTAAACCAGAGTTTGCCCATATCCAAGTTTAGGGGTTGACAACAACCAAAGAGTATGCTATTATGTAGAAACATAGAAAGGAATTACTCAATGACGGATAGAAATAGTGTTCATTGGTCGAAAGTAGAATCATTAGTAGCATTGCATCCGCTTACATTAGGTAAAGTCATCTGGTGCTGGAGAAAGTGTGCCGATTTAACCCAGAAGACATTTTCTAAACTTGTAGGGGTAACTGTAAAACGCCTACGTGGTTTTGAGAAAGGGTTAGAACTACCATCAGAACTGGAGCTTTCAAGAATTTCTTATGAGTTGACTGGAGATACAACTACACTGGATAGGTATTATTTAAGAGCCAAAACTGAACACGAAGGAAGGCGGTAATCTTGTCAAATCTATTACTTTATACTGTAAATGAATATAATATCGCAGGTAACGCCGCCATTAGCGGTGTGTGTTTAGAAGATGCTTTGGAACACGTGGTTCAATCTGTTTTAAACGCTATCAATGAAGCTATCCCAGAAGAAGGCGATGAGGGTAGACCAATTACGGCGGTGATATTAAATGGTAATACAATGCCTGTTTTAGGCGACGATAAAAAAGCGGCGTGGACTTATCTGTTTGAAAGATTGAGCAAAGAAGTTTCTCTAGTTATAGTTACTATAGGCAAACGAGAAATGGAAGGGTTAGGAGTAGAAACACCTACAAAAGTACTAGAGGCGTTAGAAGAATACTCTAAACCATTTGAGAACGTAGTAACAGGTAATAGGTTCATTGATTTAGAAGATTTTATTATCTGCACTATGAATTTGTTACCGCAAAAAAGCGATGTAAACCCTTGGTGGGTTGAGCGTAATCTGACAGATGAGCTATATGATAAAAATAGATTGAACAGACTCTCAAACGATTACTGCCAAGTACAACAAATCTTAATCAACAAGTATTATGAAGATTTCAAAGAGCAACATAAAAAATTGGACGGTAGAGATTCACAGGTTGTGTATGTATCAGGATACAATCTTGAACCAGAAGAGATAAAAGACATTGGAGAAGAAGCAAATTACCTCATAATGCCTTTTAAAACGATTGTGAATCCTACACGTAAAGGTGAGAAAACCCTTAAGCATATTAAATCGTCAAAACTAGGCGGACTCAATATGAGAACTATCTTGTTAATCGGTAAGAAGAGTAAAGAGGAGACTGCTAAATGTCTAGTCTAATTCATAGTAATAAGATTCATGTCAATGACGTAAAAGAGTTGGCGGACTATCTTATTCAACAACGTGGTGAATACGATAAAGTATTTTTACAGATGATTGGTAGCCCAGCCGCTGGTAAAAGCACTTTAGCAATGGCTCTTATGGAAGAGTTCGAGAGAAGAAGAGATAAACAGAGCTTATCGGGAGGCGGGTCAATTCAGCCATATTATGGAGTTTCCTACTTAAAAGAGCCAGCACAGCAGATGATTGATGAAGGAGATGTTCTTTCTTTAACACGACCACGAAAAACTTTTGCTAGTTTTATGCACTATTATTTAGTATCGTTACAAAGTCATTGGTCAAACTTTATTATCTGTGATAGCTCAATTATGCTCACACCTTTTTATGATGCGACCTTAAGAGGGAGACAGATTCAGCTAATTATTGATACTTTATCAGGCGTTTATAATACTAAGTTCGTTACCATTTACGTACCTTATGCTGAACGTGGAGATAGTTCTATGTATATTACAGAAGCCACTACCGAGTTTTCAACAGTACCTCTTTACCTATCTGAACCAGAAAAGGCGTTACTCCGCCTACAACCTTGGCGGTTAGACCAATACTGCAAATTTATCTTTCCAAATCGACAAGTAAGAGTGCAAGAACCTTCGACTGTTGCCTCACTAGAGAGCCGTGGGTTACTTGAAAAGACAAACTATGACCTAGTATGGGATGGTGCGTAATGGATAAGCTGACGAGTTACGAAAATGTTCTCTTTCAAGCTGATTGCTTAGAATTGATGGAACGATTGCCTGATTGTTGTATGGACTTTATTTTATGTGATTTGCCTTATGGAACGACTCAAAATAAATGGGATTCTATTATTGACCTTCAAAAACTGTGGTATCAGTATAAAAGAATTATAAAGCCTAATGGTGTCATTGCCTTAACTTCCCAAGGTATTTTTACAGCCAAACTGATTTTATCTAATGAGCAATGGTTTAAGTATAAAATTGTATGGGAAAAGTCTAAAGCAACTAATTTTTTAAATGCAAAAAAGCAACCCCTTAGAAAGCATGAGGATATTTGCATCTTTTATAACAAGCCTCCCTACTATGACCCGCAAATGAGTTCGGGAACTCCTTATGATAAAGGAGTTAGAAAAGACCAACTTTCTGGCAGTTATGGGGATTTTGAACCGTGCCATGTGAAAAGTGAAGGTTTGCGTTATCCGACTGACGTTATCTATTTTAAAACAGCTGAAAGTGAGAAGGAAAGAGTCGTTTGGCATCCAACCCAAAAACCAGTAGAATTAGGTCGTTATTTAATTAGAACTTTTACTAAAAAAGGAGATATTGTTTTAGATAATGCCTTTGGTAGTGGCTCTTTCTTAGTATCAGCACATTTAGAAGGTCGTCGTTATTGTGGCATAGAACTTAATCGAGAATCGCATAGGTTTAAAGAAGAAAAAATTGATTTTGTCTCAGTTGCCAAAGAGCGACTAATCTCTTGTGGAGCAGAGCCGATAGTAGTTTATGAAAATGGGGCGATATAATGGAAGTAGTATCTTTCTTTAGCGGATTAGGCGGTTTAGATTTAGGGTTTGAAGAGGCGGGATTTGAAGTTACCGAAACATTCGACTATAACAGTAAATTGAAACCATCTTATGATGCAAATTTCTATTATAGACAGCCCCTACAGATACTGGATATTACTAAACAGGAAAACCAGATATTTTCTTGTGATGGAATTATAGGCGGCCCACCTTGTCAACCATTCAGTTTAGCAGGCTCTGTGAAAAGATGGGAAGATTTAAGGTCTCAACCGCTTATCAGTTTCTTAAAAATCATTGAAAACTCACAGCCTAAGTTTTTTGTATTAGAAAATGTAGCGGCGTTAGCAAAGCACGCTCCTAGCATGGAACTAATACGTAACAGAGTTGCTGATATGGGCTATAAAATGACCTTATATAGCTCTAATGCCATGTATCACGGCGTACCTCAGGATAGGAAGCGTGTCTTTATCATAGGTATTAGAAATGATATAGATGCTATATTACCTACCGAAGAGCTTAGAGGCGAGGTTACAGTACTAGAAGAGTTCTGGCATAAAGGCTGGAGGCGTACCGTAGGAGCTAAAGCAAGTGATAAATTTAATGCTTCCAACGACCAATACGATACGCAAGGTTACTCTTCAAGTTACATGAGCAGAAACAGGGTTAGACCTTTTGGTCAACCGCAATATACCGTAGTAGCATCATCACGTCATATTACACAACATCCAGATGTTATCATGGAAAAGGTTAGCAGAGACGAATGGAAGTTTGTCGGGCAGGATAGGAGGCTTTCAATTAGGGAATGTCTACAGATTCAAGGCTTTCCCCAAGATTTTATTTTAGACTTTCCAACGGTTGGAGATGCTTATACCGCTATTGGTAATGCAGTACCGCCTCCGTTGGCAGAACACGTAGCATATATTATAAAGGAAGCATTAGATAATGGCAAATAAAGAAGATAAAAAAGCACAAGCAACTGAACAAGTGGATTTATCATTAGAAGGTACCGTTGGACAGAACCCAGATAATAAACCAGCGGAGGCTAAGCCAGCGGAAGCTAAGCCCGAAAATAAGAAACCAAGCAAAGCTCCAGAAGCTGTAGAACGCACACTTTACCCAGAAGGAACATTCCACATTTTTGAGGCGGGACGAGATAAACTTGTTTTCCCTTCAGGAGACATCTTCATTGTACCAGACGGTTTAAAAGCGGAAAAAGACGGTGATGGACGCTTTTATCTAGTATAATAAGAGAAATTAAACTTGTTAATAGCCCCAAATGGGGCTATTATTTTATGGGTTGACAAACGCACATAAGTGTGCAATAATAAAATCAAGAAAGGAGAACAGTATGGAAAACAAACTAACAAAAGGATACATCGTCTTAGTACAACACAATAGAGGCGTATCCCCAAAGAAACTATACTATTTCAGTAGTCTTATCAAAGCACAACAGTTTGTAGACGCTTTAGGTGCCGTGGACACTTACACGTCCGCAACCATATACCCACTTTATAAAGTTTACTTAGAAGTAGGGCAAGATGTTCCAAGCGGTACAGAAGTAGTTCGAGATAATGATACATTAGTTAGAAGATGGGTATAGCGTAATATGAAAGAATTTATTTTACTATTTAGTATGAAGAGCTTGAAAGGCAGATTGAAAGAGGTAAACAGGCGGCACGCCTATATCTTTTACTAAATAAATCAGGCGAGCTGATTAGAATGTCTGACGGTACACAGTATTTAGTTACACTTCCAACACATTACACAGGCATCACCTCAACTACAGACTATAATTCACGATTCGTATACCCACACTTTTACGGTGAAGTATACCAAGTATATAAACGGTATACAGGTACAGGTGATGATATTATGTTGTACTTTGATGAGTTAGAGAAGGTTGATGCGATACACTTAAATACTGAACAAATTGTCTCTGTAACGCCTCTACGTGAGACAGCTAAAGGACGTAAATTGGAAGCATACTGGTTCTTCATGGAGTATATTTATGATGAGCCGTCATAACTGTTTTAATATAACACTTGACAAATAAAGGCGTTGGTGTTAGTATATAACAAGAAGGAGAATAAATATGTATTACGTAGTTGCAACAGACCGCCTAGATAAAGAGGCGTTATATGAAATCTATGTTGAAGTAGCTAAACTTGACGACCTGTATAAACGTTTTGAAGGCACTGCCGAGAAAACCTCATTAAACTTAGGTGTTGCCTTATTCGGACACATTAGTTTTGTAGGCGAAGATGAAAACATAGTTAAAAATCAAGCCAATCTTGTAACTAAATACACAGTTTACGACCATGTAATAGTTGTTAATAGTGAAACACAAACTTACTATTGCATCAATCCAGATGCTAACGTTGAAAAGGATTAGTATGAACGCCGAAACTAAGAATTACCAGATTTTATCACATAAAGCCAAACAGCTTTTTGATAAGTTGAAATCAAATGAGAAGGTTAAAGTTTCCACCTTTATACAGAAATGTTTAAAACACTTTCCAAATCAAACAAAAGATTGTATTTCGGTTGAGGCGTGTTGTGCAGACCACCTATTTAGTTTTTATCACAAATCAAACCCTCAAACATTGCGTATTGTAGTTTCGTTATAAGAAACACTTGACACATAAACCATTTAATGTTATTATACAAGTAAGAAAGGAATAAACATTATGTATTACATTTTTGAAGCTAATTTAAAACAAGATAGAGAACAAGTCTTAAAACAGATTGAACAATGGTTAATTGACAAAGCTATTATATCGTCTTTCGCCGACGAGATTAACTTTATGCAAGTATACATTGATAAAGATGAAGATGGAACCATTATGGAGTGTACGCCTGATGATGCACCGTTTTGTTTAAATTACGGCGGCGAACCAGAAGGATACTATGAATGGTCTTGCAACGCCGCATTAGAAATCAGTAACCAAGACCAATATGATTCAGTTATTGTTGTAGAATTTGACCCAGAGTATTATGATTTCGCCGTTGTTTACGAAGTAAAATGTGAGTTACGCTAAGAAAGGTTAGAGACTCCATGTTTGAAACAAATTTAGTCCAGCAAGATGTATTTACTGGCACAACAGTTGTATGGCTGTTAGTATGTGTATTCATTATTACACTAGGTGTTTTAGCCGTAATTGCATGGCTGACAGGAGGTAAATAATGCGTGTATTGAGTTTATATGATGGCATTTCAGTAGGGCAACAAGCGTTAGAAGATTTAGGTATCCCTGTAAGCGAATACTACGCTTTTGAGATTGACCCATACGCTATTGCCATCACACAACGTAACTTCCCTAATACTATCCAAATGGGAAACGTATTTGATATGGATTTTAGTAAGCTAGGGCATTTTGATTTGGTAATTGGAGGGTCGCCGTGTACCTATTGGTCAGTGGCCAAGAAAGGGCGTGAGATAACTTGTGAGGGAGAAGGTTTTAAGTTATTTATGCGTTTTGTAGATGCAGTTAGACAAACTAAAGCAACCCACTTCCTCTACGAGAACAACTTCTCTATCCACCAAGATATTAAAGATGCTATTACAGAGCAATTAGGCGTGGGACACATTATGATTGATTCAGCTTTAGTTTCAGGCCAGCGACGCAAGAGATGTTATTGGCACAACTTTCCAAATGTAAAGCAACCAGATGACTTAGGCATTTATTTGAAGGACATTCTTGAACCCAGCCCAGATTCAAAATACGATGTATCGCCTGAAAGCACAGCAAAGTACTTAACCAACGGCAGACCTAAAGGGTTTAAAGAGGATAGCGAGAAATCAAAGACTGTTATTGCGAGTGTTTACAAAGGCTATGGTAACGATGGTACAACCATTGTTGAGTCAAAGAATAGACCTATCAGACTAGGTGATATTGGAACAACCGCCCAAGGCGGCGGGCAAGGAGCTAAAACAGGCTTGTATGATGTAGGACAGCGAGTCCGCCGTTTAACACCATTAGAGTGTGAACGCTTACAAACACTTCCAGATAATTATACACAATGGGGCGATTTCGGAGGCATAGATAAACCTATTAGCGATTCACAGAGATATAAGTGTATCGGAAATTCTTGGACAGTCGCTGTTATTAAGCACATTTTAAAGGAGCTAAACAATGGAAGATAATAGGATATTTGATAAACAGGCGGAAATCTATGATTATGAGAACCGCCACTTAATTGAACACTTTACAGATATTAAAAAGGCGGAAACACCACACCCTAACAATAGGGCTTCGGTAGGTTTGCATAAAATCCCCTATAAACACTTGGAGCAATATAGGCGGACTCCAGAGGCGTTTTACATGGACTTAAGAGATAATGTACAACATAAGTATTATCGAATCACAGACCTAGAGGATAATCACCCAAAAACGAAACTAATTCGTCCAGACTATCCACCAACTACTTTTGAACAAGATATAGCTTCAATGGTATCTAAGCAGCTACCAGATGAGTTCAGGGAGATGATGAGAGACCCAAACATATTTTGCACGGTTGAGGAGGGTGGTAGAGATGCCAATGGGGATTATGTCTTTAAGTACACATTAAGACCTGCTACGTACACGCCACGACCTGCAAAGGATTTAACATAATGCAAGACAAAAACTTAGATAAACAGATTGAAGTATTAAAACATATAAATGAGAAATTAGCCGATATTATAGAGTATCTAGCAAAGGCGGAGCAACCGAATCTATTCATTCAATTTGCTTGCCTTAAGTTAGACTCTGACAGAGACTTAGCGAGTATCCGTGCGATAAGAAGAGCTGTAAACAATTCTATTTAAATAGGCGTTATAAACCACTTGACAACCTTATATAAATGTGTTAGTATATTTACAAAGAAAGGAGAAACATTATGACAACACAGACAAACGCAGTGCCTAATAAAGACACCAAAGGTAGATGTACGAAGAGCTTTATAGAGAAATACAATTCACTAAATTTGGTTATAGAGAAACACAACGCATTAAATTTAGTATTTAAATTATTATATACATTACCTTACGTACGTTTCGATAATCAAAACCAACCTATGGTTAAGCAAGAAGATTATATTAAAGCCGAGGAGGCGGTTTCTAACTATTATGAAAAACAATTACGTAATCAGTCTTCATAAAGATAGTAAGGCGACACCAACCTTATACAGAGTAGAAGTATGGGAAGAGAAATCAAAACAAACATTACTGATGTCTTCTTGGATGCTTTATAAACACGCCTCTAAACTACTGCTTGAATTATCAAAGGTTCATCAAAACGGTAAAACAAAGGCGTTTCTGAAACACCAACAAGATTTAGCAAGTAAAACTTAGCAAGCAAAACTTAGAAGGAGAATAATATGAGAAAACCTTATGAATATAGGCTAGATGATTCTCGATTGGAAGGCGTGGTGCCTCACCACATCCGCAGACTATACGAAAGAGAACTCCAGACTATATACGAGGATGAAAGTATGTCCAGCCATGATAGGGAGAATGGTATGGACAAACTAAGGGAATATATGACAGATATGGTATGGACTCTTTCTAGTTTAAAGAGTAGTATAGAGCAAGGGTTTTTTACATATATAGAAGGTAAGGAAGCATGCCTAGCAAAAATACATAACCAACTATGTACGGTGCAACGGCTAGATGAGCTTCTTGACATAGTTAAAGCCACAGAGAGCGATAGCCTTGAAAAGACAGGTCTTACACTCTCACAGTTTACCGCCATGAAAACCAAATCAAAAGAGCTAGTAGAATTACAGGCAGCTAACCTTAGGAAGCAACTAGACTCTGTAACAGAAGAACGTGAACAACTTGATGGTACATTAAAGAATGTAGTAAACAAAATCGCCAGTTCTGAAATAGAATTACAGCTTTAGAAGGAGTTTATATGGATATTAAAAAGGTTTTACAGGCGGCGTTAGAAGAAGTAGAACGCCAAACTTACCCAAGTTTTGGTGTTGAAAAAGAAGGTAAAAGCAAAGAGACGCTAGTTAGAAACGAGGTTTCACTAGTGGCGGAAGTATCAAATGTAAATAAGTGCTTATCTCTATATTATAGACCTTATAAAGGCAGGGTAGGAAGACTTTTTCTTAGTGTACCTATCTATAATGAAAATGATGCACATGAGCACGCAGCATTTATAAACGAAGCATTTAGACAGGCTTTAAATGAAGCACGTAATCACGAACATTTAGACGGAAGATAATATGAACACCATAACAGAGGCGGAACTCAAAAGAATTTTCGACGACGTAGAAACTTCGATTAAATTAAAAGAAGACACCATGAAGAAGAGGCTTGGATTGTGCCTGTTAAAGACATTGTAAAAGTAGAGGCGGTAATGGAAGGTTATAACTCCGTTTATGTAGGACATGGTTGTTGGAAGGATGTTGCCACCTACTGCGTTTCAAATGACTACAAAGACATTATGGAGAAGATACGAAATGAGCAATGAATTTATTGTAGTTGAAGAAAAAGGCGAAAAGACTATTATCTTCTTAAGAAATATAAACATTATTAACGAGGTGGGCGGTAAAGTAGAGATATACATGAACGCTAATAATTCAAGTGATACATTTTGCGTAAAAGTAGATAATACTTTTGATGATATTTTAACCCAGCTATAAGGAAATGGAGATATTATGTCTTTTGAACAACTGATAAGTAACATTAAGTCTTATGCCAAACAAGTATATAATCAAGATAACAACGCTGATAAAAGAGAACTAGCCAGAGTTGAGTCTAAGATAAAAACTATACTTGATAAAGGGAACTCTATTTATTTCGACCAAGAAAACCATCTTAACATATTATTGGCAGAGATTGGGGAGGATGCTGATATAAGGACGAAACAGCAATTACATAAGCAGTATGAAAAAGAAGGCATACCCATAAGCGTTGTAAATACAATGCAGTCAGAAAGACAAGCGTTGTTGTCTAAAATCGGCGACCTTGAACGAGAGTTACACCATTGCCAGCGAACAAAGAATCAACAAATCAGAGAACTGAAAGAGAAACTTGATGAGTCAGAACAATTCTACGAAGAGATAATGGATAGCATTAGAGATGGTACATACAAACTTACAACTTAGGAGATATTATGACAAAACGTATTAAACCAAAAGCACATGACTTAATCAAGGTGTCTTACACAACGAACTTAAGACACTTAATGAATCAGGCTGGTTATTCAAGTCTTGAGGCGTTATCCGCCGATTCTGGAATAAGCTGTTCAACACTGTATAGATTTGAGAAGTGTGAACGACTCCCATTATTAGATAACTTAATCAAACTACTATATATTCTTGACTGTAAGTTTGAAGACCTCATCTGTTATCAAATAAAATATGATATTGATGATGGATTGGTAGAAACTCTAATCGAACGAAAAGTCAAGAAAAAAGCGGCGGAACACAAAAGGTTTACCCAATGGTGGAGAGCCACTAAGGAGTATCTAAGTATTTTATGGGTTGACAAATAGATAAAAGTATGGTAGAATGTAGATAGACAATAAGGAAGAAGGTAACGAATGGCTCAACGAAGTGTCAAACGTTAGCCTAAAACAGGTGGCAGATTTTAATTTCAATTTTGATTTCAAATCCGATTTTAATTTCAAATCCGATTTTAATTTCAATTTTGATTTCAATTTTGATTTCAATTTTGATTTTGATTCTCGGTATATATCTAATCTTATCTAACTGGGGAGAGCTAAAACCAGACTCGCCTATAAAGAAAAATAAATCAGGCGGCGGCAACCAAACAACATTTATCTACCTAAACACCAATCAAGAAAATCAAGAAAATAAGGCGTATTAAACCCACTACTAGAAAAGAAAAAGAAATAACCATAAAAGACCCTCCTATCTCTGTGGGGGTCGTTATTTTACACAAAAATTTTTCATCAGACAACTAGCCCCAAACAGAAACCCAACCGCTAATTTTGGCGGAATACTTATATATTATATATTATGTCCCAAAATTTTTCTTTTCTTTTTATAAGAAGGGGGTCGTTATATGGGGCAGATTTATACCGTGAAATATAGGTTCGTGTCATTTTTACACTATCCAAAAAATAGGGGGTGGGGGGTACCCTTAGTGTACTTATGACACTATCCCTTAGTGTACTTATGACACTATCCCTTAGTGTACTTATGACACTATCCCTTAGTGTACTTATGACACTATCCCTTAGTGTTGCTTATGACACTATCCCTTAGTGTACTTATGACACTATCCCTTAGTGTACTTATGACACTATCCCTTAGTGTTGCTTATACACTATGGAGGTGCCGCCTACTTATGGGGGTGTTGCCTCCTCTGTTTATACTGTTATAATAGCATCATATAAAGGTAATGTCAAAAGGTTTTGTTACATATCATTACAATGGAGGATGTCGCCGCCTTATTTATCACAAGGGTTTGTTTATGTCAATAAAAACCGCCTTTAAATAGGCGGTTAATCGGGTTAGCAAACGGCAAACCATATGGCCGTGTAAAGAAGTGTAGTAGATATAATAAGTGTAGTAATTACCATGATTGTTTATTTTCCTTTTAAGGCGTAGGATAATTATAGCATGGCAATAAGGCGGTGTCAATGGGGCTATAAAAAATAAAGAATGGGGCGTATGCGTTTATTTAATAGGAAGGGGTAGGAAGATATGGGAATTAAAAAAATAGGGGGTTTGTAGGCGTCCATATGAAAGGCGTTAAGGGGCTTGTTTAAAGTAAGGGGTAGGTAAGTATGGGAAGAGAAAAAATAGGGGGCTTGTAGGGGGGCGTATGAAAAAAGCCCTACTGGTTAGGTAGGGCGTGAATGGGGGCTACATTGTTTGGGG
>JACCEC012200420.1_pt1 | contig 61023 bp, 55 predicted proteins | sample 7450121 | NCBI WGS metagenome assembly JACCEC01 (sample SAMN15323455, study PRJNA562643) | freshwater metagenome | isolation source: river surface water | place: USA:Blue River Watershed | collected 2017-08-18
TAGTTACTTTATTATTGGTACTTTTAATATGTTATTATATTAAAGTTATTGTATATAATAACTATATCACAGTAACTTTTAATACGATTTTTTACAATAGTAACTTTAATTATAATATTTTAAAGCAATTATTAGTAATAATATATTATTATTGTATATTAATTGTATATTAATTGAATATTATTATACGATATTTTATTTATATACAATATTTATAAATTATATAATGTATAGGAGTATATAAAATATTTAGTAAATTAAAAATATATATAATATTGATTATTATACATTATATATTTTAATTATATACATATTTTATACAATAATATATATATCGTATAACATTTATAATATAAAAATATATAATAATTGTCACTTTTATTAATATGTTGTATAAGTATTGATATTAAATGAAATATCATATATAAATAATCAATATAATAAATAATACATATGTATAGAAGTATATATATTTTATATTCAAAAATATTTAATTTATTTTATTGTTTAAATATACAATAAAATAATATACTATTATAATAATTATATACAATAACATTTTCACATTGATTTATTGATAAAATCGTATAAAATATATAATTATTATTTCAATATTTATTGATATTATTTAATAAAATTGATACGATAAATACGCAATGAACTATACGATTTTTTATACGATATTTATACGATTTTTTATTTTTTGAAATTTTTGAAAATAGAAAATGAAAACTTCACTTTTTCAGAATCTCAAAACAAAAATTTCAAAAAATAAAAAATCGTATAAATATCGTATAAAAAATCGTATAGTTCATTGCGTATTTATCGTATCATTTTATTATATATTTCCAATAAAAATACATTAATAATAATATAAATTTTATAAGATTTCATCAATACATAGTAAAAATCGTATAGTATAATTAATATATTTTATACAATAAATTATATAAAACAAAAATAATATTCAATGAGTATTCAATATATAAAATACTATATATTAAATATATAAAATAAAATAAGTAAGTATATTATAATCAATAACATTGTATATTAATTAATACGATTTTATATATAATCAATATAAATACAATAACATATTATATTAAATAATCATTGTATATTTTAATTACAATTACTTTTATAAAAGTAATAAGACAAATACAATGCTTATTGTTAATACTACAAGTTACTTTTATTTAAGTAACTGTTTAATATGGCTACTGTATTGTAAGTACTTTATAAAAATTATACGATAAGTACAATGCTTATTGTTAATACTACAAGTTACTTTTATTTAAGTAACTGTTTAATATGGCTACTGTATTGTAGATACTTTATATAAAATAATACTACAAGTACAATGCTTATTGTTAATACGACAAGTTACTTTAATTAAAGTAACTGTTTAAATAGGCTACTTTATTGTAGATACTTTATATAAAATAATACGACAAATACAATGATTATTGTTAATACGACAAGTTACTTTAATAAAGTAACTGTTTAATATGGCTACTTTATTGTAGATACTTTATATAAAATAATACGACAAATACAATGCTTATTGTTAATACTACAAGTTACTTTAATTAAAGTAACTGTTTAAATAGGCTACTTTATTGGAATTACTTTATAAAATTAGGATACGATATTTTTTGTCGTATCAACATTTTTAATTTATATATTGATATTATATTTTATTAAGTAAGATAATAAATATTGATTTATATACAATACTATAAAAATAATATATATAGATATAAATAATTAAAATTAGGATACGATATTTTTTGTTGTATTCTAATTTATATATTTTATATAAAAATGAAATTATATAATTAACTTAAAAGATAAATATAATATATAATATAAATAATATATTATATATAAATATTATAATGACAAGTTATATATGTATGAGATGTAATAAATATGACACTAAAATATTTTATGATATGAAAAAACATTGTTTAAGACGTAATCCTTGTAAAAAAAGAAGTGATATTATACTATTTTCTGATGATCAACTATTAATATCTACTTTATTACCATATTATAATGGAATACATACTGCAAGTATTGATGAAATTAAAAGTATATCATCTATAAATATTATATCAAAAAATAAGGATAAATTATTTACAGAATTAGATGTAGTTATAAAAGAGAATATAAAGATATGTAAATATTGTGATGAAGAATTTGAAACATCATATTTATTGAGAAGACATTTGTTATTAAAGTGTTTTTATAATAATTTATTTGTAAAAATAGATGATGATAAAATATGTGTAAAAAAAAATGATGAGTTATATCTTGTTGATAATTCATCTAATATTAATAATAATTATATTAATTGTAATAATACTACTAATGTAACTAATATTACAAATAATAGCAATTATAATTTTTTTTTAGATTTACCTGTACCATTTGAAGATGATTGGGACTTGTCTAAAATATCAAAATTAGATAAAAGTGAAATAATGGTATCACAATATGTTTTTTCCAAGTTATTATCTGAAATATTAAATAATGAAAAAAATTCTAATGTTATTATTGATAAAGATAAAAACTCTACAACTGGTATGGTCTATATTAATCATAAAAGACGTTATATTACAATGAGTAAAAAAGATATAGTAGGTAGATCAATGGATAAATTATATGATAATGCATTTGATATAATTGATAATAATAAAGACTGTACTAAGATTATCAAAGAAATGTCAAAGGATTATATACATAATAAATATAATCAATATGTAAATGATGTAGAACATGTTGATGAAGTTGATGATATTATTACTGAAATATTTGATAAAAATAAAAATATTGCATGGAATAAATATAAACAAATTATGGATAAAATTAAAAATAATAATAATAATGAATGTGATACTGGTAAAATATGTAGTACTGCAGTTGTTAAAGATAGAACTGAATATAGAAATAAAACAGAAATTATTAATAAAAGAACAACAATTGATAATATTATTAAAAAACGTGATGAAGATTTATATTATTTTTATGATTCTGATGGTAATACAAAAATATAAATAATATTGTATAAATAATATTGTATAAATAAAGTTATTAAATATTATTATAAATTTACTATAATTAAAAAAAAAATGATATTATTATTTGGATAAATAATAATATATATACAAGTCTATATAAGTCTATAAGTATATAAATATAATAAGCATAATAAATTTTTAAAAATGAATGTAAATGAAATATATTATCCAAATAATGTTTTTAAATATATTATTCATATATCAGATATACATATTAGATTAAATAGTAAACATGATGAATATATTGAAGTATTTAATAATTTATATAAAGAATTAGATGAAAATATAGAAAAAGGTATATATAATAATGATAATACTTTATTGGTTTGTACAGGTGATTTATTACATGATAAAATAACATTAACATCAGAATCAATTATATTATGTATTGAATTTCTTCAAAATTTAGTAAGTCGTTTTAAAACAATATTAATTGCTGGAAATCATGATGGTTATTTAAATAGAAGTGAAAAGATTGATTTAATTACAGGTATTCTTCATGGAAAAACTTTTAAAGATTTATTTTATATCAAAAATAGTCAAATAGTTCATTTCGGTAATATTTTATTTGGTGTAAGTTCAGTTTTTGATAATACTATTATTAATTCATCTAATTTAGATAATTATATTAGTACATTATCTTTAAATAATAATAATAATCCTATAAAAATTGCATTATATCATGGTATGGTTGGTAAAATTGAATTACAAAATTTATATTCTTCAAAAGGTCAATATGATATTAATGATTTTATAGGTTATGATTTAGTATTACTTGGTGACGTTCATAAATATCAATATCTTGATGAAAATAAAACTATTGGTTATGCATCTTCTTTAATATCACAAAATTATGGTGAATGTGATGAATATCATGGTTATTTATTATGGGATTTAGAAAATAAACAGTCTAATTATCATATAATTACTAATGAATATAGATATAAAAAAGGTACTTTAATTAATGATTTATTAATGATTGATAAACATGTTTTTGATATTAAAACTGATATGGATAATATTATTAAATATTTACCTAAAAAAGGTAGAGTTCAAGTATCAATGGAAAAAGAAAATTATGATAATTATAAACAATTGAAAAATAAAATAAAGACAATATATTGGACTGAAAAATGTGATTTAGTTATTAAAAAGGATGAAACTAAAACAAATATAAAAAAAATAAATAAAAATATATATATTAATCGTAAAGATATTGTTAGAAATATTTTAAAAAATAAACATAAAAAAGATATTGATGAAAATATAATTGATTGGATAGAAACTGAATTAAATAATAATGATGTTAAAATTCAAATGGATAATAATCTTGATACTGCTGAAAAGTTTGAGTTATTAAATTTAAAGTTTGATAATCTATTTATATATGGTGATAATAATGAAATTGATTTTACTAATTATGGATCTAATGATGTAATATTATTATGTGGTAAAAATAGTTGGGGGAAATCTAGTATAATTGATATTATTGTATTTAATTTATATAATGATTATGCTAGAGAAGTATCTAGTCAAGTTAAAAAAGGTACTTCTGGTATTTTGAATAATTTAAAGTCAAGTGGTATGAGTGAATTATTATTTAAAATTGGTTTTGAATATTATATTGTTAGAAGGGAATATCATAGAAATAAAAAAGGTTTAATTGACACTGAATCATTTATTTATAAATTAATATTACAAGATAATTATGAAGAAATTAAACCTGTTACTGATATATCTATAACAGTTTCTACTAAAAAAGGCACTAATAAAAGAAATAAATTAGATAGTAAAAAAGTAACTGATAATATATATATTTTTAATAATATAACTTATATAAAGGAACTTATTACAGTTGATGCTGGAGTTAATCGAGAAATATTTAATTTAATTGGCAGTAAAGATAATTTTGTTTTGATTAACTTGATGTTACAACATGACAATATTAGTTTTAAAAATAAAACACAAAGTGAAAGAAAGATTATTTTATACAAGTTATTAAATCTTGATAAATATGATAAAATAAAGTTATTAGTTGATGATGAACGCAAAACTGTCAGTAAATCATATGAATTAATGTTGAAAGATATGAATAAAATTAATATCATTGGATTGAAAGAAAATTATGATAATAATGTTCGTACATTAGATATTGTACTAAATGATAAAAATAATATTGATAATAAATTGGCTATTATTCAAGATAAAATAATAATGTTGAATAAAGAGTATAACTCTTCAAATGATACTGATATTATATTAAATGACTTGAATATAGTTAATTCTATAATGAATACAAATATGAATATAACAGATGTAGATACTGATAAAATTATATTTCATATAAATATTTTAAATAATAAAATTAATGAATTAAATAAAAATAATGATGAATTAAAAAATGATTTGCAATTAATTCAAAATGATTTTAATAATATGAATAATGCAAATGATAATAATATATATGATAGAAATAATTATACCATAATATCAACTAAATATAATGAACAAGATATTAATAATTATATGATAAAAACAAAAGAATTAAAAAGTAAATGTGATGATTATATAAATTCATATAATGAAATATCTAAAAAAATACTTGAATTAGGAATTGATAATGAAATTATTAATATTAATAATAATATTCAAGAACTAAATATCATAAAAAAGAATTTAATTAATGAAAATAAGGATATATCTAATTTAACTAAATTAGTAGAACAGAATTATGAATTAAATGATAATATTAATATTGCTACTAAAAAACAAATAACATTACAAAATAATATTGATGATATAGAACAAAAAATAAAAGATATTGATATAGAATATATAAAGATTAAAATGAATGAATATAAAGAGGTAAATGAAAAGATTAATATGTATGATACTGAAATGACATTTAAACAAAAGTTATATAATGATTTAAATGTATTTGAATTTAATCCTAATTGTGATGCTTGTATGAAAAATCCAAAGAGAATTGAAATAATGAGTTTAAAGATGGAATGTGATGAATTAAAAAGTAAAATAATTCTATTAATGAAAAATGATATATTATATAAGATTGATGATTATACAGAACAATTTAATATGTATAATAAATATAATAATAATTTGAATATAATGTATAAAGATAACAGTATATTATTAAAAAAGATTAGTGAAATGGAAGTTACTAGATCTAATATTAATAAATATATTTTATATAAAAATAAATTAGATGAAACAGAACAAAGCATTATCAAATATAATATTAGACTTGAACTACTTAAAAATGATCCATTATTAATAAAAAGGAAAGATTGTGAAATTAATATTACACAAATAAAAGAGTTATTACTAAAAGATGAATACAATCAAGAATATTTAGATAATGAAATGAATAATATAATGAAAAATAAATTTAATAAAATAATGTTAGATTATATTGATCGTATAATAAATATAAAGAAAACTATTGAAAATAATGAATTTGAAATAAAAAATATTACAAATAATATTGATATAATGACTAGAACAAAAGATATGATAATAAAAAATAGAAATATAATAGATAATAACAAACAAATTGAAAAGGAATTGGATAGATTAAACTTGCAAAATAATGTTATGAAAAATAAAAATGATGAATTAATAACATATATTAATAAATTAAAAAATGATATTGATAAGGAACAACAATATATAATTAAATATGAAGAAGATACTATTGAATTAAAAAGACTTGAAAAAGAAAATATTAAATATGAATATTATAAAGATATACTTGATAAAGATGGTATTTCATTATATATTGTTAGACAATATTTGAGGAATATTACAGATGGAATTAATGAAATAATAGAAAGATTAATTAATAAAAAGGTTGATATATATGAAGAAAATGATAAAATTATGATTGATATAATAAGTAATGATAATAAAATAATAACATTAGGAGGAATGGAAACATTTATTATGGATATTGCTTTCAAGATTATATTATCCAGAATATCAAATATATCTCAAAGTAATATTCTAATAATTGATGAAGGAATATCTGCTTTTGATAAAGAACATATTAGTGATATTGAAGAATTATTTGGATTTATTACAACATTTTATGATAAAGTACTTTTAATGAGTCATCTTGAAGAAATAAAAGATAAAGTTGATAATAAAATATATATTACTAAAAATGGTATAGATAGCAATGTTATTGGTTAGTTTATTTCATTCACAAACTAAATGTTTTCTATATTACAACTTATTACATAAATAAATATAATTTATATATAAAATAAATTATTTCATATATAATTACTTTTTCTAAATCTAATATATTATAATTATATATATAATTACTTTTTCTAAATCTAATATATTATAATTATATATATAATTACTTTTTCTAAATCTAATATATTATAATTACATTTTACAAATTTAACATATATAAAATAATTTTTATATGTTATATCATTACAAATACATTATTACAAATACATTAATATAATATATTTTTATAAATAATGAGAAAAATTGCTCGTGAATATGATAATTTTATTGATAATATATTGATTGACATATGTGAAGTATTGTCACCAATTGCCTATTTTTTAGGTTTAACTCCAAATATATTAACAACTATATCAGTTATTTTTACAGGTATATCTACTTATTACTTGTATAATTACAACTATAATATAGCAAGTTTAATGTATATGATTGCATATTATTTTGATTGTATGGATGGTTACTATGCAAGAAGATATAAAATGTATTCCAAGTTTGGAGATTACTATGATCATTTTGCAGATATATTCAAGTTTAGTTCTATATCATTTGTATTATATAAAAATAATCACGATAAATTCATAATGTATATTCCATTTATTTTTATTTTGGCAATATTATTTAACATTCATATTGGTTATCAAGAATTATATTATGATAAACCAGAATCAGATATACTTGGATTACTTACTAAAATATGTCCTATTAAAGATAAAAATGATAAAAATGAATTATCAAATATATTACAATATACTAAATGGTTTGGATGTGGAACATTCAATTTAATATTTGCAATTATAATTTATTTATATTAGATATAAAGTAATATATTACACATTAAAAATTATATAAAATCATAATCATATATTAAATATATAATTATGGAAGCAATATTAGCAACAGATATATTAGGAGGTATTTCTAAAAATGGTATAATACCATGGAAATCAAAAGAAGATATGAATTTTTTTTATAATAAAACAGTTAATAATGTTGTTGTTATGGGTAGAAAAACATATTATTCATTACCTGATAAATATAGACCATTAAAAAATAGATTAAATATAGTATTAACAAGTGATCGTGATAAGTATTTAGATGAAGAATATAGATATAATAATGTATTATTTATAAGTGATATAAATTTAATTTATAATATAAAATCAATTATAACATATAAATATCCATTTATAAATAAAGATCCAATTATATATATAATTGGTGGTAAAAATATATATGAAAAGTTTATTGATAAATGTAATATAGTATGGTTATCTATTATAAATAAAGATTATGAGTGTGACTTATTTTTTAAATATTCATTTGAAAATTATACCACAAATATTATTTTAAATAATAATGACTTGATAATTTTACAAAAAACTAAATTATAAATTATATATTGATTTAATTACTATAATTAATATAATAATTACTATAATAAAACTACTTAAAGGTACTTTATTTAAGTTACTTTAAGTAAATAACTTTAAGTAAGTAACTTATATTATAATAAATAATTATAATAAATAATTATACTTAAAGTTATTTACTTAAAGTAACTTAAATAAAGTACCTTTAAGATGGGTATTTTATTTATAGTAACTTGAATAAAGTACCTTTAAAATGAGTATTTATTATAGTAACTTGAATAAAGTACCTTTAAAATGGGTATTTATTAACAGTAACTTGAATAAAGTACCTTTAAAATGAGTATTTATTAACAGTAACTTGAATAAAGTACCTTTAAGATGGTGTTTTAATATATATAACAACATTTCAAATCAGTTATTGTACCAGTCCATGCATTCCATGGTGGAACACATAACCATAATTTAATAATATCATTTGGTTGTAATATTTTATTAAATATATTATTATTGTCATTATCAATTATAAATTTATAATTATTATCAGGTACTCTATCTCTCCATATTGAAAATGCAACAAATGGAACTTCATTATTTAATTGATATCTTAATTGGACATGACCTGTACCACCAAATCCTTGATCACATGCTATACATGTTATTTCTAATCGTTTAATACAATTTATATTATTTGGTAAAATAATTTCAGTAATTATTTTGCTAGACCAATTTTTACCATAACCTTGAAATTGTTTTTCTCCTACAATATCTTTATTAGTTACTTTAAATGGTAAATTATACGATAAATCTATATATTCTATTTTATTTTCTATTTCTATTTCTATTTCATTATTTATTTTATTATTTAAATTTATTTCAATATTTTTATTTGCATTATCTATATTAGAAGATGTATTATTTTTATTATTTGTAATATTTATATCAATATCATTTGTTGATATATCATTATAATTAAATAATACACTACCAAATAAACCTAATAAATTTGATATAGTATTTTTATTTGTATCAATATCTGTTTCAGTTATTTTATTTATTGTATCTGTTATTATATTATTATTATTATTATTATTTTTAAATTCTTCATCAGGTAATTGAATAATATTTAGAAAATCTTTAACTGATTTATTATATCTATCATCATTTGGTATTTGTTGTAATTCTAATATAGTAATAATATTATCTGGTTCAGTACCTGCTAATGAATCTATATATGTTATTACTTTACTTATTTTATTCAAATAAAATTGTTTAATATCTTCATTATTATTTATAGTATAATCTTCTTTCTTTAACATTAAAAATAATATTTGTGTTAAATATACTGCTTCTATAGATGAATCATTTATTTGATTATCAAGTAATTTAGACCATGCTTTTCTTAATATTTTATTTTCTATATCTATACCTGAACCTAAAACATTTTTTTCTAATATTTGTATCTTTTCTATATAAGGAACTATTACCATAAATCCATCATTTATTTTTTTTTGAATACTTGATGGTTTATCTAATAATAATGTTTTTAGTTTATAACATATACAACCTTGTTTAGTGACATTATCATGCCATGATATACAATATTTGATTAATTTATTTAATTTTTTAATTTCTATTTCTAATGAACGTAATAAAGCATAATCTAAATTATGTCTAGTAGGAATATCATCTATAAATATTTCATATAACATATTTATGGAATTATCTAACAAATATAATGATTGTTGATATGTAGGTAATTCTTCTAAAGTTATTTCATGAATATCTTTTAGACAATTTACTTCATTTATTATATCAGTTATGGTTGATTTAATATGACCTAAACTTTGTATAATACTATCCATATTATAATTTAATATGATATATTTTATGGTGAGTATAAAGTATATAAAAATAATATATATTAAAATATAAATATATAATGTCAAAAACGATATGTTTAAATATGATTGTGAAAAATGAGTCTCATGTAATTGAGGCAACATTAGAAAATATTATACAAAATATACCTTTAACTTATTATGTTATATCAGATACTGGTTCTACTGATAATACAGTAGAATTAATAGAAAACTTTTTTAATAAACATAATATAAAAGGTGAAATATATAATGATGAATGGAAGGATTTCGGTTATAATAGAACTCTTGCTTTAAAACATGCTTTTAATAAAACTGATTTTGTTTTTATATTTGATGCAGATGATCGTTTTAATGGTACTTTTAAGATGCCTTCTACATCTTCACTTGTTAAAGATACTTATTATTTACGTTTTGGTGGAGGATGTTTATATAAACGTCTTTTATTAATTAGTAATAGAATTGAATGGAAATATGTTGGTGTTTTACATGAATATCTTGCTACTATAGTACCTAATTTACATTATACAACTGATTTTATTGAAGGTAATTATTATATTGAATCAGGTAAAACAGGTGATAGAAGTAAAGATCCTGATAAATATAAAAAAGATGCATTAATATTAGAAAATGCACATAATAAGGCTGTTGAAGAAAATGATCATATTAAAATAAGATATTCATTTTATTGTGCTCAAAGTTATAGAGATTGTAATGAAAAAGAAAAATCTATTGAATGGTATAAAAAAAGAGTTGATTACGGTGATTGGAACCAAGAAGTTTATTTCAGTTTATATCAAATTGGTATTCAATATATGGCATTAGGACAATATGAAAAAGCAATATATTATTGGTCTTTATCAGTTGGTGTTGATGATAGATATGAATGTTTATATGATATTATTAAATTTTTTAGAAATAATAAGAAACCATTTTTGGCATTTAATTATTATAAAATGATACAAAAGTTTGATATTAATCAAAATGACAAGTTATTTTTAGCAGGTGATGTTTATGACTTTTTATTAGATTTTGAAGTAATTAATTTTGCACATCAAATTAGACAACATCGTATTGGTATTCAATCATTCAATAAATTATTTTTAAGTAAAAAAGTTAAACACAATTTACCTTTACAACATGAAATTTTAAGATTATTTTTATTATATACTGATTATTTATTAGAAACTGATAAAGATTTATTTACAAATTATTGTGAGTTTGTTAAAAATATATATTTTATAACAAAAGGTTTTGATAATAATATGTCTAGTATAATTAATGTTACTGTAATGAAATTTTGCAAGTTTCATAATAATAATATTGATAATAATTTACTTGAAAAATTAAATAATATATATAAATTAACTGGTGTAACTAATGTATCTAATTCTAAACAACCTAAAATAAATGTATTATTATCTATTACATCATGTAAAAGATATGATTTATTTCATAAAACAATTAACTCTCTATTATATTGTTTTAAAGATATTGATAAGATTGATTATTTTTTTTGTGTTGATGACAATTCATCTACTGATGATCGTAAAAATATGTTGAAGAATTATCCTTTTATTAAATATTACTTTAAAAAAGATAATGAAAAAGGACATCTTGCAAGTATGAATATTATATGGGATAAATTAAATGAATTGAAACCTAAATATTGGATACATTTAGAAGATGACTGGTTATTCTTTAAACCAGATGATTATGTAACTAAATCTATTGATTTCTTGGAAAAAAATAAAAATGCAAAAATACATCAAATATTATATAATAAAGGTTATGCTGAAATTATTAGTCATTATGATTATGTTGGTGGTTCATATATTAATGGTGATCCTAATTATTTATTACATATAAAAGATGAACAAGGACTTCATGGACGTAATTGTGCATATTGGCCACATTATAGTTTTAGACCATCAATGATATTAGTAGAAACTATATTAAAACTTGGTAATTACACTTCTAAAGATACATTTTTTGAAAGATCATATTCTGATAAATATTTTGAAAAAGGCTATAAAAGTGCATTTTTTAATGAAATTACATCAATACATACTGGTAGATTAACAAGTGAAAGATTTGATAAAACTAAAAAGAATGCTTATGAATTAAATTCTATTGATCAATTTCATCAAAATGAACAAGATGGAAAAGTTAATAATTCAAATATCCAAAGTAATATTGATAATAATATTAACCATAATGATAATATTAACAATACTAATGCAGGTACAATTAGATATGAAAAATTAAATGATAATTATGTAATTATTAGAAGTAAAGATCATTTTGGAAGTGATTTAGGATATAAACCTAATGCTTCATTAGAAGAATTGATGCTTATTGCAGATAATGATGAAAACATTTTATGTTTTAATACATTAGGTTATTTAAAAGATGAATGTAATATTAATACTTTAATTGATTTTTATGATTTCAGTAAAGGCATTATTATTAATGTTAAAAGATTTAATGCTAAATATGGTAATGTTATAAATGTCTAAATAAAAATTAATATTATTTATCTATTTTTTTATATAAGGTATTGGTTCAAAATAGTCTGGAGTAAATTCTTCTTCAGTAATGTCTTCTTCATTTTCATTATTTATATTGTTATTTCTATTAAGTTCTTCTTGTATATATTTTTCATGATCTTCACGTTTTTTATTCATTATTATTTCTTCTTGTTTCTTTTTTTCGTCTAATATTGATTGTGGAATATCATTTATATTATATGAATCTTCATCCATAAATGACATTTTATTTTTTGTGGCTATTTTTTTAGTATTTTTCCAATTCTTTTTATCATTTCGATGTTTTGCAAATTTATTTTTATATCCGTCATAATCGTCAGACATTATATATAACATATTATTTTTATCTCTTTAAGTATTTCTATAATATTTTCAAGTATTTATATTATATATTATTTATAAGTATTTCTATTAAATTTATTATTTTATATTATATATGACATTAAATTTAAAAATAAAAATTAATAATGATAATTTATGTATTAAACATAATGGTAAAAATATATCTCCAATAGTTTCATGGAATTCAATATCTAATGTTAAATCTTATGCATTGATATTAGAAGATCCTGATGCACCAATGGGTAATTTTATTCATTGGTATATACCTTATATTTCAAATAAAATAACTTTTATTGATAATTTATTAAATACTGATAATATAATAGGTAATATAACAAATAATATAAATAATACACAAAATATAAATTTAATACAAGGATATAATTCAACAAACAAATTAGGATATTTTGGATTATGTAATCCTGAAACAAATAAATATCATAGATATATTTTTACATTATATGGATTAGATAATATTATACCAAATATTAAAGATAATTTGAATATTAGATCATCTAAAGAATTTAATGAATTATTGAATAGTTATAATATAAAAGTATTAAATTATGAAATAAATACTTGTAAATATAAAAGAAATAGTAATATTATGATTACATAAAATATATTTCAATATCTTTTGCTTTGCAAAATGTTGTTAAATTACATTTTTGATTTGTACTACATTTTCTCAATACAAGTTTTTTAATCTTTGTATTTGTCAAAAATGTTTTAATATCATATAATTTATCACATTTCACTAATTCCAATATTTCTAAATTAGGTAATTTATCAATACCTTCTAATGTTGTTATTTCAGGTGCATTTAATGTTAATTCTTTTAAATTAATATTTTCAATGTCTAACTTATCTTTATTAGAAGAATAATATAATTTCTCTAATAAATAAAATAATTTAATTTTTTCAGGTTCATTAATGTTTAGAATTTTTAATTCTTTAGAATTAACAGGAAAATATAAATTTACACTAACATTATTATTATTATTTAATTGTTTTGTAAATTTCACTTCTAATTTAGACATATCCATCATTATATTTAATATTTCATTTTCATATATTTTTTTGATTTCTTTAATCTTATCTTCATATTCAGTTATTATTTCATTTAGTTTTTCATTTTGTTTTTCATCTGTTTCTTTATTGCAAATCTTATTATCAATTGTTTTTTTAGAAAGTTTTAATATAAATGATACTTCATAATGTCCTAATGTTGTTTGAAATTTTAAATAATAACATCCATTACTAAATGCTGAAAATAATGAATAATTTAAACTTTTACTAATACAATCTAATATCATATTATATGTTAAATCATTATTAAATGGTGTTTTGATATCACATAATGAAAATATATCTTCATATATAACATCATCATTACTTATTAAAGTTAATATAAATTTATTATTATCAATACGTAATACTGAAATATTTTTAAATGTTGTAATATTTAGATTCATTTATTAATATTATATAAATTATATCATATAGATGATATATTATTTCAATAATTATTTAATTATGATAATATATAAATCAATTTTTATATAAAAAAAATGACAAATATAATTGCATATTATTATTTATATTTTTATTACATTAAATATAAACATCATATAACTGTAATTTTAACCGTAACTATTTATACCTATATGTATATTATATAAATATATATAATAAAAGAATGAAAAAAAGATTATATAAAGAACCTATTGTGGTTACTAATAATAAATTTCCAATCATTAATAATTTACATATACCTAAAAATAGAAACCTAAGTGTTATTAATCCAAATTATTTTGAACTACCAATAAATAATATGTCAATTAATAATTTAATTAGATTTAAATGGTGTTCTGTATCAGATTGTAATGAATTTATAGAAAAGGGATATAAATACGTAAATACAAGTTATTTTGGAAATAACTTTTATTACAAATTACATCCACAAATATATAATATATTATTATCATTAACAAAAGAACAAATTGAAAACTATATCACAGTTGATATACATGGAACATTTGATTATGGTTTAATTAAAAAAGCCCTTTTAATAGCATCATTAGATAATAATTATGATGTAATTGATTTACTAATATCAAAGAGTATTGATATTAATAAAATATATTTTGACGGAATTACTATATTGGAATATGTGACTAAATTATTTCGATGTTGTGACAATATTAGATTAATTCAATTATTAATATTATATGGTGCAAATTCATCAAAATTATTCAAAGATGGTACTCCATTCTTTCAAAATTTCATAGATGCATCTACTAAAATGACTGTGAATAAATTCACTGCTATTAATAAACATGCATTTCAATTATATAAAGATAATAAAATGAAAGAATTTTATGATATATATCATAATTATTCTATATTAAATATATCTAAAAATATATTTACTGTATATATACCTATATTATTATCTATTAATGTTATTGTAGAATTTACTGAAGTTGATTATTTAATATCACGTACTAAATATAATTTATATTTAAACAAAATACAATAAATATTTTAAATATTTAAAATAGATAAAAAATGAAATATTTTTTGGTTTAATACATAATATATAAAGTTATAATTATAAAATATACAAATATACAAATATATAAATACATAAATATATAAATACATAAATACATAAATACATAAATATATAAATTATACATATAATAATGTCAAATATATATTGCAATTGTATTAGTAATAATAAACCAAAAGATTTTTTACATGGATGTTTTGGTGTAGATGTACCGGTATTATTATATAATGGTATGATACGTAAATCACAAGATATAAAAATTGGTGATATATTATTAGGTGATGATAATACAGAACGTATTGTAGAAGAAGTGGTTACTGGTATAGATGATTTATATGAAGTTACACAAGTAAATGGTATTAAATATACAGTTAATTCTAAACATATTTTATTATTAAAAAATATAATTGATACTGATACGGAGTTTGCTTTTAATATATCTGCTGAACAATATATGAGTTTAAATGATATGTATAAGGCTTTAATATCAGGATATAAAATTAAACCTAATGGAGAACATATTAATACACCAATTACCATTAAATCACTTGGACAAGGTACTTATTATGGTTGGGCTATTAATGATAATAAATGTTTTTTATTGTCTGATTATACAGTAGTACATAATTGTAATACTAAATATTGTTTAACTTGTAAAAAAGAATTTATACAAAAATAAATATTATATAATATATGATGATTATTTAAGGATATAAATAATGAATAATGTTATAAATATGTTATAAATATATAATAATATAATATAATATTATAAATTAATGGAATTTGATGAAAATAATAAATTAAAAACAATCATAAGAAATTTAGATAGAAGAATTGAATATCTTGAATCTAGAATACGTAATATAGTATTTAGAAATGATATATATACATGTAAATTATGTTTAAATTATTGTACTTATGATGATGAAAAATGTGATTATAATATATTTTGTAATAATTATATATGTAATAATTGTATAATAATAACAAAAAATAGTAGCGATAATAAATCAATCTGTAAAAATAATAAATGTAATAAATGGATATGTTCAGATTGCATATATGATATTGATAATGATAATGATAATAAACATTTATATTCATGTAATAATTGTAAAATAAATTTATGTAATGATCATTATCATAACATAAATGAAAAAAAAGATAATATTTGTATAGATTGTAATATAATTAAAGATGATGAAATAATTATACTGTAAAAATTAGGTTTAAATATTATATCAATAAATAAATTATTATAATATATATTTTATATAAAATATTTGATATAAAATAATAATAATATTAATTATTATTAGAAAATGGATAATTATACTTACGGAGGTAATTTAATTAGTAAAGATTATTTAGTAGAATGTATTATATGTATTGAACCTAAATTAAAAAGTGAAACATTTAGTTGTTTGGCTTGTAAATTTAGTAATTGTGTAGATTGTCATAAGAAATATTTATTAACAACTACACAATATCCGCATTGTATGAATAATGAATGTAGATCTGCTATACCATATGATATATTTTTAAAAAAGTTTAATAAGAAATGGATATTTTCAGATTATAAGGAACATAGATCAAATGTATTAATGAATAAAGAAAAGAGTTATATACCAGATATGATTAAAGAAATTGCTATTCAAAAGGATATTGAAGCGAAAAAGAAGGAATATTATAATGATATATATGAACTTAGACGTAAAATTCATGATATAGAATTGAAAATTCATGATATAGAATTAAATATTCTTAATTTAAATCCATCTAAAATTGATAAAAAGAAATATCAATATAATTTTGCATGTCCAGTTGAAAATTGTAAGGGATTTTTAGATAGTGAATATAAATGTGGTTTATGTAATTCATTAATTTGCAGTAAATGTTATGATATTAAAAGTAAAGGTATTAATACTAGTATGGGTGCTAGTTATAATATAAATAAGAATGATGATCATGTATGTGATCCTGATAAAATATCAACTTTTAATACTATTAAAAGAGATGCTAGACCATGTCCTCAATGTGGAGAGTTTATATCTAAATCATCTGGATGTGATCAAATGTTTTGTACGGTTTGTTCTTGTAGTTTTAGTTATACTACAGGTATAATTGAAAAAGGTATTATACACAATCCATTAGCATTTGATTATTTTCAAAAAAATCCTGATGCACATGAAGCATATATGAATCGTATTAATAATCCAAATAATACTGGTGAAAATGGTGTGTGTAGGCCTCCTATACCTAATATATATAATATTCAGACATTTTGTGTTTTATGTAATGTTAATTATGATTATATTAGAAAAGTACATCAATATGTTTCTGAATTTAGACAATATAAACGTGATGATATTATAAGATTTTTAAATAATGATAATGATATTGATGATAATAAAGACATTAGAAGAAAATACTTAAATAATGAATATAATGATAAAATGTTCAAGTCTATATTGCATAAAAGAAATAAAAATAATTTATTTTTAAAGTTATTATATCCAATTATTATTTTTACATATGAATTTGCTGAAACTATTTTATGGTCAATGGTTGATATTTCAAATAAATATAAAGCGGTTGTTGGTAAAAAAATAATTGGAATAGAAAAAGAAGGAGTTATTCAGATATTGAAAAACTTGGAATTATTAAAAGATATGAGTTTACAGACACAAAATAATATTACACAACTTAAAAATGATTTTAATTATACTCGTGAATGTATTTTTACTGAAAAATATTATTTTATTCATAAATAATTATTATTAACATTATTCATTATTTATTTTGAATTACATATTATCAAAATACTTTATATTGAATATCTATTGATAAATATTCTAAATAGTCATTATCATAAAAAATTTTATTCATATTTTTCAATAAATAATTTTTATTGAGATGTTTTATATTAGTTGTTTTACATAAAATACCAATATTTTGATCTAATACAAATTTATACATAAATACATCATTATCTATATTTTTATTATATGAATAATTTGTTATTAAATCATTATATAATAAATTACTTTTTGTTAATGTTGTATGTGCATGTGTTATAATATTATTTATATTATGATATTCTATTAAATATTTGTTTTGATTAAATATATTTAATTGGATTTGATTTATATATGGTTTAATATTTGTTTGTTTTATAATTGTATCAAGATGTTCCATCTCAAAATTTGATGTTCCTATATTTTTTATATTATAATGTTCTTTACAATATATCAAGTCTTTCCATGCTTTATCATAGTTTTTTACTGGATAATGTAATAATATTAAATCTATATATGATGATGTTAATTCTAGTTCTTTAATTATATTATCAGTTGCTTCTGCTATATTTACTTTTCTAATATTTTTATTATCAATTTTAGATATAATAAATATATCATTACGATTAATCTTTGATAAAAATATACCTGTTGCAATATCTTTATGATTATTATACATAATTGCAGTATCTATTAGTCTATAACCTATTTGAAGTCCATTATTTATAATATCTGTACATAATTTATCATTCAATTTATATGTTCCTAATCCTATATTATAATTATTTATGTCTTTATTTGTCATTTTATTATATAGTATATTATATTAGTCTTTATTATAAACTATTATATATTTTTATTTGCAAATTGTATTTATAGTATCAATTATATAATAACTGTCATTTATAATATAATTATTTATTTTCATAAAAGTATATGATTCAAGTAATTGATAGAAAAATTCTTTGTAATTACTCATTATATAATTACCTATAGTAATTGAATTATTATTTTCATTATATTTTTGTTCTATTTCATCTAATATATCAACAAATTTATCAATATATATTGCACTTATTATTTTATCATTTGTAATTATCATAAAAAAGTCTTTGAAATAATTTTTGAATAGAATAATATTATAATTATTTAATTTTTGCAATAAATATATACTCATTTCAATAATACATTTTGTATAAATACTTAAATTATATTTTACATATTGATCAACTAATATTTTAATTTGATTTAGATTTAACTTGGTGGAGTTTAAATTTGATTTATATAATATCCAATATTCTCTATTATAACTGTCATATAATGATATTAAATATTTATCAGGTTTAATTTTTTCTCTTTGAAATAATTTTAAATTATTTTTGGTATTATTTGTATGTTTTATATATTTATGTATTTCAAAAAATTGATTTATATCATATAAATGAGAATATGATTTACATGATATAAACATATTAAATTTAATTACTATAATATAATCATTTACATCTGCATCTATATTTGTATTTACATCTATATTTATATCTGTATTTACATCTATATTTATATCTGTATTTACATCTATATTTATATCTGTATTTGCATTAGTTTTTATGTTTTCACTCATTATATTTATAATATATATTATAATAATATTTTAAATATAAAATGCGCAATGCTATTAGAATTTAATATATTGCTTCAAAACCATGACCTAAGTCACTCCAATAAAATAACCATTGTATCGCTTTTTTTATATTATTGTATTCTATTTTTTTATTATTATCTAATAAATCATAATTATATTTATCTAAACATCTTTGTAATTTTAATGCATACATAGTTGCTTCTTCTGCAGTATGTTTTGTAAAACATTCTTCTATTAAATTTTCATATAATAAACTATTATTTATTATGTGATTTCCATAAAAATCAATAATACATCGTGCCATTCCTATACCATTATATTTTGGTATATTATTATACATTGGTGATAATTGTAATATATATTCACCACAATGTTTATCTATACCTACTGTAATTTTACCATAATAATCTGATACATTATTAAAGTATTCGACAAAGAATTGATTAGCAATATCATCATATCCAATACGAGGACATTTCAATGTATCATAAGGAGTAATTATATATGTATCTTTTGTAATCGGTAAAACTGATAAATCGATACGTTTAGGGGATTTTTTAAGCATGTTTATTGAATTATAGGAATATATTATATATTATATTTTATATATAATGTATTTATATATATGTATTTGTGTATGTGTATATAATGTTATGTAATAAATTTATAATGTTTCCTTTTTATATTATTTTTTTTGTCATTTTTTTTGTTATTTTAGTTATTTTAGTTAAATTTTTGTTATAAATTATAGACTAAGTAATTTATCATTCATACTTTTTAAAATTGAATTCCAATTATATGTTTTTAAAATATGATTTCTCGAAGAATTCCCATGAAAATCTCTAAGAAATGGATTATCAAAATATTTAACTAACGCATTGGCAAAATCTTGTGGATCAGTTATTTCAATGAAACCTCCATGAAATTCCAATCTATTTGACATAAACATATGTCCTACAGGATTAATTAATGTACCTCTATTATTATTAAATATTTCTTTCAATGCACCTACAGCACTAACTATTTGTGGTTTTCCAATACCACCATGTTCAAGATTACATAATCCAAAACCTTCACCTAAACAAGAATTAATACCGACATCACATGCATTATATAATTTATTTAATACTTCATCTGATATTTTTTCTTCAGTTGGATTTTTGAAAAAGTGATTATTTACAATATAATCATAATTTAAATTATATTTAGCACAAAATGTTTTTACTAAACTTAATATATCAAAACCATCCATTTCAGGTAATATTATAAATGCCATATTTAAAAATAACTTTATTCTTTTATCAAAATTTTTATTTATCAAAAATAATATAAAACCTTCTATAGTTTTATCAATTGATTTTCTGTAATTATTTCTATTTGAATTTAATATTACAAAATCATCTTTATCAAATCCAAAATGTTTTCTAGCTTCTTCACGATCAATTGGATAAAATTTATTACTATCAAATCCATGTGGTAATATACCAATTTTATTTTGATCAATACCCATTTTAATTAAATTATTTTTCCATACATCAGCAAATACGAAAAAATAATCTGCAAAACGATTTACATGTTGAACTAATTCAATTTTTTGATATTCATAAACTAAATCTAAATATAATACTGTTTTAAAATTTATTTTGAAATTCAATTCAAGTATTTTATTATATATTCTTGATATAACTATTATATCATTATAAATAAAAAATAAATCTGGTTTTAAATTATCTAATATAGATGGTATTATATTAACTGCATATAATTCATCTGTACCAATTTTTTTTTCTTCTTCTAATGCATCAATTATTTTAATATTTGGATGAATAGGTCTTTCAATATAACTATCTTTGAAATTTGATATTCCTAAATAATATATATCATGTCCTTGTTCTGCTAAATAGTTTGATAATATATTACCTATTCTTGAATATCCTATTGCTAATGTAGGATAAGATGCATAAAATAATATTTTCATTATAATATTTTTATTATTTTTTTTATATTATTTAAACGTTATATTAAAAAATTGATTTAAAAAGATATTTTGTAATAATACTATATAGAAGATATACAATGTCAAAATCATATATTTGTAAAAGATGTTCTTATAAGACAATGAATGTGAGTGATTTATTCGCTCATTATAGACAACCAGAATTATGTATTAAAACTTTAGAATCATATAATTATTCAGACGACCAACTTATTATTATGTCAATGTTACCATATAAAGGTAAAAAATATGCATTAACTGATCTTGAAATTGATAATTTACCTAAAACTAATATTTTATTAAATCATATTAATGATTATATTGATGATATTGAAGTTATTTATAATAGTAGTGGTAAATTATGTAAGCGTTGTTCTTTAAAATTTACCAAAATAGATGAATTTAGAGTTCATGTTATTTCAAAATGTTATTTAACAAAGTATATTAATGAAGATACTATTGCACAATATGAATATGATAATAATATTAAAACTAATAATAATATTAAAACTAATAATAATAACAACAATAATAACAACAATGATAACATCAATAATAACAACAATGATAGTGATAGTGAATATGATTATAATGATAATAATAATAATGATAAGAATGATAATAATGATAATGATGATAACAATAATCAAGATGAGACTGATCGTGAATACGATAGACTAGCAAAATTAATTGCTAGAAGACAAATGTCACCATTGGAAAGATATCGTGAATACGCTCATAATGCGGCAAAACAAGTTGCACAACAAGCGGCACAACAGGTTGCCCAACAGGTTGCATTACATACACCACCACAACCAGATGGTGTAAATGTAAAACAAAATACTAAATTTAATATTAATATTAATGATATGTATGGTAATAAAATTACTAGTTCAGAACTTGATTCAATTGAAGGTATTAGTGCAGATGATGGATTAGATAATATTATAAGTACTTTAGTATATAGAATTTTGATGGGTAATTTAAAACTTAATCATATTCCAATTTATGCATTTGAAGATAAATGGGATATTTCTGATATTGATTATAAATGTATTACACATATTTTAATGAGTAAAATTATGTATAGTACTCTTTTAAATTATATTTTGGAAAGTAATAAAAATTTAAATATTATTTTTGATGATGATAATAAAAATGGTATTGTTTATATGAATAAACAAGTAAAATATGTTAGAATGTCATCAAATGAAATTGTTAATATGATTATGATTAAATTAAGAGATCAATTACTTGACTTTTTGGAAAAAATAAAACCAAAGATTTTTGAGGATATGTATAATTTACTCAAAACAATTATTAATAAAAAACATCAAGACTTTCTTAAAGAAGATGTATATAGAGAACAAGTTAATAATAATATTATTATTTTATATAAAGAAAAGAAGACAGAATCTATTAAATACCATAATAGAATAATGTAATATAATTTAATATTTTTAGTATTTATAATATTTCAATATATAATTTATAATTATATAATAATATAACATAATATAATATAATATTATATAATAGGTCTATTTTCATCAATACCATATCTATAAAAATGTAAGGTTGCTTCTTGATCAGTTAAATCCTTTAAATCTTTATTTAAAGATTTATATAATGCTGGTCTAAATACATCATCATATTTATATAAACGTCCTTCTTTAATACCACATTTCAAATAATGCATAGTAGCATCTTGATCACTTAATTCCGATAAATCTTTATATATTCTTTTATATACTTTTACATTAAAATCACTATTTATGTTATATGGTCTATTTTCATGTCTTCCATGATATATATAATGATATATAAGTTCTTCATCTGTCAAATTTTCCAAATCTTTATGTATTGATTTATATATATTTGTTTTAAAATCCTTTGGTAATATATAATCATTTTTTGAATTATCTTGATTTGTTATTGTTGATGTTTCAGTTGATGATGTAGATGACATTGACGTTAATATATTATTATTCATTTTCTTTTCTATATTTTGTAATAACATTATATCATTTATATTTAAATTATTTTTAATTATTTTATGTTTAATTATATTTGGTATATTTTTATTATTTATTAAATTATTTTTTATATCATTATTTAATAATTCTGTAAATATTTTATCAGTATTTATTGAAAGTATTTTATTATTATTTATATTATCAATATTATTAATATTATTAAGTGTATTAACTTTTGTATCAATATTTGGTGTTTCAATTTTATTATTATTATTATTTAATATATTAATAATTTTATCAGTATTTTTAGATTGTACATTTATATTATTATTTAATGTATTAACTTTAATGTCAGTATCCATTGTAAATATTTTATCATTATTATTCAATTTGTAATCATTTATATTATTTTTTGATAAATTTATTTCATTATTGTTTTTTATATTCTTGATATTATTATTAATAATATCAGTTTTTGTATTTGTAGAAAGTATTTTTCTAATATTTATTTCTTCATCTTTTTCATTAATTTTATATATGCGATTTTCATTTTTGCCGTATTCAATATAATGTTGTTTTGCTTTCTCATCACTCAAATTCTGTAAATCTTTATATAAAAATTTATAAATATTTACATCAAAATCATCCGGTAAAGTCGTTAAATCAATATCATATGTTTGTATATTATGTATATCTTTTTGTTGTTCTTCTTGTAATAATGGGGATGTATATATAGGCAATTTCTTTTGTAACATTTCCTTTTGTATATTTTGTTGTGTTGATAATTGTATTGGTAAATTATATGTAGTATTAGAAGCAGGTATTATATTAGTAAATTGAATAATATTATTATCTAAATTATTAAAAACATCATTCCAATTAAAATCATATGTAAAGTTTAATGTATCAAAATTTTTTTTTAAATAATGTATTTTTAATGAAGTACATTTCAAATTATCTAATATATCTTTACTATTATCAATATAGTCTGGATGTACTAATAAATGTATATTAAATACTAATGTTGGATTAATTTCTTTAATCATTGCTATAAAATTATTTAACATTGTATTTGATGGTATATATAATTTAGAACCTTTATGTATAGGATTATTTACAAAATCAATATTTTCATCAAAATCCAATAAATGTATAAAGTGTATTTTTAAACCAATCTTTATATCATTTTTAAATTTTTTCAAATATGTATTCATTTTTTCAGTAAATATAGGTAGATATGACTCATATGTTTTATTTATAGGAAAATCTTGTATAAAACTTAAACGCGTCTTTTTATGGTTTATTATTCTATATAATTTAGTATTATCTAATTGTCCTGTGTCATATATTTCATTTGATATAAATTTATTATCTATATTTTTCAGTAAATATAATACTGAATCAAAATTAGATATACAACAATCAAATAAACCTTGTTCTGTCTTTGATTTAAAATATTTATCTATTGCCTCTCTTATTTTATGAAAACAACCTATTGGAATAATCATTTTAATATACGGTATAATATTTTTATTTGCTTTGAACTAAAACAAAAAATTGATTTATTAATTTTATTACATAAATATCAGTATATATTATTATCATTTAATTAATAAATAATAGTAATAATGAAATATCTAGATAGTATTTTAATTGAAAATAATTTGAATTATTTATATAATTATAGTAAATATAAACAATGTTACATAAAAGATTATTATTATGATAATTTTGATATTAAATTAGTTGAAATGATGAATATGAATATGTCTAACGATATTAAATGTAGAAAAGATGACAAAATGATTTTTGACGATGATTTTAATGATAATATTAATGAAAATATGTTTTCAAATAAAATTACTTTTGTTAAATTTGGTACTTATTTCAATAAACCTATTAATAAATCACTCCCTAAAGGACTTAAATATATTCGATTTGGTTTATTATTTAATCAAAAACTTGATATAGGTGATATACCATATGGTACAACTCATGTTATTTTTGGTTGGTTTTTTAATCAACCTTTATCTAAAGGAGTTATTCCTGATACAGTTACACATTTAATTTTTGGTCATGATTTTGAACAAATATTAAAGAAAGATGATATTCCTAACAGTGTTATATATTTAAAATTAGGTGATAATTACAATAATCCACTTACTAATCATTCTATTCCTAATTCTGTAAAATATTTACATATGGGTGTTAAATATAATCATCCATTAACATATAATATTTTACCAAATAAACTTGAATATCTTATTTTATCACATGATTTTAATCAACCTATATATAAATATACTTTTCCAGATACTATTATAGGTATTCGTTTTGGTAATTTATATAATTATACTATTAATAAAAATACATTACCATCTAATATTAAATATATATGTTTTGGTAAAAATTTTAAACAAATCTTAAATAAAGATGTATTACCAGAAGGACTATTACATATATCTTTTAATAATATTATTGATAATAATTTTACTTGTCATCATATACCAAAAACCGTTAAAATATTAACTTTTGAAAATGAAATTTCATATGATTTAAATATTAATGATATACCAAATAATATTTTAAGTATTGAAAATAAATCACATTCACATATTAATGACGATTTTAAAAAGTTATTAATTAATAATAACTTTTTATTATTAGAACAACATAATCATAATAATCATTATACTATTAATAATAATACATTTAATTTACCTTTATGTTTAAAACATTATATAGATAAATATATATATGAACATAATGACAATAAATATATTGGTAAAATTATTTTGAAAGATTTAATATATAATTTATTTTTACCTGATAATTTTTTCAAAAAAAATTATTTTTGTAATGTTCTAATCTAATAATTACGAATTTACTAATCAATAAATTATTTCATAGTCTTGAAATAAATATATATTTATGTTTTTCATTATTCATTTCATCATAATATTTAAATTTATAGTATTTCATATCATGTATATTTAATTTATATTTTTTACACATCTTTTCTAAAAGATTATTATGATTATGATTATTATTACTATTATGAGTAGATGTTAATGAATTCATATTTATAAATAAACTATATATAATTATATTTTGATATTATATTTATATATTTAATAAATTAGTTTTAAGTATAATAACTCAACATATAATTATTATTATATTTAATTGCTATTTCTCTAGTCCATTTTATATCATGTATCCATAACCACATTAGTGTATTATCATTTATAAATCCTATATTGAATTCATTTTCTAATGTATAATATATTTCTTTAGATGGTTTTATATTATGATATTCCAATAAATAACCTAAGATAAATACCTTATTAAACATTATTGCAGTATTGATAATATCATTATGGTATGATGGTTTAATTAATTTATTACAAAATAACCAATTTAATATATCTATACGTCCTTGTTTAATAAATTCATTAGCAGTATATTCATTAAATGGTAACTTGTTTTCATAATAATAACATATTAAGTCTATTCTTTTATTTTGTGCTAAATATAATGTATCATAAATAGATGACTGAAAACCCAATTCTATTAATAACATTATATAATCATCATCATAATTTTGTTTGCAAGCATTTAATACCATTTGATATTCTATGTATTCTAATTTATCTAGTTTAATCCATTCATGTAACATGTTTGTATCTAAATCTAATAAGTCATTATATGAAGGTAATGGTATAAGTTTATTTTCTGTATCAAAAATACCCCTAAGATCCATTAATGTTGGTGTATCTGTGTCTATGTTTATTTCATAATATTGATCTAATATGAAATCTAGTCTGTGTATATATCTTTTTTCATTATAATCTTTATCATTTTCCATTTCAAATATAAAGTCTTTTAATAGATTTATTAAAGACATATGTAATTATATTTTATATATATTTAGTTTATTTTATATATAAAATATAAAATTGACGGTTAATAATTGTTTATTTATATTTTTTTTAAATAAAGCATTTCGGTAGTGATTTTTCATTTCCCCTCTTTTCCTGTTCTGTTTTGCTTTTAGCTTTACTTTTACACACTCACGCTAGACAAGATGTCTGAGCCAGTCAATTATTCTCCTTTTTTTTCTAAATTAGCAAAAATTGAGGAAGAAATACTTAAACGTGTTGATGCTTTCATACCTCCTACAGATTCTCATATTGAAAATCCCCTTGAAAATGAGGAAACCCTAAATGCGATCATTGACTACATTAACAACAATATCCCAAAAGTACTTACTGATTTGGAAAATGCCTTAATTGTCAAAAAAATAGCTGCAGCTGAGGCTAAAGCTAAGGCTGAGGCTGAGGCTAAAGCTAAGGCTGAGGCTGAGGCTAAAGCTAAGGCTGAGGCTGAGGCTAAAGCTAAGGCTGAGGCTGAGGCTAAAGCTAAGGCTGAGGCTAAAGCTAAGGCTGAGGCTGAGGCTAAAGCTAAGGCTGAGGCTAAAAAGGCTAAACCTAAGGATGCTAAGACTGGTGCTGTTGGTGCTAGTGTTACTGGTGCTGATGACCCTAAGAAACCTCGTCGTAGAATTCAAAACAACCCTAAAGTATTTTTGAAAGCTTTAAATAGTAAAGTTGTTAATACTATGGATATGTTCGGCGAAGATGTTGTATATGATCAGATGGATATTAATGAAATTCAAAAAGCATTTAATACAGCATATGAAAATACCGAAGGTGATGCTAAAGCTAAAGCTAAATCAGGCTATATTGCTGCTAAGACAAAAGCATTAGAAATATTCCATAGAGATATTAGTGATGAATTAAAAAGATTTAATTACGAAATTACTAACAGTGATGGTGATATAATGTGTATTGATTTTGGGCTCGTTGTTAATGTATATGTGCAATACCTGAATAGCCTTTCAACCAAAAAATCAAAGATCGACCGCGATCACGATCAGCTCGAACAAAATTTGAAGGAAGGACTAAGATTATTGTGCGAACGAGAAGGCCTTATGCCATTTTTTCATGTGCCAGACATGAAATATTCTGGCAATGATCGTTCAGGTGCTAAAAAATTTCCAGGCATTTCTAACACGGCATTATCCATGTTCAGTACTCCCAAAAAATAAGTATATGACTTTATTACTATCTAATATATCTAACTGATACTTTTGGAAATCTTTTGACATGCAATAGTCTTATCAAAAAAATTTTATTAAAAGCTTACATCAAATATTTACATGTTATATCAATAAATATTCATTTATTTTATCATATAAATTATCAATACATGTATCATTAATAATTTCAAAATCACAAGGAAAACGTATCCATTCTTTATTTGATTGATGCATCTCATTTGCTTCTTTTATATCATCTTTTCCATTCTTATAATCATTAAACCAATATGGTATATTTCTATAAACATGAATAAATTTACAATTGTATTTCTTTAACATTTCCATTTCATTAGTGAATCTGCAATCAGTTATTACTATATTATTATAAGTATTCAATTTCTTTTCAATAACTTTAGTCCATATATCAGGATGCCAATGATTTCTAAAAAGTTCTGTACCAAAATATTGCATTACATATCTTGGTGTTAATTGTGGCATATTTAATTCATTAGACCACCAAAGATCTACTTGTTCTCTCCATTCTCGATCTTCTTTTGTTATACCTTCTAATTTATCTCTTGACCAACCAAATATAATCGCTATTATATCTTTCAATACACCTGCAAAACTTAACTTTATAAAATTATAATTTTTAACTAAATAATCTGCTATAGTATCCTTACCGGATGATTGAAAACCACATATACCTATTATCATTTTATTATAATTATCTTGTTATTCTTTATATCAAATAATTTATATAAATTATATATAAATTATTAATTTTCATTTATTTAATCATTTTTTTGATTTAGATGAAGGAGCATATGTAATCTCTTTTGTAATAGTAATTTCATCTACTGGTGTATTACATCTCATTCTATTTACTTTATGAGGAATATGTGCATTATATACTTTAAATAATGCATTCATATCACCATTATTCTGTTGATCTTGTACATCAATAATATCATAAAGATCATCAACAGGTTTTTCATGTACATTAATTGTTCGCTTACTCATTTTATTAGTTTTTGATATAAGTTTTTGATGTGATTTATTTAATAACTATGATATAGTTGTATTATATTGTATATTATAATAAATCAATTATATGATTTTTATTTTGTCATTTTTTATTTATTATTATTCGTTTTAATTAAATATGGTGGTGGTTTAATATTAGTTATATGTAATTTAATATTATTATTTTTACAATAATAATACAACATATTACTGTTAATTTTTGTACAACCATCTAATATAATTTTTGAAATCTTAGGATGTTTTATATAATAATTATTATTTTCTAATTTAATTCCAAAAATATGTACTAAAGGTTTCTTATTATCATTAATATTTTTATTAAATAACTTTAATTCATCTTCAAAATAAAAACGTACCTGTATAAATTCAATAGTTTCCAATTCAGGCATCTTTTTAATAAATTCATATGTAGTATTTGAATAAAAAGTACATGTGTCAAAGCATAATGTTTTTAAAGTATCATTTTTAAGATTTATCAGTCTTTCTTCTAAATTATATTCTTTCTTATGGTAATTTTTAATGGTTAAATGTTCTAATTGATAAAAAAATTGTATATTATTTAAATCATAATATTCCATATCATTTAAATTACTGAAATCAAGTATTAATGATGTAGTATTATATCCTGTATGACAAGTAATTTGTGATGTAAATGTATTAGATTTTCTTTTTATTAATAAATTATTAGTATTTGATACACATTGAACTATTTTATTTAATTCATCTATTTTTTGTAATAATATATCAATATCTCTTTTATATTCACGTTGAACTCTTATTATTTTCTTATCTAATTCTTTTTCTTTATTATTATATTTATCTAACAATAACTCATAATCAGACTTTATTTCAGTCTCTGTATTTGTATCTGTATCGTAATCTATCATTTTTACATATTATATTATTGATATGACTTTATATTTAATCTTTTTTAATAAAATGTATAATAAAAAATTAATCAATTTTTTATATATATATTACCACCATCCAGTTTTATATCCTAAAAACTCTTCTAATTTAACTTTATCATCATTATATATACCCATTAATTTTTTATAAATATCACTTTTAGGATCTAAACTATTTTTGGATTTAGATGTGTATTCTTCTTTAAATTCACCTTTATATGGTGATGCACCTATAAATTTAAATATTTTATTATATTCTTCATTCATATTATGACGAACTTTTTCTGATATACTTATATATATATTCATTTTAGGAAAATAACGTAATATATTCATTATTTGTTCATAATAAAATCCTCTTTGTACTATATGTGACCAAAATGATACATCATAATTACGTATTTCTCCCATTCTATGTTCTAATTCATCATTCACACTATTTTCAAATGACTGCATATATTCACTAAAATCATTTTTTAACATTTTCCAATGACTATATGCTCTATCAATTGGATTTCTTAAAAATAATATAATCTTTACTTGTGGATTAACTATTTGTAATAAATCTAAACATAAATGTTGATACATTATATCAGGACATTTATCTCCAATAATTTTCTTCGAATAATTAAAATGTTGTCTATACCATTCTAATCCTTTCAAATAATTTCCTCTAATATCATTAAAATAATGTACTTCACCATATGTACCTTTAAAAATATCATATTCAGTATTAGGCATTGATATATCAGGATGATTATAAAAGTTACGCATAGCACTAGTAGTACCGCCTTTCATTGTACCTGCTATCATAAAATCAATAACTTTCCATTTTGGAAATTGATATACAAAGTTTGATTTTTTATGAACTAATATATAATTTGATATTTTGTCTATAACATAATTTTTAAATAATTTTTCATATTCTTGTGATATTATAAAATAACCGTTTTCATATGTCATATTCCATATTTTTTTTGTTTCTTCATCATTAGTTGGACGAATTACTATTATATTATCAAAATAAGGTGGATTATATACTCTTCCATAATAAAGTGTTGTTGATATTAAATTTAATGTTTGCATACAGTTATTTAAATTGTATTTATTTTTAAATTTTTCAAATTCAACTTGATATTTAGGTGAGAATATTAGTAAATTTCTTTGATTTGCTTTATATGGCATTTTTTTTAGTAATAGTTTAAAATTAGAATTATTAGTTATCATAATATTTCTCATATTGTTTTTCATATTCTTTTTATTATTCGTAGTATTATTATTATTTGTTTTATTTTTAATATTCATAATAATAATTATATATACATAATATACATATATTATTTAGAATAAAAATAAAAATTTGAATATAATTTATTTCTAATATTATTTTATAAATAAATTAATCATCAATCATAATATATATATTTATATTTAATGTATATATTATATATAATGTCATATGTATATATTATTAAATTACTTAAAAATAAATACTATGTCGGTACCACTGATATTAAGGACTTTAGTACTATTGATTATATAAAATCAATTAAAACAAATAATACTACATGGACTTCCAAATATTATCCTGTATCAAGACCTGTTACAGTACCTAATGATAAAATTACTGATTTGGAATGGTGTTCTATAATTACAATTGAAAAATATGGTATTGAAAATGTTAGAAGTACAATATATCCAAATATGACATTAACAACAGATGAAATAACAAATATCAATAAAAAATTAATTGAAAAAAAATGTATATCATGTAGAACATTTGGACATGAACCAATAGATTGTATATTAAATCAATATATATCAAATAGTGATGATATAGATGTAGATTCATGGATATGTCGAAAATGTGAATATCATTTTTATGATATACGTGATTATACTCATCATAGTAATTTTTGTCATAATAAAAAATGATTATTCTATTTGTCTAATTTATTAATATAAGTTATTAATTATAATAATATTATTCATATTCATATTGATATTTATATATATTCAAAATGTCATTACCAATCTGGTTATATAAAGCAATTGCTACTAATTTTTTATTATCATATAAAGATAATAATCATTATATTGATCAAATTTTAAATAGAATTATTGATATTTCTATAAATATAGTTCAACAATATATACCATATACACCTGATATGATATTACCTAAAAACACTACACATATTATTTTATCAAATAATTGTAATAGAATACCAGATGAAGTAATAGATATAATAATGGCACCTTCATTTAATGAAAGACTACATATAAATCCATTACCTCAATATCTTACAAAACTAATTTTTCCACATAATTATCCATTAAATATTACACCACATATATTACCTAATAATATTGAATATTTACAATTAAGTAGTAATTTTAATCAAGATATTAATGATGAAATATTACCTAAACAATTGAAAATATTAACATTAAAACATCCATTTTACGAATATACAAATAATATTCCAAAAAATGTATTAGAAGTTGAATTATTACATTCTATAAATAATCCTACATATTATATTAATGGTAGTTGTTGTTTAAATATTAATAATAATAAATATATTATTGATGATTTAGAAATAGATATTGATATAAATTTATATGTTGTATTTAGACATTATATGGAAGACTACATTAAAGATCCTAACAATAAACTTATTGGTAGGATTATTCATGATGAACTTTTATTGAAAACTCAAAATAATATATAATGATATTCATATTCATAATTATTGAAATAAGTTATTTATGACTAAAAATAATTTGAAATTAAATGTATTATAAATTTATCTAATTCTGGTTTGAATGTTAAATACATGTCTGGTATATTATGTTTTTGACCTAATAAATTATTTTTTTCATAATATATATAAGTTATTTTATTATTTTTATGTTCATTATCTTCTAGTTCTATTTCATATTCATTATTATCTTTATTTTTATATAGTGACTTTATTATAAAATGATGTTTGATTATATGTTTATTACTATTTTTTATGAAATATGACTTGTAATATAATGTATATAATATTAGTTTATATATTTCATTTATATTAAATTTATTATCAATGTCTTTCCAATGAGTTTGTAAATTTATAATAAATTTAATAAATGTTATTTTATTATTATTATTTATGGCATTATTTATATCATTTTTATTATATAAAGTACCATTCCAAAGTGAATATTCAATTATTATTTTACCATAAACTTCTTTATAATTAAAATTACTTGATTCTAATTTTAATATTTTATATTCTTCATCAATAATAACATTATAATATATTTTATCTGTACATTCAACTTGTTCAAAACTACCTATTATTTTTATTACTGAATAATCATAATCCATTTCATAACCTGAAAAATCAATAAATAATTGAATATAATCTTTTATATATTCATATATAAAATGTTTTGCAAATAATTTATTTGCTTTATGTTGATATATATAATGTAATAATGATAATTCATTATAATTTATATAACATAATGTATTATTAAGATAAAATAGTAATTTGTGATAAATCATTATATATTTTTATGTTTATTATTTTTAAGTATATAAATATAATTATTATTTTCAAGTATATAAATATAATTATTATTTTCAAGTATATAAATATAATTATTATTTTCAAGTATATAAATATAATTATTATTTTCAAGTATATAAATATAAATATAAATTATATAATTAAATAAAAAGTTGCATCAGTATCACTGGATATATTTAAACATGTTATACGTAAAGATGCTGTTATAAAATGAGTTCCTGTTGTATTAATTGTAAATAAAGTATGATCACCATCAGTTGATTGTACTGCAAATAAACATCCATTAATTCCTATATTATTTATTACCAAATAACCTGCACCAAAATTATATTCATATATATCAGTAAATTTATAAGGTTCATCTTTTTGTTTAGTATATGAATATTTTTCATTTATTGTAAATGTACTGTATTCATTATCATTTATTATAGGTAATTGAATAGATGTATTTTGTTGTGTAAATATTTCTGTTGATATTTGTTGTGTAGATGTATTTTCAGGTGTTTCTTGTATTTGGTTCTTAATATTTTTATCTTCTTTTAATTGATATTTGTTATCAATTATATTTAATATATCATTTGTAATAATTTGTTTTGATATATTTACTGCTTGATTTATAATATTAGCATAGTTTTCTGCTTTTGATTGGGCAATATTATTAGCCATATTTATTGCTTGTTGTTGTGCATCTGCTATTGAATGTATTGAATTACCATAATAAGAAGCACTTGCTGTAACAATAGAACCTCCTAAAGTTGTTGCTTTTCCATAACCTATTGCATTTGCATTAAAAGACATTTTTATAATATATATAATAATATAATTTATATTTTTATATATTTTGTATATATAAAAATATATAATTATTTATTATTTATTTTTATTTTTTTATTGTTTTATTTGTTTGTTGTTTATATGGACGACGAATACGTAAATAATCATGTTTATCAATACAATTAATTGTATTTGTTCTAAAATATACTAATGGAATATTAATTATAGGCATTAATGACATAATGTTAGAACATCCATTAATATATAACTTTGTTACTTTATTTACTAATAAACTAACATCAGTCACTTCCGGACAATTATTTATATTTAAATCATATATACGATTTTTTAAATTAATATTTATCAAGTTTCTTGATGACTCCACATTTAGTGAATATCTTACATCTAATTTACTTATATCTATTATTTGTTTGCATTTTTTCATACTAAAAGTACGAATGTTTTGCATTTCATTTAAACATTCATTTGGTATTGATCCACATCCATCTAATATTAATGTATTAATATTTTTTAATCCACTTACATTGACTAGACTTTTACAATAAGTTAATTCTAAATGATCTAATCCTTGTAATTCTGTACATTCTGTTATTTTGTAACATTGTTTTATTACTAATTTTTTCAAATTAATATTATCAGATAAATGATTAATATCAGTTATTCCATTACATGATATTAGTGATAATTCATGTAAATCATGTAATGCTCTAAAGTTGGTTATTTTATTACATTTTATTATTAAAAGTTTATTTACATTACGTAATACATCAATATTTTTTATTTTAGGACATCTAAATAAAACTACATTATATGAATTACGTAATGCATCAATATTTTCTATATTTTTATTATATAATATTGATACTTTATATATATTAAGTAATGCATCAATATTTGTTAAGTTAGTTCCAACTAGTCTAATAGCACCAATACAACCATTTATTTTTAAATCAGACATTAATTCATTATCAATTGTTAAATTATTAACAGAGCACTCTAATAATACTTTAATTGAATTACATTTTATATTTAAATTTGTAAAATGACCTTTTGCAATAAATGTATCAAGAGTATTTACCATCATATTACAAAAATTAATATCACATGATTCACAATTTTCATTATGATAATTAAATTCAGTTATTGACATGAAACTCATCTCAAAATTTTTATTACTAAATGTTCCTGATATAACATTTATTCCAGTACAATGATATAATATCAATTTATGGACATTAGATAAACATGATATATCAGTAATATTATTACATTTATCTAATTTAATATATTTAATATGACTTAAATTAATTAATTCATCATTTGTTATATTAATATTATTTAAAATTAATGCCTGTATATTATTTAATTTATTAATCCATGTTAAATTATTATTTAATTTAAAAGTAATATTTATATTATTATATTCATATAAAGGTAATTTCATAAAATTATTATATATATCATCATTATTAATTATTGCATTTAATGACAATTGATAATTATGTTTTATCATATTATTAATCTGTTTTTTATATGCACTATTATTTTGTATATTATTTATATAATTCTTTGTTAATTCTTCATTAAAAACATAATAACTGAAATGATTATATTGTGAATATAATAAGGTACATGTTTTTAACAAGTTATTAATATCAGCACCCAAAAAGGGTTTTAATAAAAATAACATGTCATATGAACCTTTTGACACAAAATTAATAAAATCGTATGACATTTATTAAACTGTTTAAAATGTTAAATTCTTCGGGTTACTTAAATTAATTTAATCTATATATTATATTATCTATAATAAACTCTATTAAATAATAAATTTTGTCATTTTTTATTTTATATATACCATCTTATATCATTATATTATATGTGATTATCTTTTTTTATTCTATAATATGTAATTATATATCATATAAAATAATTATGCCAAAAATAATTGATCCCATAATTACAAATACACTAATCCATAAAAGTATTACTTTAATAATTGCTCCTTCAATAATTTGAAGAATATTTAATATATTAATATCAATACTCATATCAATACTATTATTATAATGATTATTATTATATTGATTATGATTATGATCAAATGTATCTATAATATTTGTAATATTATATTTGAAATATGTAAATATAGATAAACATACTACTACATAAATAAATATAAATAAATAAAATATATTACATATAGCAGTATTTATCAAGTTCATTTTTAATCAGTTTGTTTTCAGTTATTATTTTACTTTAATTATTTTAGTTATATGTATTTTTATTTTTTTAAGTTCAAATAATAATTTTATAAATTATATATCTAAATAATTATTTAATACATGTTTATTATTTAGATATTATGAATATTTAACTATATATTTATATAAAGTTATTTTTATATTTATATATAAAATTGATAGTAAAAATATATTAACTATATTGTTTATATATATTAATAATTCATTGTTTCTAAACAATAACATGAGCACGAAATCAGTTTATCCTACAAGACCAGTTTCTCCTACGAAACCAGTTTCTCTTGCAAGACCAGTTTCTCTTGAGGAATGTTTTGTTTCCACAGTATCCTATCTGGATTTGAAAATAGGTGTTCCTTATTATGTATCATATAAAAAAAGCCGTCATAAGTTTGCAACATATATGCTTTCGAAAAAAGGAACTCCATACGATCCACGAAATGCTGAAATAATGCAAGCCTATCATGAACTTTTAACAGAGTATGATAATATGACTTCGAACAGATGTTTCTCAGCAAAAGACATTTTTACAAAAAATGCTAACGATGACAAAATGTGGCATAAAGAAAAATTTCTTGGAACATTTAAGGGATATAAACGCTCTATTGCAGATTATGCTGGTTGCGGTGAAGCATGTAAAACTATTATGGTTTTTGATTGTAATGGCAGTGAATGTGAATTCTGGAAATTCAGTAATTTTGATGTACGTTTTCTCGAGAAGAAGATTTAATATTTTAATAATAATAATAGATAATATTACATAATAATATTTGATATCAAGTTATTTTTATTTATATCTTAATTTATTATTCATAAAAACAATAAAAATAATATATTGAATAAAATTAAATGTTTAAAATTATATAAAAAATATTATAAAGAACTTACATTAAATAATTATACATGTTATAATTTAGTGTATCTTTATATAAATTATAAAGATTAAATATTAAATATATAATTACTTGTTTATATAATAAATAATAATTCATTATTTATATATTTATATTGTTTATACTCTTTATTATTTATATTATTTTTGTAAAGAAGGTACCCAATAAATAAAACGTTTAATTTTACCTGTATATAATAGTTCTTTTACAATTGTATTTTCATATATATCTTGTTTTTGAAAATATACAAAAAAGTTGCGTTCATAATGTCTTGGTAATCTATTTTTTTCTGTAATTATTCCATTTCTAATTGCCTTTTTATAATTAAAATCTCCAACAGTTAATAATTTAGAGTTTTTAAATATACGTTTTAATTCTAATAAAGTTAAATCCTTTACTTTTCGAAATGGTGATATTCTACTACACCATAATATATCTGATCTCAAATAATTACCTATTCCAGATATACATTTTTGATCCATTATTACCAATCCTATCATTTTATCTTTATATTTAGATTTCTCTATTTGTTTCTTAAATACAGTAAATGTTGTACTAGTTTCCATTATATCAGGTGCTATATCATTTAATTTCTTATTTAATATATTTTTATCAATTATTTTCATTGTACCAAATGACAAATTATCATGATAAAATATTTTACCACCTACCAATACAAACTCAATATTCAAATTATTTAAAGCAATACGTTTGTATTGTTCAATTTTATTTTTAGTTATATAATCAATCATTTTGGGAAAAATATATTTTTTAGTTTTATTGTCATAATAAGTCCATCCACCAGTTAATCCTAAAGTACTATATAAATATAATCCATTATTAAATTCTATATATAATAATTTACCTTTAGTTTTAATGTCAATTACTTTTATTGGATAATCTTTTTCAAGTAATTTTAAACCTTCTGGTTTTCCATATTTTTTATATCTACCTTTATGAATAATAATATCTTTTATATTTTTATTCAACATGTATTTTTTTAGAAATTTTGCATATTTACGCACTTCAATTACTTCTGGCATAATTACTATTATTATTTATATTTAACAAAATAATAATTTATCATATTTATTTATTAATCCATTTATATCTAATTTAGTATTTATACAGTCATCTATAAATTCTTTTAATATCTTGAATTTATCTATATCATTATCTCTATAAAAATATGTTTGTTCATTATATTTTTCATTATTATTCACACGAAATTGTGTCGCTTCTATATCAATATCTATAAATTTATTTTTTGATATTACATTATCATTTATGTTTTGTTTATCTTCATTTATTTCTTCATTAATTTTTATTATATTATTTTTACAATAATTATTATTACTATTATTATTTTTACCAGTACTTTTATTAGTACTTTTATTGTATTTACTTTCTTTTTTATATTCTTTTTTCAAGTATTTTTCTATTATATTTATTAATTCTATCTTTGCATTGTTCTCTTCTATTTTTGTTCTATATTCATTTATCTTTTTTATTACTGTTTTACTATCAATACTTTTCCTATAACTTAATAATAATTTAGTATTTTTATACAATAAAACTAATGCAATAACTCCTATACTAAATATATCATTTTTAAATGACATTTCGGTACTTTTCAACATATAAATTCTTGTTCCTCTTGGTTTTTTATTATTTAATATTTTATTATATTTATCAGATAAGTTTAATAATTTATCAGGTATTATATTAAATAGACCTACATCAAAATCTATTATTTTTAAATCTTTAAAATCATTATTTGAATCAACATTTAATACAATATTTTCTAATTTTAAATCTGAATGAATTATATTATTATTATGTAATTCATATACAGATTTAATTATAAAATATATTATATTCAATATATTTTTAAAAGATAATATTTGTTTTTTCTCATCTAATAAATTGAAATATTTATATAAATCTGTATTATACTTTTCTATTATGTAAAAATATGAATTGTCATTATTTATAAAAAATGTATTAGGAATTAAAAAATAACTCTTATTATTAATTTCTTTTATATAACAATTCAATATTAATTCCATTACTGATTTATTTGGTTGATATTTTAATATATAATCTTTATCATCTTTTGTTAAACCAAATATAAATCCTCTTTTTAAACTTAAACTATCAATAAATTCACATTCTTTTTTATTATATCCTAGTTTAGTTATAAATTCTATTGTTTTATCTTTTAATAATTTATTTTCTTCTTCTTGATTATCATTATTATTATTTTTATTATTGTTATTATCATTTTTATTTTCGTTTTTATTTTTATTATCATTCTCATTATCATTTTGATTATTATTTAAAAAATATATGTAATCATATATATTATTATCACATTTATATAATAACTTTTCTAAATCATTATTAGTGATATTTCCTAATTTTTTACATTTATTTATTAATATTAATAATGATTCTATTGAATGATTTTTATTTAATATATTATGTATATTATCTATTATATCATTATATGATAATATACTAGTATTATCTGTTTGTTTTCTATCCAAATATATTGATAATTTTTTTATATAATATACCATTTTATTTAAATCATCTGTTTTTCCAATAAAATCTATTATATAATTTATTTTTTTATCTAATTCATTGTTAGTCATTTTATTTGTACTATCATTTATTTTAGATAATATTGTAGTTCTTGCTTTTTTGCATTTTATGATTAATGACCTAAATAAAGTATATATTTGTTTATCATCTATATATTTTTTTGATTTATTAATTAATTCTATATTTAATATATTTAAATTTTCAATAGTCAAATTCTTTAAATAATATTGTAATATATCTATTGAAAATTTAATGTTATTATTTTTATTTGTATTTTTAAAAAATTTAAATATATCAATAAATGTTAGATTAAATGTTTTCTTATCAATATTATTTGAATTATTTAATATTATATTTTTTATTTCTTTATGATATGTATTAATATTTTTAGTATAATCGATTAATTTTTCCATATATGATATATTAAATTTATATTTTTTATAATAAACTTATACCAGACTCTTTAATATTATATTTTCAATATATTTTAGTAATTTAACATCTATATTTGTATTATAATTTTTACTTTCTAAATATTCTATTAGATTTATACTGTTTATATTTTGTATATTATCTTTTCCTGAATAAGGACAACCTCCAATATTTAATAAACTACTGTCATATTTCGATATATTATATTTTAATCCAATATCAATATAATTATAAAAATCATAATCTGTATGTATATGTAATGCAATATATGGTATAATATCTTTTATTATAGTTATTTTTTGTAAAGTTACTTCTAATAGTTCTTCTGTTAAATTACCTATTGTATCACATAATACAATATCAATATTATTAGGTAATATATTGTAATATTTTATAATATCATTTATATTTGTAATATAATTATATAATCTACTTAGATTTGATATATCAAAAGAACATGATAAATATAATCTAATATGAATATCATCTTTATTATATTTATTACTTGAATATATTATATTTATTTGTGACATCATATATTCAAATGATTCACTAGATGTTTTTCTTAAATTTGATAATCCAAATATATCACATATAGAACACATTAAACCAAATGATATTATACCTTTATTTATTGAATTTATTAATTCTTGATTTGATGTAACAAGTATTGTTAATTTTTTATCAAATTTATATTCTTTAATACTTTCCCATAATAAATATGTATCTTTCATTTGTGGTAATAATTTACTATTAGTTGTTGAACCAAATTCTATATTATCAAGTACTTTTATTAAATTATTTATAAATATTATTTTTGTATCTAAATCATATACAGTTTTTAATGACTGTAGTCCATCTCTCATAAACATTTCATATATGTATATGTTTTTATTATCATTTTTATTATTTATGTTATTTATATTTATGTTATTTATATTAGTCATAGGATATATTTTTTTATGTTTATGAAATAATTTTTTATACATTTTTATAAGTTTCATTATATTCTTAAATATATTACTATATTTGTTTCTTTTTATATAAATTTATTACATTATTTTACATAATATATTATTATATTCCATTAAATATTTCAATGTAATATTTAATAAATTTAGATCTTTATATTCTAGTAATAATGCTATTTCTTCTAAATCTATCATATTATATTTATTGTTATTATCAAAATTATCAACATTATTCATATCTTCAATTATTTTGATATTATTATTTATTGTTTCAATCCACTTATATATTGTTTCAATTGATTCATTTATGCTTTTATATATATAAGTTCCATGTTTTATTTTATTTTGTATATTATTTGTATTTATTGATGCATTAAATTCTAACATATGTTCTCTTAAATCACATACATACTTATATATTGAATTAAAGTATCTGGAATGTTTAATGTTATTATTATTATGTTGATAATGGTATAAATAAATAAACATATCTCTATATTTATTTTCAAATGCATTAAAATTTGCGTTTGATTTTACAATTGTCATTATGTATATTTATTAAAATATATATTATAGTATATATTATAGTATATATTATAGTATATATTATAGTATATATTTAAGCATCTTATTATTTTATTATTTAATTTAATATTATATAATTAGATGTTTAATATAATCATTTTTTTATAGGTTAGTTATCAGTATCTTACCATTTGTCTTTTGTTCCTCCATAGTATGCTTTTCCATGACCTTCTTCTATCATTATTTCATTAATACTTTTTGTATCAATCATATTCCATACATTTACCAATATTCTACCATATTTATCAAACTCCATACAATCTACTTTTATAAGTTTAGTTGGATGTTTATTTAATAGTTCAATTAATCTGTTTTTGGCTTTTATTGCAAGTGTCTTTTCTGCATCTCTATTTGGATCACCTTTTAATGGTTTCATTTCTGCAGTATCATATCCATAACATCTACATCTATGTTTTATTATTTCACCATTATAATCAAATATTATTGAAAATGTATCTCCATCATATACATTACATGGTTTTGCTATTATTGTTTTTCCATTAAAACTAAAATATTTAATATCTTCTTCTTTAATATCTTTTAATTTATTATTTATAAGATCTATATTTTCCATCATAGTATATGTATATATTATATAATATTTATTTTATATATATTTTTTATATATTTTAATTTAGATTAAATTTTTCAATAAATGAATTATATAAATAATTTAATCCAAATGTATTGTTATTATATTCAATAATATTATTTGTTTGAGTATCTAGATAATTATCTAATTCATCAATATATTTTTCTAAATTACTACATGTATATATATTTTCATATATATCATTTGGATATTTGAATTTATCTAGTGTTTTAGTTCCTTCATCATATAATTGTTCATATAATTCAATATTTTTATCAGTTTCAATTATATGAATAAAATCATCATTCAATGTATTTTCTAATGCAGTACATTCAGTATATATTTCTGTTATATTTTCATTTATATTCTTTATATATAACATTACTTTTACAATATCACTTTTTTGTACTAATTGTTTAGCATCTGTTGTATGTAGTAATTTCATAAATTCATTTAATGTAGTAATTGATCCAGATACAATACTATTTAAATATATTATTCCATTTATTTTATTATGAAGATTTTCAATAATAGTATTATTATTGGAAATATATTGTAATAATGTTATATCAGTATTTGGTAGTAAATATTTCATTACACCATTCTTAATAAATTTTTCAATAACTTGTTCTGATACTTGCATTTTTATGTTGAATACAGTTTATATATATATATTTATATATGATTTATTATAATTTATAATTATAAAATATATAATTATATAAAATAAATAATCATTTTTTATTATATATAAAACTAGTATGTTTATATAAATATATATATGTATTTATAAATGACAACTAAAATAGAACATCAATTTAATATAGTTGCATTAATACCTGCACGTTCAGGTTCAAAAGGATTAGTAAATAAAAATATTCAATTATATAAAAACAAACCATTATTATCTCATAGTATTATTATTGCTAAAAAATCAAAATATATTAATGATGTATATGTATCTACTGACTCTAAAATATATCAACAAATTGCTATGGAATATAATGCAAAAGTTACTCCATTAAGACCTCCTGAAATATCTGATGACTTATCTCCTGACATTGATACATTCAAGTTTTTTATTGATAATATTGATTTTAAACCAGATATTATAATACATTTACGCCCTACATATCCTAATAGAAGAGTTGAATTATTGGATGATTGTATAGAAACATTTATTAAAAATTATAATGAATATGATAGTTTAAGAACAGTTGTACCCTATAAAAAATGTCCTGTTAAAATGTATTATATTCAAAATAAATGTTTAATTCCATTTTTTAAAGAATATAATGATATGATTGAACCATATAATCAAGCACGTCAAAACTTTCCAGATAGTTATTTACATAATGGTTGTATTGATATTATTAAAACAGATATTATTATAAATAAAAATATGTTATCAGGTAATGCTATATATCCATATATAATGGATGAAAAAGAAACAGATGATATAGATGATATAAATGATTTTAATATATCACTAAAAAAATAATTATATATTATATTTATATATAATGATTTATGAAAAAACTATTAAACATGTACTAACTATAAAAATTATTATATGTATTATTATTAATATTTTACGTTTAAAAGAATTACATAGTAAAGTAACCTCTATTAAATTAATTGATAATTTATTGTTTATTAAAGATTTGGCTAGATTAACATATGGTGTATTAACTTTTAATTATATGTCTATATTTTATAATTCTATTCCAATATGTTTAAAAATTAGAAAATTATTTATACGTAAAACACATACAAATACAATATAAAATTGACAGTTTATAATTATTTATTATATTTTATATTTTATATATTATATTCTTTTCACTGGTATCAGTCAAAAACTTGTCTTCTTCCTACTCTTGCACTGCTTTCCTATTCGAAAATGGGTTGCCAAGCGTCATCATCATCTGTGGAACTTCCTGTCGGTGATTTCATTTGTTGTATTTGTGGCACTGAATATCAATGCGAATACACTGTAATAACTGTTACTGCAGTTGGAAATGGAGATAAAATTCACACACCAACATGTTCTACTTGCGGACGTCATCCATAATATTTTATGGTATATACTGTAATACTTACATATCTTTTTCCGTAAATTCTAAAAACAAATAAAAAATAATATAAAAAGCCTACATTAAATACTTTGATATATATATAAAATATATATATTATTATAACATATAATAATATTATAAAATTGACAGATAAATATCATTTATTAATTTATCGATAAATAATTTACATTCACACAATATTTTTGTAATGGGTTGTAACTCATCATCGATTGAGGAAATAACTCCTCCTGCTAGTATTACGGGTACTAACTTGAAACAACAAATCCCCGTTAAACATTGCACTTGCAAAGGATGCAATGTTTTATTTCCTGCACCAAATACACATATTGATGTTAAGATCAATTACAATGGTAATAATAATAATGTGTATCCTACACAGATTTATTATTGTAATAATTGCAATAATTGCAATAAGTTTAATGATCCGCCGGTTTTTGTTGTTGATACTACATCCTTTCGCTCTAAAGCACGCGCTGATATGCCTAAACGAGACTGCAAACAATGTGCTAGAGAATTTTTGGACGGATCAATGGTTGATGCCAAAATTTTCATCAATGGCAAATTATATCCTACACAAATACCCGGTTGTGTTTCATGTGGTATATGCCATGATCCGGCCATTAAAAAAATACTGATGTATATTATTAAACAATCATCTGGCGAGTTTGAAATTGAATTCGGCATTTATTTTGAATGATATATTTCATAAAAAATTTACATAAAAACCTACATTAAATCATTAAATATATATATAAATAACATAATAAAATATATTGCACTAAATAAAATGTATAAAATTGATAGATAAAAATATTTGAAATTATTTACTATATTTAGTTTATTTCATATATTTTCTGTAATTTTGTTTGTTAAGTAATCAAAATGGGGGCTTATATCTCTAAAAATAGAGATGAAGAAATGAGTCATTGTTGTGGTATTTGTCGCAAATACTTTTCAACAAAACCCGTGAAATGTGTTGTCAAAATTGACAACAATAAATTTCCTCCACAAGATATACCCGAAGACAATTATTGCTCGGATTGTCTCACTATCAATAAACAGATAGCAAAGGAAATGGGCAAAGAATTTTCAGAATTTTATGGTATTTATGTAAAAATACCGAAATCATCCAATGATAAATTGGATAAGGTCATCAACGAAAAAACTAAAAAGTGTAAGAATTGTCGGACCGAAGTTAATGTGAATTGGCACAAATGTACTATTCGTGTTAATGGCATAAAGTATTCTGAAAATGTACCCAGCGAAGTTTATTGTTCAACATGTAAACCATGCAATAAAAATGATAAACACTATGGTAAAATCTACTATAAATTACCTAAATCAGGAAAGAAAGTTATTGAATATTAAATAATTTAAAGTTATTTAGATATTGAATGATTTCTAAAAAAATATATAAAAACCTACATTAAATAGTTAGATATTTATATTTATATAAATAAGTAAATATTTATAATATAGTTTAATATTACAAATATAATATTTAATTTAATAATATATGATATTGTTTTCATTACCCGTACATGAAAAACAAGACATTATTAATAATCAAATTGAAAATATATTAAATTATAATCCTAATTCTAAAATAATGTTACATATAAATAAATCATTTAAAACATTTATTCCTGAAAATACTACTTCTATATATAAAAATGTATATATTAATTCTATGAGTTTTAATTATATACATGGTAAAGGATTATTATGGATACATATTAATAATTATTTGGAAGCATTAAGACTAAATTTAGATTTCAAATATATAGTAATAATTTCTTCAAATGAAATGTTTATAAGAAATGGTTTAATAGATTATATTGAAAAATATAAAAATGGATTACAATTAGTTGAAAATTCACCAAATGTTGTATGGCATTTATTTAAAAAGGATATTGACAAAATAGATTCTATTACTAATATGTTGTCTGAATTAAATTTAAATAATATATATGGAGGTCAAACTGAAGGTCAGTTTTATGAAAAACATGTATTTGATTATATTAGTAATATTTATATTAAATATTTTGGTAATACTGAATTATCTACATTTGAAACTGAAGAAATAATTCCACAAACAATTTTCAAAAGTTTAAATTTACCATATGGCTTACCAATTACTTTACAAAATTATTGTACTAATATTATTTTTACAGAAGATATTATAAATAATATAATTGATAATAAATATATTGTACCAAATGTACAAATAGGTGCAAACTTATTTTCACCACATATTAATAATGATTCTTCAAGTATTTTTTCAATAAAACGTATTGATAGAACATTTAATAATTTAAGGAAATATTTATCTAAAAATGGTTTTATATTAAATAAAGATATTTATAAAAACAATTATAAATCTAATATTGAATATTATTCTAATGGTTCTATTTTAAAAATAAATAATGAATATAATACAATATTATTTAAAAAATATAAAACTAATACTACAAAAGAATATAATTGGTTTGGATATGAATTAGAAAAGGGTTATTATGTTTTATCTTTTCAAATAAAGACCAATAAACAAATTACATCTAATCATTCTATTAAAATACATTTTCCAACTGAAATATTATATAAATCATTATTTGATAATTTAATTGTTGATAAATGGACTTATATTGAATTACCTGTTCATTTACATTCCAAACAATTATTATTATTTATGTTTGATAATTATTTAGATGATTTAGATATTGAAATTAAAAATATTGATTTTAATCAAAAATGTATGTATAAATATATTAATAATAAACCTAATATATTAATATCATTATATCAAAATAAAATAGATGAAAATAATAATACCCTAAATAATAATACTGTAAATTATAATAATATATATGTTAATATAATAAAACCATTAGAAGAAACATATAATGTATATATTAGTATATCAGTATGTAATTTAAATAAAATAAGTGATTTAATAGATTTATATAGACCTATTATTATAACACATACAAATAATATTAATTTAATTAGTGATAATATAAATGATATAATGACATTTAGTAAAACTATGGATATTCAATTTAAATCAATCTTTTATATAAAAATAGATACAATATTTAATTTTAGTATTGAAAAATTATATAACCAAATAGATATTTGTAAAATAAACTTTTTATCATACCAAATTCCATATATTAATCATCAAATAACAAATTCATTCAATTTTACTATTATTCCATATGAATATATAAACATATTTAAAAATATTATAGATCATAATATAAATAATGATAATATTTTAAATTTATTATATACATATACTAAATATAAATATAAACATATTACAGATACTGATAAATATAATTTTATATATAATAATATATATGAATATAATGGTATTTCTAATCCATCTTTTATAAATTATATTACTGATATTGAAAATCTAAATAATAATTTAGGTTATTTATTAGATAATAAATATTATAATAATATTATTTATACTAACAATAACACTATATTTTATCTAAATAATCATGAATATTATTTTTATAAAAATAAAACTACAAAAAGTACATCATATATGTGGATTGGTAGATATATTAATTATTTAAATAATACTAATATTAATAATAAAATAAATATATGTGTAGAATTTTATATCAAGTTATTAAAACATATAAATATTAATAATAATAATACATCAACAGATAATATTTTATATGGATTAAAGACACATGAACCTAAAGAATATTATACTAATTGGATTAATGAATGTAATATGAATATAGGTTCATATATGCAAATAAAAATTAATATGGAAATATATCCTAAAAGTCAATATATAATATTGAATTTTGATAATTATTTAGATGAAGTTGAATTTTATATCAAAGATTTTTCAATAAAAAAATGATTAATAATTGTAATTACATTATTTAATTCATATATATATTATATGATACATTATATATGACAGAAGTTAATTTTGACACAATATTTACTGTAAATGATGTGTTATTAGATAATAATATTGATAATAATATTGATAATAATAACAATAATAATAATAACAATAATAATAACAATAATAATAATATTATGAACAATATAATAATAAATATATGTGATACTATTTTATTTTATTATGATATTGACATAGTTAAAAATATAATTGACAATAATTTTTTGGTAAAAATTGACAAAAAAACTAATATAGATATTGGTCAATGTATATTAAATAATGTATATTGGTTATATATATTATATTTAAATAAAAATGATATTAACTGTATATTTTCAAAAGATTTCATTAAAAAACAAATTGAAAGTAATAATGTCATAAATGACAATAATATGCATTATATAATATTTAATCTTTATCAAAATGATTTAAATATATTAGTTAAAAATGGTTATGATTTCAATAAAGTATATGTAATGCAAAATATTAAATTATCATTATTAGGTTTTTTTATGTATAGATCATTTGAATATTTTAATATAATTGATTGTCCTGATAATTTTAAATACTATAGTGATTTTATATTAAATGTATATAAACTATTAATCGGTAATAATATTGAATATAATATAATAAATGATTTTGGAAATAATAATGTAATGAGTATTTCTGCATATGTGTTAATATTAATGAAAATAACTTATGAAAATAAACAAAAACTATTAAATGATAGAATATTGCATTTAAGTGCTTTTAATGATATGTTAAAAGGAAATACTTTAAAAAATAATATTTTAAATATTATATGTAAGATTAATATAGATAATATTTATGATTTATTAGTGAAAAATATTAATAAATCAACATCTAAATCTAAAACTAAAACTGAAACTGAATCAAAACCTAAAATTGATTTGGTAATTTTGAGTAGTATGCTTTTAAAAATTATTTCGATTAATAATAATGTTGAAAGAATTGATAGAATATTATATTTATTAAATTCGATTTTTAATGTAATGATAACTAAAAAACCAAATGAAACATTATCATCTTTTGTTATATCTATACAACCTGAATTAACAGAAGGTAATAATTTATTAGAAATAAATTATTTATATAATTTAATTAAATCTAATATATTACCTAAATATTGCAGAGATTATATTGAATTAAGATATAGAGAACAATTATTATTACATGAAGTTTTATATAAATAATTTAATATAAAATCTTTTAAATAATTTATATTATAAATAAATTAACGAAATAAATTAAACTAATTAAATAAAAATGATTATTTTACAATGTGTAACTGAAGGTAAAAAATTAAGAATTAGATTTCATTCATATATTGATCAAGATGGTAAATTATATAGAAATGTATATAATAATAATTATAATTGTCAATTTCCAAAAGATATTAGACATGAAGGATTTTATTATAGAGTAAATGATAATGATATTTCTTTGGTTTATGATGGTTCAAAAGCACCTTTTTATAAAATTTCAAAGAAAAATATTGAAATATTAACTCCAGATCAACGTTTGGAATTAAATTTGGATGTTACAAGAAACACCACAAAAGATGTTAGTTTGGAAGAACTTAAAGTGTTTGATGTTATGGAATGTGTTGTTTGTTTTGCTGAACCAACTAATATTGTTTTTGTACCATGTGCTCATTGTGCTGTATGTACAGATTGTTATGCAGGTATTAAAAAGTTTAATAATAAATGTCCTTTGTGTAGAAGAACTATTGATCTAATTATTACTAAATAAAGTATATATGGTAACATTATATATAAAAATATTATAAATAACAATATTATAAATAACAATATTATAAATAACAATATTATAAATAACAATATTATAAATAACAATATTATAAATAACAATATTATAAATAACAATAATAAAAATAAAAATAAGTAATATATTATTATAAAATGTATAATAATATATAGAATATATAAAATAGATATAATACAATACATAATAATATAATTAATATGAAATATTTATTTTTGAATTAAAGATTCCAAGTTAGTTATATTTAATATATCAGTTTCCACATTATGTCTATTAATTAAATTACTTTTACATAAAGCATCTACCATTTCATTATTTATATAATTACAACCTTTATGATATAAATATAAAAATGTTTCTTCAGTATATTTTAAATAACCTATAATAATACCTTCATCATGATAAAATGATTGTGGTACTTTATTTAATATTGTTAAATTATAATTTATAAATGATTTAATTTTATCAGTAATATTAATAGCAAATCCATAAAATCCCCCTAAACCTTGTCCATGATATAATTTATTATTATTATATTCTTTATATAATTGTATATTTAATGTATCATCAGTTATTTTATTATAATTTTTTGAAAAATAATCTTTCCAATAACCCGATGAAAAAGTTATATTATTGTATGAATTATATGCTATTACGAAATTTCTAACGAGATTTGTATTATAATATCTATCATCATCAATTATTACTAATATACTATTATTTATTTCATTAAATTTATATAATAAAGGTGCTAAATATTTACTTGCTGGACCATAATCAATAGGTGACTCTATTATTTCAACTTTATTCAATTTTTTTATTTTCAATAAAATATTATTATCTATTATTTCATTAAAACGTTTATATTTATTTGGTATTGTTATAAATAACTTTTCAATATCATATGTTTGTGAATTTATAAAATAATTAATTTGATTATAAAAATCATCAAGTTTAATTCGTGAAGGTATTGTTGTTAATGCTACATATACTTTTTTATTTTCAATATTTATTTTACGATATATTTCATTCTTTTTTGATGAACCAATATGTATTAAAGTATTAGTATTGCTATATTTATGTTGAAAATTCAATATTATATTTGCACCCCAACCTTCATTAATATCAATTCTTTTAATATATATTGTTTGATTTTCTTCATAATATCTTATATCAAATTCATCTTGATATTTAAAATCATATAAAGTTATTATATAATTTATTGTTTCAAATATATTTTTATTTGTAGTTTTATTTATATCTTTATTATTATTTATTTCTTTGTTATTAAATTTATTTGTATCATTTACTTTATTTATATTTTTACTAGTATTATTATTTGTATTATTATTTGTGTTATTATTTATATTATTATTTGTATTATGAATATTTATGTTAATTTTTTTTATATTATTTTTAGAAAATTCGACAGGTATTATTTTAGTTGTATTTTCTATTTTATTAATATATATTAAATTTACAATATCATTTTTCCAACCAAAATTTTTGTCAGTTCTTTCAATATATAAATTTTTATTAAAACTTAATTTAAAAGTATAATTGTTATATTTACAAATATGATATATTTTTACATTATCATTTTCATAATGAATATAATTATTTGGATTTAATATAGTTTTATCTACATTAAATTTAAATTCTATACTATTTTTATTTGATTTACCGATTTGTATTAAAATATTAGTATTTAATAATTTATTATTAAATAATAATTCTAGTTCTTGTCCCCATCCACCATTTATTATATCAATATCTATTCTATCAATTTTTATTATTTCAGTATTATAATCATAATTTATATAAAATTTATCATTATATTTGCTATTATATAATGTTATTTTAAAAAATTCATTTTCAAAATAATTTATAAATAAATCATTCATTTATGTAGTAATTAGATAAATATTATATAAATTAATCTAATTTATATTTAACTTTTAATGTTATTACAAATTATTGTTGCAAGATATAATGAAGATATATCTTATTTAATACCATTTGCAAATGTTATAATAGTTTATAATAAAGGTGATGATAATATTCCAAAAGAATTTAAAAATGTAGTGAAATTACCAAATGTTGGACGTGAAGGTCATACCTATTTATATCATATTATAAATAATTATGATAATTTAGCAGATAATACATTATTTATGCAAGGTAGTATTAATGATCATGGTATATTAGATTTTAAAGATTATTTACAAAATAAGACTTTTACGGGAAAATTATCGAAAAATGATATTAAAATATTATATGGACATATTAAACATAGAGGTAAATATTTAAAGGATTTAAAAAATGGTAATTTAATTAGACCAAAATTTTCACCTTTTAAATTTATAAATGATATTTTAGGAATTAATATATTAAATCTTTTAAGTGTTGATATAACTTGGGGTGCAATTTTCAGTGTATCTTCTAATATAATTCGTAATAAATCAATTTATTTTTATAAAAATATTATTAAATATGTTGATTATCATAATAATCCTGAAGAAGGACATTATTTAGAACGTTCATGGTATTTATTATTTAATCATCCTATTATTATTTTTAAAAATGTTATTTTATATACTACATTATCTTTAAATAGTGATTTAACAAAATATGATTTTACAAAATATAATGATGATGATATTAAAGAAATACATATATGGACACATTTAAATGATAATATTCAAAATAATAATATTAAATTTATTGATAATGATAAATATGTTACTATATTTCCATTTATTTTAAATAATTCATTTTATATTAAATTTGATAATCATCTATTTTTATATCTTGAATTTAAAAATGATATATTTGAAATTGAATTTAATAAAAAATATATTAATGTCTTTTCATATCAATCCAATAAATTAATTTATAACATATCAATTAATAAAAATATTTTTAAAAATAACTTTTTAATAAAATGGAATAATAATAATTTATTTATTAATGACTTAATAACAGTACCATTACAAAATAATAATACAAATATAAATGAAATAAATATTAATAAAATTATGGTTAAAGGTAATAATACACATTTAGATTATTCTAATAAATATTTTAATGATGATAATCCAGTAAAAACTAAAATTAAAATGTTTATAATGAATGAAACCAAAACATATGATAAATATTATTTAAATCATTATCATAATTATTATACTTGTAAAATGTAAAATGTAAGATTTACCATTTGAAAATTTAAATTCATGTCATTATATGACATTGTAATTTTAAATTTTTATTTTTCATTAATATTTTTTTAATGTTGACGACATATTATATAAAATTAAAATTTATTTATATATAATAATAAAATATTCAAATGGATTATCATATAATTGATTACATTATTAGAAAAAAAAATTATTCATTATGGCGTTTTTGTAAAAATAAATTTGATATTATAAAAAATGAACATGGAACATATGGAGAATATTATGATTTTATAATTCAAATAGAGGTATGTGATAATAATTATATAATAAATGTTGATGTAATATCTGATGACAAAAACTATGAAAAACAAATTAAAAAAATTGTTAATGAAATAATTGTTTCTGAAAATGTTCAATTTGACAAGTTTTGTTTTGCTATTCTAGATTATAATATTTAATAAATCTCATTAAGCATATTACACCTTTGGACATTTAATACAACTCTAATAATTCATCTTCTCTAATATTTATATATCTTATCAGGTATAAAAAAATATATATTAATTATTATAATAAAATTTATTATAATAATTATTTATAGTAAATATTTTATTTATTTTTTATATTATTTAATAAAACATTTCTTGATCTCTATTTACTAATCTCATTCTATGATCAAATTGTTCTACAAAACAATACTTATCTAACCAAATTACTCTTTCTGGAAATGCCGGTTTATATTTAAATTCAAACCCATCATTATCATCCTCATTACCATCTTCATCTTGATCTTCATGTTCATCATTATTAACTACTTTAGATGAAGATTGATTATTATGTTTAGTTTGTTGTTCTTGTTTAGGTTTTTCTGGATTATTCTTTTTTTCAAGTCCTTTTCTCTTTTGTCCAATAATTGTATCCATTTTGTTTTTAATTAAAACTTCATCATCAATAATACCTTTTAATAATGTCATTAAATCATTATCATTAAATGCCATTTCTAATACATCATTATTAGATTTGCCATTTTTCATTTCATCACAATACTTTGAAAAAACTTCATTTTTTCCTAATACTTTAAATAATTCTCCAATATATGCCATTTTATTTTAAATTATATGAATATATTTATATATGTATATATGTATTTATATATATTTATGTCTTTAAGTATAATTATATTATATAATTTTATATAATTTTATAATAAAAACCAACCACCATTAATAGTTTTTACATCACAATTTTTTATTGTAAAATTATTAATTGGTAATTCAATATTTATTAATCTAAATTTTTGTTGAATTGTTAAATTAAATATATTTTTGTCAATAGATATTTGATATTGTTGGTGCATATTAACATTTAATAAATATGGAGTATATTTATCTAATATTAAATATTCATTACAAAATATTTTAGTATTATTATTATTAATAGTTATATGTAATTTATCAGTATTATCATACAATAATAAATCTAAATCATTTCCTTGATAGTTAAAAGTTAAAGTATTTTTATTTATATCAATATTATTATCCAATCTATATTTAAGATATTGTTTTAATGGTGGTATATACATTGTATTATTGTCAATATATGATGTAATAGTACATCTATTTGTAATTTTTAATATATTATCATATATGTAATCATATATATTATTTATATTAAATATTTCTAATGCTTTTTTGTAGCATCTTTTAGCCATTAATTCAGTATCAACATTTTCAATTGATTTTAATATTTTATTTATAATGATATTTATATTTTCATTATTATTGTATAATACTTCAATATAATCCTCACCTGCAATAAATTTATCATAATAAAATTCTTTATAATCAAGTTCTTTATCAGTATTTACCATATTGATAACACAAGAACCTGATAAAAATAAATAATTTAATCTACCACTATATGAATGACCACTCATATTTAATAAATATTTATATTTAATACTATTTATAATTGGAATATTATTTGTTCTTCTATCATTTAATGCATTTATTTCAAATGATTTATTATTTTGGGTTGCTTTAAATAGTTTTTTTCGTATAATATTTGTATTTATTGAACCAGACCAAAATATGGTATTCTTTTTATCATTCCAATCAATTTGTTTATCAATAAATTCTTTATATACATCTTCATAATTATCTATTCCTGCTTCTAACCAATGATTAAAATTGAAATTTGGAAATAATAAAGTATCATATGAATATTTTTTACAAAAAGTAAATAAGAAAGGACATTTTGTTAATAAATTATTTTCAATAAAGTCATTAGTGAATAATATTATTTGTGTATTAGGTAATTTTTTATAATTATTTGTTTTAATAATCATATCAATTACTGATTGATTTCTACTTTCAAAACCTTTCTTTTCAATAAAATTAATTTTACCATCAATTATTTGTATCATTATTATCGCTTCATTAAATTTATTAAATATCTTTTTAATGTTTTCTGTTGTAATTTTATATTGTTTTATTTCATTTTCATTATTTACATTATTTTCATTATTTTCATTATTTTCATTTAAAATATTATTTACTTCTGTGCTATTCATAGTATATTTATTATCATTATTTGTATCAATATCTAAATCATTTACTAAATCTATTTCAATATCTTTAATTGATTCATTTAAATTTATTTCAACATCTTTAACTAATTCATTTATACCAATATTTATTTGATTATATGTTGTTGGTATATCATCTGTTATTGCATTATTTTCAGTATATATATCTTCAAATTCAAAATTTATATTTGAATTATTATCATCATATGAATAAATATGTTTTTCAAGTTCAATTGTATTCATTAAATGTTCTTTTGTTTCTTTATCTAATAATCCTTCAACAGTTACTTCTTCCACAGGTACTTCTTCTACAGTTACTTCTTCTACAGTTACTTCTTCCACAGTAACTTCTTCTAGAGTTACTTCTTCCACAGTAACTTGTTGTACTGGTACTTCTTCTACAGTTACTTCTTCCACAGTAACTTGTTGTACTAGTACTTCTTCTACAGTTGCTTCTACTACAGTAACTTGTTGTACTGGTACTTGTTGTACTGGTACTTCTTCTATAGTTACTTCTTCTACAGTAACTTGTTGTACTGATACTTTTTCTACAGTTGCTTCTTCTACAATAACTTGTTGTACATGTACTTCTTCATCAGTTACTTCTTCTACAGTAACTTGTTGTACTGGTACTTCTTCTACAGTTGCTTCTTCCACAGTAACTTGTTGTATAGGTACTTCTCGTTCAGGTACTTCTATAGTTAATTGTTCTTCTACAGTTGTTTGTTCTAAAGTTACTTCTTGAGGTTCAATTGTAAGTGTAACTTTATTGTTTTTTTTTCTGGGAGTTGTTTTTTTTTTAGTTTTTGTTGTTAAATCTGTTGTTAAATCTGTTGTTAAATCTGTTATTGATACATTAGATATATCAGTTATAGATACATCACTTATAGTATTCTTCTTTCGTGGCATTATGTATGATATATTAATATTTAAATTATATAAAATAAACTATTAGATTAAAAATATAAAAAAATAACTTTTATTAAATATATTATATGGATAATAAATTTCAAATGGTTATTGCAAGATATAACGAAGATATTAGATGGTTATTACCATATAAAGATATTGTTTTGATTTATAATAAAGGTGATTATAATCCTTTATTACATAAGTTCAATGTTATTTATTTAAATAATGTTGGTAGAGAAAGTCATACTTATTTATATCATATTATTCAAAATTATTATAATCTTGCAGATCATACTATATTTTTTCAAGGTAATATAACAGATCATCATGAAAAAATATTAGATATAGAAGATTATTTTAAAGAAAATGATTTTATAGGTAAAACTGACAAATATCCTATACAAAAATTAAAAGATGATATTTTACATTTTGGTAAATATAAAAAAGATATTAATAATGGTTCATTAAAAAAATCTAATTATACACCATTTAATTGGCTAATAAATATTATTGGTTTAGATATTAATAATAGTTTAATTGAAACAAATGTTGTATGGAATGCTAATTTCGCATTATCAAAAAAAATTATCCATTTAAAACCAATTGAATTTTATCAAAATATAATTAGACAAATTAATAATCATCCTAATCCTGAAGAAGGTCACTTTTTAGAAAGAAGTTGGTATTTAATATTTCATTCAAATTATAATCCTAAACCTACCATTAAATATATGATTTTAAATAATTCTATACAATATAATAATTTTATTACTAATGATAAATATAATATAGATGATATATATCATATATGGTTACCAGTTATAGCAAATTATGATATTGGTATTAACTATAAAATATACTTTATAAAATCTATCAATAAATATATTACTATAAATACACCAATTATAAATAACTCTTTTAATATTTCTATTAAATCTTCTAATGATATTTCTATATTAATAGATTTTGAAAATAATAATTATAATAATAATCATAGTAGTGATAATACAAACACATATGATTCATTATATAATGAATATAATAAATATGAAATATTATTAGGAGTATTCAATAATACAAAGGCTATATTACGTAATTGTATTTCAAATAAAATCATTCATTCATATGAAAATAAAATATTAGATAATGATAATTATATTGATATTAACTTTACATTAGATATTGACAATAATATAATTATTAAAAAAAATGATGATATAATATTTAATTTTAAAAATAATTTTGAATATTCTAAAATTAAATCAATTAAATTAAAAAATAATGGCAAGTATTATACTTATTTATCATATAAACATGTTATTGATAATACACCTGATAATATTAAATTATGTTTAACAAATAATCTAAATGAAAATATTAATATAAGTAACTTTTATAATAATCATTTTCATAAATATTATATTGAAGAAATAAAATATATCTAATTATTTAATATTAAATCATATACTTCCTTATCAATTATACTCATAAATTCTTCTAAACATTTTACTGATTTGTCTGACCCCTTATCTTTATCAATATATTGTACCATATCTAATACTATTTTTATTCTATCTTCAGTCCAAATAGAATTTAATTTATCTACTAATTCTTTATTATATATACTTGATAAATTATCACGAATAAATAATTTATCATTATTTTTATCACCTAAATAATTACTTATCAAATTATGATAATAATATAATGTATGATTTAATAATGTATAATTTTTATAAGTATCCACTAATTTATATAATCCTTTTTGTGCATCTATAAATAAATTTTTTATAAATTGATTTCTCTTTTTTTCATTTAATAATTTCTCATTTAAAAAGTTATTACATGCCAACTCTATTGGATTATATAAATATTGTACATCAATCTTATTATTATTATACCAATATCTTACTATAGGTTGAAATATTCCAGTTTCTTGAATAATAATTGTATTATTATATACTGAAATTTTACAACCAACTTCTTTCTTTGATAATATACATAACTTTATTATTGTTGATAATGGATCTAATATATATTTATTTATATCCACTTTATCTTCTGCTGGTATTTCTGTTGAATTTATCATTTTTATATAATTGTTATATAATTATAATATCTTTATATATGATTTATTTAATTTAGTTAATTTAATTAAGTTATTTAATTAAGTTATATAATTTAGTTATTTAATTTAGTTATTTTAATTTAGTTATTTAA
>JACCEC011113110.1_pt1 | contig 60962 bp, 54 predicted proteins | sample 7450121 | NCBI WGS metagenome assembly JACCEC01 (sample SAMN15323455, study PRJNA562643) | freshwater metagenome | isolation source: river surface water | place: USA:Blue River Watershed | collected 2017-08-18
ACGTGGCCCGAGACGAGCTTGGTCATCTCGAACATCGAAACCTTGGACTTGCCGCCGAACACGGGCTTCAGCTTGTCGTCGGCGTTGATCTGGGTCTTCACCTTCTTGTCCTGCAGGCCGTTCTTCTTGATGTAGGCCCAGAGCTTCTTGGTCAGCTCCGTGCGGGGCATCGGGTTCGAGCCGACAACCGCAGCAAGGGCGGCATCGGGCGTGACCGGTTTCATGAACGCAGCGTTGGGTTTACGGGCGGATTTTTTAGCCATGTTGAGTAGGGTGATTTGAATGTTTTCCCTCTGAAACAGGGCCCTTTTAGAGGGAAATTTGTCCGTTTGCCTAGGAAAATCTTCACTCGTGCCAGAGGGAGAAAGGTCGGTTTTCCCTCGTGCATGCGCGCCGCGCCGTCTACCCCGCCGGCTCGTCCATCTGCACGAACTGGCGGTGCAGCACCGCGTAGCGCCCGCCCTGCGCGAGCAGCCGCGCGTGTGTCCCGGATTCCTGGATACGCCCTTCGTCCAGCACCAGCACGAGGTCCGCGTGGCGGATCGTGCTCAGCCGGTGCGCGACGACGAAGCTGGTCCGGCCGCGCAGCAGCTCCACCAGCGCCCGCTGCAGCCGCGCCTCCGTCAGCGCGTCGATCGCGCTGGTCGCCTCGTCGAGGATCACGAGCCGCGGGTCGGCGAGCAGCGCGCGGGTGAAACACACGAGCTGCCGCTGGCCGACCGAGAGGCCCGCGCCGCGCTCGCCCACGTCGGTGTGCAGCCCCTGCGGCAGTGCATCCAGGATGTCGATACAGCCGAGCCGCGTCGCGGCCTCGCGCACCTCCGCCTCGGTGGCGCCGGGCCGCGCGACGCGGATGTTGTCCAGCACGGTGCCGGTGAAGAGGATGTTCTGCTGCTGCACCATGCCCATCTGCCGGTGCAGCGAGTGCGCGGTGAGGCCGCGGATCTCGCGTCCGTCGATCAGCAGCTCGCCCTGCGTCGGCAGGTAGAACTTCGCCGCGAGATTGAGGATCGAGCTTTTCCCGCTGCCGGTGTGGCCCACGAGCGCGATCGTCCGGCCGGGCTCCGCGACAAACGTCACGTCGTGCAGCACGGGCCGCGCAGGATCGTAGCCGAAGTGCACGTGGCGGAACTCCACGCGCATGCCCCGCGCGTCCGGTGGCGGCGTCCCCGCCGGAGCGGTGCGCCGCGGATCCGGCAGCGCCACCGCGGTCTCCGCGTCGGTCCAGTCCGGCTTGGTGTCGATCAGCCGGAAGACCCGCTCCGCCCCGGCCATCGCGATGAGCGCCTGGTTGTATTGGTTGCCGATGATCGCGATCGGGGAGAAGAACTGGTTGGCGAGCAGGAAGAACGTGATCAGGTCGCCCACGCCCATGTCGCCGTGAAACACGCGCCAGCCGCCGAACATGAGCAGGATCGCGACAAAGAACTGGCTGTTGAGCTCCAGCAGCGGCGTGAGGATCGCGGAGGTGCGGGCCAGCGCGATGCTGAAGAGCGAGTGGTCCGCCAGCAGGTGCCGGAACAGCCCCGCGTTGCGCTCCTGCCGCACGAATCCCTGGGTCACGCGGATGCCGTTCACCGATTCCGCGAGCGTCGCGGTGATGCGGGAGAAACTGTCGCTCGCCGCGCGCGAGTAGTGGCTGAGTTTCACGCGGAAGTGCCGGTTCAACGCCCACAGCACCGGCGCGAGGCCGAGCACCACGAGAAACATCACCCAGTCGCGCCACACCATCACCACCGCGGAGAACAGCATCGTGCCGGCCTGGATCACGCTCACGAACAGCACGTCCTGGATGCCCACGCGCAGCGCCTCCACGTCGCTCGTCACGCGGCCGATGATCCGGCCGATCTTCACGCGGTGGAAGAAACTCATCGGCTGCCGCTGCACCTTGGCGAAGATATCGGCGCGCAGCCGGTTGATCACCGTCTCGCCGATCTCGAGGGCATAACGCTGCCGGAAATGGAAGAGCCCGTCCGTCGAGAGCGCGAGCAGCGCATAGCCGGCGATGCCCCACCACAGGCCGTCCGTGTCGCCGCGCTTGATCGGCCCGTCGATGATCAGGGCCGTGAGCCACGCAAACGCCGGCAGCTGCGCGGCGCGGATCACGCTCAGCACCGTGAGCGCCGACACCTTCGCGCGCACCGGCTCGGCGTAGGTGAACAGCCGGCGGATCAGCCCCCACTCGAGCGGCCGCTGCACCTCGAGATCCTCGTCGTCGTCGCGGGCGCGATGGACCAGGCCCACGTCGCGGATCTCCCCGGGCGTCGCGGTGCGGCGCATCTTCATCCCGCACCCTCCTTGAGCCGCAGTTCCTGCAGTTCGCGGTCGTCGACCAGCTGCAGCGCGGCGACATGCAGATACGGCCCGGGCTCGCGCATCAGCTGCTCGTGCGTGCCGCGCTGCACGATCCGGCCATTTTCCATGACGATGATGAAGTCCGCGCGCCGCAGCGTGCTCAGGCGATGCGCCACGATGAACGTCGTCCGGCCCGCGATCGCGCGGTCGAGCGCCGCGAAAATCTCCTGCTCCGTCTCGCTGTCGATCGCCGCCGTCGGGTCGTCGAGCAGCAGGATCGCCGGCTCGAGCAGCACCGCGCGCGCGATCGCGAGCCGCTGCCGCTGTCCGCCGGAAAGGCTGTTGCCGCTCTCGCCGAGCACCGTGTCGTAGCCTTTCGGCAGCTTGACGATGAACTCGTGCGCCGCGGCGATCCGCGCCGCCTTCTCGATCTGCCCGCGCGTCGCCTCGGGATGGCCGAACGCGATGTTGGCCGCGACGGTGTTGGAGAAGAGGAAACTCTCCTGGAACACCACGCCGATGTTGCGCCGCAGGTCGTCGAGGTCGATCTGCCGCGCATCGATCCCGTCGACCAGGATCCGTCCCGCGGTCGGATCGAAGAACCGCGGCACGAGGCTCATCAGCACGCTCTTGCCGGCGCCGGTGGCCCCGAGAATCGCCACGCATTGGCCCGCGCGGACGGTGAGATCGATCTCGCGCACCACGGCCTCCGCCCCGTCGTAGGCAAAGGAGACGCGTTGGAACTCCACGTCGCCGCGGAGCTTGGGCCGCCGCTCGGCCTGCGGCGCGGACTTCACCTCCACCGGCGCATCGAGGATCTCGAAGACCCGCCGGGCGCCGATCAGCGATTGCTGCACCGAGTTCACGATCGTCGCCACGTTGTTCACCTGCCCGGAGAACTGCTCGAGCAGGCCGGCAAACACGACCAGGCCCGTGCCCAGCGGCAGCCGGCCCTGGATCACCAGCCAGCCGCCGTAGCCGATCAGCACCATCATGTTGATCCGCGTAAGGAAGCCGATCGCGGGCGAGAAGAGGCTCACGCGCCAGAAAATCAGTTTCTGCTGGTGCAGCACCGCGTCGTTCGCGGCATCGAACTTCTCCCGCGCCTCCGCCTCGCGCCCGAAGGCCTTCGTGACCGCGATCCCCTGGATGCTCTCGACGAAAATCTGCACCATCTTCTCCACCAGCGTGCGGTTCTGCGCATACTCCGGCTGCGTGCGCCGCGTGTGCCACGCCGACAACAGCCAGAGCAGCGGGGTCGTCGCGAGGCAGGCGAGCGTGAGCGAGGGACTCAGGCTCGCCATGTAGACGACGTAGACCGTGAGCGAGATCACCATGATCACGCTCTGGATCAGCACCTGGTCGACAAACATCCGCACGCTCTGCACGTCGCTCGTCACGCGCGTGATGATCGAGCTCGTGTTGTTGGCGTCGAAGAAACGGAAGCTCAGCCGCTGCAGCTTGTCGTAAACCTCGCCGCGCAGATCCACCACCAGCCGCTGCTGCACGAGCCGGTTGACCGAGACGGCGTAGGTGTAGTTGAGCCACGCCCGCGCCAGCGCAAAGACGAGGATCAGCCCCGCCAGCATGCCGAGCACCTGCCAGTAGGGCCACGCATCGGGCAGCGGCAGGTGGAGCTGGTTCGGAGCGAGCGGCGTGCCGTCGATCTTGTGCTTGATGTAGTCGATGCCGACGCCGGTGAAGCTCAGGCCGAGGATGCCGAGCGTGAGCAGCACGAGCTGGATCCCGAGCACCTGCAGGCAGTGCAGCCGGTAACGCCACGCGAGCGCGACGAGCCGCCGGACCAGCGCCCCATTCGACAGCGCGGGTGCGGTCGTGGGGATGGGCGCGGCGCACATGAGAGGACCAACGTAGTGGCCGCCGCAGCCCGCGCACGAAATTTCTGCGCGCCGGGATGCTCTGCGCTCCGCGCGGCGCGCGGCGCGCGTCACCACCGGGTGACGCCGGACGCCGCTACTTTCGCGGCTGCGGCGGCGCTGCGGGCGCGACCACCGTTGTCTGACCCTGGTTCACCTGATTCGCCGCCTGCTCGCGCAAGGCGCGCCGGCGCGCGACTTCCGCCGCGACCGCCTCCAGGCGGCGCTGCTCGTCCGCCGGCGTGGGATTCACGACGACCGACTGCGTGACCGCCGGCGCGACGTTGGTCGGCGGCGGGGCGGGTGCCGCCACGGGCGGCGGCATCGCGGGCGGCGCACCGCCGGACACCACCTTGGCCTCGCGCTCGGCCAGCGTGAGCGTGCGCCCCTGATGCTCGACCGTGAGCGTGCGATGGGTGTCGTCGTATTGTTTCGCGATGACTTCGAGATCGGGATTCCGCTCGTTGAGGCGCACCCAGGCGCCCTTTTTTCCGGCCGGATCGACCAGCCGGTATTGCGTGCCTTCCGCCGTGACCATGTAGCCGCGATACTCGAGCGCCGCGCCCGGCGTCGGCGCAGCGGGGCCGCTGGCAGACTGGGCGGGCAGGAAAGGCGAACGCGCCGGCCCCGTCTGCGCCCCAACCACGCCCGCAGCTCCCAGCCAGAGAGCCCAGGCGAGGTGGCGGAAAATGGAATCCCGGAGGGGCATGGACGAGAGATGGGCGAACTATCGGGACGCCGCGCGCAGCGTCAAGTGACGCGCCGTGCGGCGCCGTCCTCGCGCTCCGCCCCGCCCCGCGCGAGCCGTTCCGCCACCGGTCCTTCGAGCTGGATCGTCTGCGTGGGGTAGGCGAAGGACAGGCCGCGGGCGGCCACGAGCTTCATCAATGCCAGATTGATCCGCTGCCGCACGCGCATCGAGTTCTGGAAATCGGGCTCCGGCACTTCGTAAACCAGCCAGATGTCGAGCGACGATGGGCTGAAATCGCGGAAGAAGACCATCACGCCCGGCCCGTCGACTTCCGGCTGCGCCGCGATCAGCGCGCGGATCTCGTCCACCAGCCCCTCCAGCGCCTCGGGCCTGGTGCCGTAGGTCACGCCGATCACCTGCTCGACCCGCCGGCGGGTGAAACGCGAGAGGTTCGTGATCGTCTCCGCGGCAACCGTCTTGTTGGGGATCACCATCAGCGACTTGTCGATCAGCCGGATCCGCGTGGACCGCAGGCCGATGTCCTCGACCGTGCCGATGTTGGCGCCGATGCGCACCGTCTCCCCCACCTTGAACGGCTGATCCACCGCGACGACGATCGCGCCGAAGATGTTGGCCAGCGTATCCTGCGCCGCGAGGGCGAACGCCAGTCCGCCGATGCCGAGACCGGCGAGGATCGCCTTCACGTCGTAACCGAGGCTCTGGATGGTGAGCAGCACCGCCAGGACGACGAACACCGTCAGCAGCGTCTTGCTGATCCACGGCATGAACGCCGCGACCCCGGAATTCCTGGTCTGCGCGATCTCCGTGCCGTGCGCCAGGATCGCGGACAGCGCCCGCCAGAGCACCCAGAACACGGCCAGCGACATTGCGACGCGCGCGCCGTTCGCGATGTAGAAATCCGCCTGCACCGAGAGCTTCAACACCTTCAGCGAGGCAAACATGCCGATCACCATCACCAGCGATGCGATCGGGGCCTCGAGCGCGGGGAACATCTTGTCGTCGAGCGTCGTTTCCGTCTTCGCGGCGAGGCGCCGCAACGTCGGGAAAAGCAGCCGCGTCACGATCCGGCGCGCGAGCAACGCCGCCACGAAAAGCAGGGCCGCGATCGCGTAGTGCGTGACGGTGTTGCCGCTGCTGTGGATGTTGAAGACGCCGAGGATCGAATCGACCAGATGTTCGAGGAAATCGGGCGGATCCTCGACCTCCCGCCTTGTCACCACCGCCGCCGCGGCCTTGACCGCGATCTCCTTGTCGGCCGCCGTCGCCGCCGGACCCGACTCCGCCGTCGCTGCGGGCGCTGGCGTCGCGTCCGCCGCAAAGCCGTTGGCGATCAGTCCGCTTCCCCACAGCCACCACGTCGTCAGCATGAACCAACGCATCATAAGTGTCGGGGACACAACGGCGGGCCCAAGTGAAGTCAAAGGGTTTGCCCGCCCCCTTCCCCCCGCGGGCGGAAGGGAGGGAGATTCCCCGGCGGAGCACCCCTCCCGCGCGCCGATGCGGCGCGGGGGCCCGAACTAACTGCCGGGTTTACTTGCCTGAGTTGCCTCCCTGCTCATGTTCGCCCGCTTTCCATGCTTTTACCGTTAGCCATGTTCGAAGCCCTCCCCTGGTGGGCGTGGGTGGGGTTCTTTGCATTCATCGGCGCGATGCTCGCGCTCGATCTCGGTGTCTTCCGCCGCGACTCGGCTCCCGTGTCGATGAAGGAGGCCCTCGTCTGGTGCGGCGTCTGGTTCTCCCTCGCGCTGGCCTTCAACGGCCTTCTCTGGTGGTGGCGCGGTGCGGAGATCGGCCAGCAGTTTCTCGCCGCCTACCTGATCGAGCTCTGCCTGAGCGTCGACAACGTCTTCGTCTTCATTCTCACGTTTGCCTACTTCAAAGTGCCGCCGCAGTGGCAGCACCGCGTGCTCTTCTGGGGCATCATCGGCGCCGTGGTGATGCGCACGGTGTTCATCCTCGTGGGCGTGAGCGTCATCAACCGCTTCCACTGGGTGCTCTACATCTTCGGGGCGTTCCTCGTGTTCACCGGCATCAAAATGGCGCTCTCCAAGGAGGACGCGGAGGTCCACCCGGACGATAATCCGATCGTGAAACTCTTCCGCCGCTTCTACCCGGTCGCGAAGTCCCACGATCAGGGCCACTTCTTCACCCGGCAGGATGGCCGCTGGGTGGCGACGCCGCTCTTCATCGTGCTGATCGTGGTCGAGACGACCGATGTTGTCTTCGCGCTCGATTCCATCCCCGCCGTGCTCGCGATCACGAAGGACGGTTTCGTCGCGCTCACGTCCAACGTCTTCGCGATTCTCGGCCTGCGCTCGCTGTATTTCGCGCTGAGCGGCGTGATGCAGCTCTTCCGCTACCTCAAGATCGGTCTCGCGGTCATCCTCGTCTTCATCGGCACCAAGATGCTCATCTCGCCCTGGCTGCACGTCACGACGACGGTTTCCCTCGGCGTGATCGGCTCGGTGCTGACCATCTCGGTGCTGATGTCGCTGCTGATCAAGCCGGCGCAGCCCGAGAAGGCGCCCGGCGCCTGAATCGCCGGCCCGCCGGGTCCGGGAGAAAGAAAACGCCGGGGCCGCACTGCGGCACCCGGCGGTTGTGTTTTGCGGCCTGCTGTCCGGTGCAGGGCGGCCAAGCGCGGCGATCGTTGGTCGACGCGCCCCGCCGCGATCAGGCGATCGCGATCTTCCGCGGCTTCACCGCTTCCAGCTTCGGGAGCGAGATGCGGAGCACGCCGTCGCGCAGCTCGGCCGCGACGCGGTCCTGCACGATCGCGTGGTCGTGTTCGAGCACGAGCTCGAACGGGACATCCGCCGTTTCGCGGTAGAGCGAAGTCCAGCCCTCGGGCTGCTTCCAGGCCCGGCGACCCACGATGCGGATCGCGTTGTCCTCAGCTGTGAGGTCGAGGCCCTCCTTCGCGACACCGGGGAGATACACGGTGACGCCAAACGCTTCGGGCGTCTCCTTGATCTCGTAGGCGGGTTTCACGGTCGGACCGAGATCGGCCGGACGATGCTTGTCCGCCGGCGCCACGGCAGGCGTGCGGTTCAAGGCGGGGATGAGTGTGTTCAAAAGCGACATGGTAGGAGAGGATTGATGATTGATGCGGTTGAGGGTGAAGGCGGACCTCCGGCGGTCATTTGACCGCGACGGAGATCTTGCGGGGCTTGGCTTCCTCGCGCTTCGGCAGCGTGACGGTGAGCACGCCGTTCTCGTAGCTGGCGGCGACCTTGTCGGCCTGCACGGCCTCGGGGACGCTGACCGAGCGGCTGAACGAGAACGAACGCTCACCCGCGCCGTCGGCCGCCGGCGTCTTGCGCGCCCCGGAAACGGTCAGGTAACCGTCGACCATCTCGACGTTGATGTCCTCGCGCGTGACTCCGGGCAGCTCGGCGCGGACGTAGGTGTTGTCCTTGTCCTCGTAGAGATCGACCGGGAAACGCGTGGTGGCATCGGCACCGAAGCCGTTGAACGCCGTCTCGAACAGACGATCGATCTCGGACTCGAGGCCGGACCAAGGCGAACGCTGGAAACCCAGCGCGGGCGTGAGCGTGCGGAAGGCGGGATAGGTGTAATGAACGAGTCTCATAGTAGGTTTCTCCTGCGGGTTGGTTGAGTGAGCGCCTTGGTTGCACACCGCGGACCAACCCCGCGCCGCCCGGAAAAACGCGCGCCACAGCGCACTTGCGAAAAGCACCCCCGCGCGCGGCTGTGCCGCGGGCGCGCCAGGATTACCCACGCGGGAAATTCCGTCCCGCTTCGCGGCGTCCGCGGCGCGCGCTCCTCAACGCCTGCTCCGCAATCCCCGCTCCACCACCGCGGAGGTCCGGGCAAACACGTCGTCGAACGTGCCCATGCCGTCGACTTTCACGACCCCGTGGAGCTCGTTGTATTTGGCGATGACCGGCACGGTCTTCGACTCGTGCTCGTGCAGCCGCTTCACGATTTTCGCGGTGCTGGTGTCGTAGGGCATGCAGCGCTCCGTCTGGCTCCGCGCGTCGAGCCGCCGGATCAGTTCGAGCATGGGCACCTCGATCTCGATCACCTGCGAAATGGCGGAGCCGTGCTTCTTGAGCAGGCCGTCGAGGATGTAGGATTGGACCAGCGTGCGCGGATAACCCTTGAAGATGTAGCCTTTCACCCCGCGCGTGCCGGCGAGCCGTTTCTCGATCAGCTGCACGACGATCTCGTCGGGCACGAGCTGGCCGTTTTCATACAGCGCCGCGATGCGCCGGCCGATCTCCGTGCCCGCGCGGATCTCGTGGTCGAGCATCGGGCCGGTGGCCACGTATTCGAGGCCGAACTTCTCGGCGAGCGCCCGGCCCTGCGACCCGCGGCCGGAGCCCGGGTAGCCGAAGAGCACGACGTTGAAGAGCTGCTGGCTGAGCTCGTCCTGCACGAGGGCCGTGACCGCGCGTTCGACTTCCCCGATCGGCGCGGCCCCGTCGACCGCACGATAGATGCCGCGGTCGCGGTAGAACTGCAGCACGGGCAGGGTCTTCTCGTTGTATTCGCGGAGCCGGTTGCGGATCACCTGCTCGTTGTCGTCGCTCCGGCCCGAAGTCTCGCCGCGTTTCAACAACCGCCGCACCGACTCCTCCTCCGGCACCTGCAGGTTGATGAGGCAGTTCAGCGCCGTGTGGAGCTTCAGCATCAGCCCTTCGAGGATGTAGGCTTGGATATAGGTCCGGGGAAACCCGTCGAAGAGGAAGCCGTTCGACTCGGGGTTCTCGGTGATGGTCTTCTCGATGATCTGGACGATGATCTCGTCCGACACGAGGCCGCCCGCCCGGATGATATTCTGCGCCTCGAGTCCGAGCCGCGTCTTCGCGGCGATTTCCTTCCGCAGCAGATCGCCGGTCGAGATATGCGAGAGATTGTATTTCCGGATCAGGAACTCGGACTGCGTGCCTTTGCCTGCCCCGGGCGGACCGAAGAGGGCGACGTTGAGCATGGTGCACGCAGTAAACCGGCGCGGCTCAGAAAGTCACCGCGATCTGCAGATACGCCCACTGCGCGGACCGCGCGCCCCCGCTGGCCGGGCTGGATGCCACCGAACGGCGCACGTAGCTGCCCGGCGCAAAATGCCCGTAGCCGAAACGCACCTCCTCGCGCGCGCTGCGCCGCCAGTCGAACAACAGCTCGACTTCCTGCCCGACCCGGGAGCCGAACTGCGGATTGCGCCCGTAGCCGAACGCCGTCCGCGGCGCCGCGCTCTCCGGGTAAAAATAGTCCGCCGGCTCGTTGAGCCAGTAGCCAAGCCACTCCGCCGTCACGGTCCACGTCCGTGCCGGCCGGAACGAGAAATCGGCGCGCGGGATCCGGAGATTCCGGGGGCCCGTGATGTCCATGTTGCCGTAAGCCTTGTGATTCGTGCCGAACAGCATCTCGGACGTCCGGAGCGTGCGGTCGCCAGGATTGCCGTCGCCGGAACCGTAGTCGCAACCGATCCCCAGCCGCGGCTGACCCGGCAGCGCGGGCCACGTGCGCCCCGCGGACAACGAGGTAGTCCAAGCCCGGAGCGCGAGCCGCGCGCCCGCCTGATTCACGCTACCCGCCTGTCCGGTGATCTCCGCCGTGGCATCCCAGACGCGTCCGGCCCGGGGCGCCACGCGCCAGCGCTGCCCGAGGAAATAGACGTCGCGGGGACCGGGCCCGCCGAGAGTCGGGCTGATCGCCGTCGGCGAGCCCGCGCGGACATTGCGCGCCAGCGCATACCACTCCCCGTCGATGTCGTTGCCCATCCGCCGCGTCGCATGCACGCCGCTCAGTGTGTCGTAATCGTTCGAGCGGTTTATCCGCTTCGGATCGATCAGCACCGGCCGCACGGCGAGCACATCGACCTGCCACGCAGCCTCGCGGTAGCGGAGACGCGCGCCATCGAAGGAGCGGCCGAGAATGCTCCAATCGGCGCTGCCGAGATACCGCTGGTCGCCATACACCAACTCCTGCCGCCCAAGTTGCACCGACCATCCGGTCAGGGCGCCGAGCGGCAGCCAGGTGTGCAGTTGGTAGACGTCGAACCGGTCCCGCTCACGGTTGGGGCGGACGTCGCTGAACGTCCGCGCCTCGCGTCCTTCGACGAGCCACGTGGGCCGGTCCTTGGCCTGGTAGCCCAGCCGCAGCCGGAGCGAGGCGCTGGCATACTCGTTCTCGTTTACCGGAGTGCGCGTGAAGTCGCGCGTCGGGATTACGCCCGCACCGATCTTGGACTCGAAACGCACGCGGGCGGTGCCGCTCACCTGCCAGGCCGGCGGTGCCGACCGACCGGCCTCGGCGGCTCCGGCCGTGGCGGTCATCGGGAGCGAGAGACAAAGAAGACAAAGGGTAAGCCGCGAGGTCATGGGGATCCGGGGTTGGATCGGAAACGACCGGCCCGGCCGCAGCGCGTCGGCCAGCCGTATCCGGATTCTGGTTAGGGTGGCGCCAATCCTTCACGGATGGCGTGGCGCGTCAGCTCCGCCACCGAGTAGAGACCGAGTTTCTGCATCAGCCGCCGGCGATAGGTCTCGGCCGACTTCACGCTGATTCCGAGCTTGTCCGCGATCTCCTTGGTGCGTTCGCCCGCGGCGATCAGCCGGAGCACTTCGCGTTCGCGCGGGGAAAGCGGCACGACGGCATTCGGCGATTCGCGGAGCCGCGCATAACCGGTGAGCAGGGCTTCGTTGGCCTCGGGCGAGAGGTAGCGCTTGCCCTCGGCGACGGCGGCGATGGCGCGCCCCAGCTCGTCGACCGCGTTGATCTTGAGCACATAGCCGAGCACGCCGGCGAGCAGCGCCTCGTCGATCCGCAGCGGATCGGGATCGGAAGAGAGCACGATGATCCGCGCCTCGGGCCGGCGCTCCAGCACCCGCCGCGAAATGTCGATGCCGTTGGCGTCCGGCAGGTGCACGTCCATCAGGATCAGGTCAAACGCCTCCCGGTCCACGTGCTCGAGCGCGCCGGCGCCCGTCTGCGCCTCCGCCACCACTTCGAGGCCGAGTTGCTGCTCGAGCACCAGCCGGAGTCCCTGCTGGAAGAGCCGCTGATCGTCGACCATGAGCACCCGCCTGATCATGCAGCGCCGGAGCGGAGGAACAGGGACAAGTTCGAAATCACCGTTTCCTGCATAGGTCGCCGCCCGCTCAGCGCAACGGCGGAACACCGTCCGGCCGCGGGCCGCAGTGAGCGGACCCGCGGCGCGGCGGCGGAGCGTGGATCCGCTCATGCGTCGGCGAAGTGCTCGGTCGCGCCGGCATGCTGCGGCTCGACGCGTTGCGGAGCACCGTTGGCGCCGGCGTCGTGGTGGTGACTGCCACCCGCCGGCTTCACCGGCGGGTGACCGGCGGAGATGCGCGCGGCCTTGGCGGCCTTCGCGGGCTTGCGCGCGGCCGCACCGGCGGCCGGTTCCGTCCAATCGATCGCCGGACCGCGGCTGCCGTGGGTCGCCTTCGCGCCGTCCACCAGCGCGAGCAGTTCCTGCACCGCCTCCTGCAGCGAGGCCGCCTGCGCGGTGAGTTCCTCGGCCGCGCCCGCACTTTCCTCGGCGTTGGCCGCCGTGGATTGCGTGACCTTGTCCATCTGGCCCACCGCCTGGTTCAGCTGGTCGATGCTGCGGGTCTGCTCCTGCGAAGCAGTGGCCACCTCGGCCGCCAGCTCGTCCACCTGCCGGGCCTTGCCGACGATGTTGTGCAGCGCCGTGGCCACGCGTTCGCTGATCTGCACGCCCTGCGCGGTCTTCGCGATGGCGGTCTCGATCTTCGAGGCGGTGTCCTTGGCGGCCTGCGCGCTGCGCTGGGCGAGCGCGCGCACTTCGTCGGCCACGACCGCGAAGCCCATGCCGGCCTCCCCGGCGCGGGCGGCCTCGACCGCGGCGTTCAGCGCGAGGATGTTGGTCTGGAAGGCGATCTCGTCGATCGTCTTGATGATCTTCGCGACGTCGTCGCTCGACGTCTTGATGTCGCGCATGGCGCTGTTCATCGCGTCCATGTCCTGCGTGCCGGTCTCGGCCGCGGCGCGGGCCTCCTTCGCGAGCGCGGTGGCGCGCTGGGCGCCGTCGGCGTTGCGCTGCGTGGTGCTGGACATCTCCTCGAGCGAGGAACTCGTCTCCTCGAGGGAGGCGGCCTGCTCGCTCGAGCCCTCGGCCAGCGACTGGCTCGAAGACGCGACCTGCCGGGAAGCGGACGCGGTCTGCTCGGAACCGGCGCTGAGGGTCTCGGCGACGCGACGGATCGGCACCGTGATCGAGCGGGTGATCAGGACGCCGAGCGCCAGCGCGAGCACGACGGTCACGCCGCAGCCGATCAGCACAAGATTCGAAGCACCCGACAGCGCGGCGGCGGACTCCTTCGTGCCGGTGACGGTGCCTTCCATGTTGAACTTCGCGGTCTTCTCCGCGGCCGCGAGCACCTCGTCGCCTGTCTTCAGGCGCCGGGCGCCGATTTCCTCGCGGGCCAGCCAGTTGGCGAGGAAGCTCTCCATCCCTTTCAGGTAGGCCTGGCCGGCGGCGCGGCAGGCGGCGATCTGGGCGATGTTGAGATCCTGCCGCGTGATCTTTCTGAGCTCGTCGAGCTTGGCGTTGACGGAATCGAAGCGCTTCATCGTGGCGCGAAACGCGTCCGGGGACCGGTTCGAAATCGCCTTCCACGCGCCGACGCGGATTTCGTTGCCCTCGTCGATGACCTGCTGGGCGATCAGGATCTTCTGGAAACGCTCCTGCAGCTTGTCCTCGGTGAGCTTGCCGCTGCCCAGCGCGCCGATCTCGGTCTTCAGCGTCGCTTCCTGGTTATGGAAGAAATCTTCGGCGGCTTTCATGTAGGCCGCGGCGGCGACATCGAGGGCTTGCTTGTCCTGCTTGAGCGCCTCCGTGATCTTCACGGTGTCGTTCATCAGCTCGCCGTAGGCCGTGGCCTTCTCGGTGGCGAGTTTGGCGTTCTCGCGCAGGACCGCGAGTTCGTGCTTCGCCGCGTGATCGGAGGCTTCGCGGAGAAACTTCAGCACGTCGGCCATCTCCACCTTGGCCTTCTCCACGTAGCCCGTCTCCTCGGTAAAGGCGTATCCCCGCGTCTCATACATGGTGCGGAGAGCGGAGCGCTCGACCTCGTTGGCCACCGCGACGGCGGGCACCTTGCTGGTGGCGAGGCTCTCGGCCGTCGATTTGACGCGCCACATGTTGAAAACGGCCAGTCCGCCCAGAGCGAGGGTCAGGACGGCCACGGCGATGAACGACGCGATCAGCTTCGCGCCGAGGGACTTTTGGGTGATCATGGCTGTTTGGGTTCGGATTGACGCCCGCAGGCGGGCCGGGCGGCGGGGTTGCCCCCTCGTCGCGGCGCGCGCGGACGTAGTTTTCTTTCCCCGTTGATCGTCCCGCCCGGGAGACAGCTTGCCGGGGATTTGTGCCGACAGCCCCGTGTCAGGGATTCCCTGACACGCCCCGCCCCGCGCTCAGGCGTCGAGCGCAGCCTGCAGGGCGGCGAGCAACTCGCCGCAGTCGCAGGGCTTCGCGAGGACCCGGCCGACGCCAAGCTTCGCCAGCTCCTCGGCACTCGTCTCGTCGTGCAGACCCGTCGTGGCCACAATGCGCAACGCCGGATCCATGACCCGCAGCACGCGGATCAGCATGAGGCCGTTCATCGCCGGCATCATGAGGTCCGTGAGCACGAGCGAGATTTCGTTCCGGCGCTGCAGGTAGATCGACAGCGCCTCCTGCCCGTCGCTGGCCGTCAGCACCCGGTAACCGTTCTGGACGAGCGCGAAACGCGTCGTCTCGCGCAGGATGTCTTCGTCGTCCACGACGAGCACGAGTCGGGCGGGCTGGGCCGCGGCTGCGGGCGCTGCAACGGCCGGACCGGTCGCCGTCCCGTCGGCGACGTCTTCCGCCGGCAGGTGCACGCGGAATCGGCTGCCCTTTCCAGGCTGCGATTCGACCGACACGCAACCGCCGTGGTCGCGCACGATGCCCAGCACGGTGGAGAGGCCGAGGCCGGTCCCTTTGCCTGCCTCCTTCGTGGTGAAGAAGGCCTCGAAGATGCGATGCCGGATCTCCGGCGGGATGCCCGTGCCGGTGTCCCGCACCTCGATCATGACGTGCGGGCCGGGCCGGGCCGGGTCCAGCAACGCCGGATCGCCATCCGCGAGCACCACATTGACCGCATGGAGCGAAAGCTCGCCGCCTCCCGGCATCGCATCGCGGGCGTTCACGCAGAGATTGAGCAGCACCTGGTGCAGCTGCGTGGGGTTGGCGTTCACCGTCCACAGGTCGCTCGGGAGGTGAAACGATACGCGGATCTCGCGCGGGAAGGTCTCGCTCACCATCTGCACCATCTCGCGGATGAGATGCCGCGGCTGGAGCGGTCCGCGCTCGACCATCTGGGCCCGGCTGAAGGTGAGCATCTGCCGCACGATCTCGGCGCCGCGCCGCGCGCTCGACTGCATGAGCCCGAGGAGTTCGCGGTCCTCGGCCGACGTCGCTTTCTCCTGCAGCGTGCCCGCGATCATGAGGACCGGCGACAGGATGTTGTTCAGATCGTGGGCGATGCCGCCCGCCAGCGTGCCCACCGCTTCCATGCGCTGCGCGTGCAGGAAGCGGCGCTCCATCTCCTTGTGCGCGGTGATGTCCTGCTTGATCGCGATGTGATGGGTGATGTCGCCCTGCGCATCGCGCAGCGGCGTGATGGTCATATCCTCGTGCCGCAGCGCTCCCTCCTTGCAGCGGCTTACGATCTCGCCGCGCCAGACCCGGCCGGCGCGCATCGCCGCGCGGATGCCGTCGTAGAAAGCGTCGTCGTGCGCATCGGAGCGCTGTAGCTCCAGCGGATCCTGGCCGGCGATCTCCTCGCTGCTCCAGCCGCTCAACACCGTGAAAGCCGCATTGCCCCAGTTGAAGCGCCCCTGCGCGTCGAGAATCATCACGGCATTGGCGGCCGCCGCCAGAGCCGCGCCTTGCAGCCGCACGGTGCGCGCCGCCGCGCGGCGCTCCGTCACATCGCGGTCCATGCCGCGGAAACCGACCAGCTCGCCCTCCGGCCCGAGAATGGGCACGGCATTGGTCTCGAGCACCACCCGCCGGCCGTCGCGGTGCAGGTTCACGTTCTCCAGCTCCACGAACTTCGTCCGCTGGGCCGCAAATTCCGTGAAGAGCTCCCGCACCCGCTGCGCCTCCTCCACCGGCATGAAATCGAAGGGCGTGTGTCCGATCACCTCCTCCGGCTCGTAACCCAGGATCTCCTTCACCCGCCCGCTCGAATACGTGTAGCGCCCCTGGGCATCGACCTCCCACACCCAGTCGAACGACGTCTCCACCAGGCTCCGATACCGTTCCTCGTTCGCCCGCAGCGCCGCTTCGGTCGCCTTCTGGTCCTCGACCACACTCAGCAAAGCCGCGTGCGACCGATCCAACTCCGGCCGCTGCGCCTCCCCGACCGTCGGAGCCACAGGCGGCTCGGACCTCGCCGCGGCGACGGATTCACCGGCAGGGGCGGCAGGCGGGATCGGATTCATAACGCGGAAAATGCCTAGCAAGAGAGTGAGGGCATGTCAGCGCCCCGAAAATAAGTAATTATCGTCAGCCGATTCAGGCCGCCACTCGCCTCTAGCCCAGGCTTTCCCCCGGCCCGGGCTCGACCGGAGCATGACATCCGCAGCCGCGATTCGCTCTAGCCGCGGAGGCGGGAAACATGATTCCCTCGTGGCTCCATGAGTTCGTTCGATTTCGACCACGTGCCGGAACGCCGCGGCACCGATTCGCAGAAATGGCAGAAATACGCCGGCCGCGACATCCTGCCGCTCTGGGTCGCCGACATGGACTTCAAGTCGCCTCCCGCCGTGGTTGCAGCGCTGCAGCAACGGATCGGGCACGGCATCTTCGGCTACGCCCGGCCGGTGCCGTCCACGGTCGACGCCGTGGTCGACGCCCTCGCCCGGCGCTACGGCTGGCAGATCGATCCCGCCTGGATCGTCTGGCTGCCGGGTCTCGTGGTTGGCCTCAACGTCACCGCCCAGGCCTTTGCCGAGCCCGGCGACGAGGTGCTCACGCTCTCGCCCGTCTATCCTCCGTTCATGTCCGCGCCGAAGAACAGCGCCCGCGCCTCGGTGCAGGTGCCGTTCGTGCTGCAGGACGGCACGTGGACGATCGACTGGGACGCCCTCGAACGCGCCGTCACCCCGCGCACGCGGCTCTTCTACCTCTGCAACCCGCACAACCCGCTCGCCCGCGTCTGGCGGCGCCCGGAACTCGAACGCCTCGCGGAATTCTGCGCGCGCCACAACCTCGTGCTCTGCTCCGACGAGATCCACTGCGACCTGATTCTCGACCCCGCGCTGCCGCACATCCCGACCGCGCTCCTCAGCCCGGAGATCGCCGCCCGCACCGTCACGCTGATGGCGCCCAGCAAGACCTACAACGTCCCCGGGCTCGGCACCTCGCTCGCCATCATCCCGGACGCCACGCGCCGCGCGCGCTTCATCCGCGCGACCGCCGGCATCGTCGCCGAAGTCACCTGCCTCGGCTTCACCGCCTGCGAGGCGGCCTACCGCGATGCCGAGCCGTGGCGGCAGGAGCTGCTCGCATATCTGCGCGGCAACCGCGACTACCTCCTCGACGCGATCGCCCGCGAGTTGCCGGGCATCCGCGTCGAGGCGCCCGTCGAGGCCACCTATCTCCTGTGGATGAACGTGGGCGCGCTCGGCCGGCCCAATCCCACCGCACATTTCGAAACGCACGGCCTCGGCCTCAGCGACGGCGCGATGTTCGGCGCCCGCCCCGGCTCGCACGTGCGGCTCAATTTCGGCTGCCCGCGCGCGACCCTCGTCGAGGCCATCGCCCGCTTCCGCCGCGCCCTCGCCTGAGTCGCGCTCACCGCTTGCCCACCGCGCGCTGCACGGCCTGCAGCAGCGCTTCCGGGACGAGCGGCTTGGCCAGACATACGACCGGCGGCGACAACCGCTCGAGCTCTTCGAATTCCCCGGATGCCATCATGCCGCTGATCGCAATCACCGGCAGCTCCGGCCGGCGCGCCCGCAGCGCAGCTACGACGCCCGTGCCCAGCCCGTCCGGCAGCATCATGTCCGTGATCACCAGGCCGATCTCGTCGACGTGCGCGTGGAAACGATCGATCCCCCCGCGCACGTCGTCCGCCGTGAGGACCCGGTAGCCGGACCGCTCCAGCAGGATCCGCAACGTGGTCCGCACGATCGGCTCGTCGTCGATCACGAGAATGGCTTCTCCACCGGCCGCCCGCGCCGGCCCCGTGGCCGGCTCCGAGCGGACCGGAGCGGGTTCGGACAACGCGGGGAAGAACAGGTGCAACACCGTCCCCTGCCCCGGCTCGCTCTCCACCTGCACCGCACCGCCGTGGCGTTTCATGATCCCCGCCACCATCGAGAGACCGAGCCCCGTGCCCTCGCCCGCCGCCTTGGTCGTGAAGAACGGATCGAAGATCCTCGGCTGGATTTCCGGCGCGATGCCCACGCCGGTATCCGCCACCGAGATACCGACCAGCGGACCCGGCTTCGTCCCGGGCACTGCGGAACCGTCCGCGGTCTCCCGCGGGAGATGGCGGATGCGGATGCCGATCCGTCCGCCGTGCGGCATCGCATCCCGCGCATTGCTGCACAGGTTGATCACGATCTGGTTGAACTGCGTGGGATCCGTGAGGATCGGCCATGCCTCCTCGGGCGCCGTGAACTCCACCGTGATCGCGGACGGCAGGCTCCGGCGCAGCCGCGGCAGCAGCTCCCGCAACGCCTGCGCCGGGTCCACGCGCACGCGCCGCGCCTCGCCGCCCCGGGCAAAGACGAGCAGCTGCTGCACGAGCGCCGCGCCGTGCGAGGCGCTGGCCCGGGTCTCGTCCACCAGCATCCGATCCTCGGGACTCGTGAGCTTTTTCCCGAAGAGATCCATCGCGAGGAGGATCGGCGTGAGGACGTTGTTGAGGTCGTGCGCGACTCCGCCCGCGAGCGTGCCGATGCTCTCCATCCGCTGCGCCTGCAGCAACTGCGTCTCGAGTTTCCGGCGCTCCGTGATGTCCGTGTCGATCGCGAGGATCGAGGGCAGCCGGCCGTCGTTCCCGCTCACGAGGCTCCACGTGCTCTCGACCAGCACCGTGCCGCCCGCCTTGGTGCGGAGGCGGAATTCCCCGCGCCACTCGCCGTGCTCCAGCACCTGCGCCCGCGCCGCGGCGAAGCGCCCCGCCTCGAAGCCGATCCCGAGTTCGTCGAGCCGGCGCCCGCACACCTCGCCGGCGGACCAGCCGTAAAGCCGCTCGGCGCTCGCGTTCCAGTAGACGATACGGGTTTCGGGATCCGTCGCGATGATCGCATCGCGGGCGCGGTCGAGCAGCGCCGCCTGTTTCCGCAGCGCCACCTGCGCCTCGCGCAGCCGCTCCGATTCCGTGCCGACGGCGATCGCCTGCCGGATCGCCGGCACCAAAAGGCCCGGCCGATCTTTCATCACGTAATCGGTGGCGCCGCACTTCAGGGCTTCGACCGCCCGCTCCTCCCCGATCGTGCCCGAGACGAAGATGAACGGCTTCTCCGGCCGGCTCCGCCGCGCCAGGGCGAGCGCCGACAATCCATCCGCACCCGGCAGCGTGTAGTCCGAGAGGATCAGGTCGATGCCCCGATCCTCCAGCGCCGCCGAAAAGGCGTCCAGGGAAGCGACATGCGTGATCCGGCATCCCGGCCATTCCCGCAGAATGACCCGGGCCATCAAATCGGCATCCTCCGCCGAGTCCTCGAGGTGGAGCAGGTGCATCGCTCCTTCCCCTTGGGAGCTCCGCCCGGACAACGACGGCCCGCGCCGACGTGTGTCGCACGGGTTGATCTGGCTCGGGCTGGAACTGGAAGCGGGCATAAAAGCGATTCGACTCCCCAGCGCAGAACTGCACACCCCGCGCGCGCCACGCGCGAAGGAATTCCACTGCGCGACTCTCCGCGTCGATGACAGGGGATCGATGCCACGTTCGGCATCGGAGAATTACCGGGGCTCCTCACCGCGCGCGCTGCGCCGCCGGCGCAGAGCTTGCCGCCCCCGGATTTTGACGGCATCGGATTTCGCTCCGTGCGCCTCGGTCCCTTCGAGCTTTCCTCCAACCTCTTCCTCTCGCCGCTGGCCGGCTACACCAACCTGCCGATGCGCCAGACGTTGCGCGAACTCGGCGGGCTCGCCTGGGCCACGACCGACCTCGTCAACGCCCGCTCGCTGCTCGAGCGCAATCCCACCGCGCTGAAACTCGTCGCCTCCGCGCCCGACGACCGCCCGTTTGCCATCCAGCTCTTCGGCAGCGTGCCGGAGGAGATGCGCGACGCCGCCGTGCTGTGCCAGGAAATGGGCGCCGAGTCCGTCGACATCAACATGGGCTGCCCCGTCCGCAAGGTCGTGAAGATCGGCGGCGGCTCCGCCATGATGACCGAGCTCGACAAGACCGCCGCGCTCGTCCGCGGCATGATCGCCGCCGTGCGCATCCCGGTCACCGCCAAGATGCGCCTCGGCTGGGACGACGACAACCTCACCGCCCCCGATCTCGCCCGGGTGCTGGAGGACGCCGGCGTCGCCGCGATCTTCGTCCACGGCCGCACGCGCGCCCAGGGCTTCTCCGGCACGGTCAACCTCGCCGGCATCCGCGCCGTCGTCGCGGCGGTGCGACGCATCCCCGTGATCGGCAACGGCGACGTCACGACGCCCGAGGCGGCGAAACACATGCTCGAGGTCACCGGCTGCGCCGGCGTGAGCATCGGCCGCGGGGCCTTCTACGATCCGTGGATCTTCCGCCGGACCGATCACCTGCTGCGCACCGGCGAACTGCTGCCCGAGCCCGATTTCGCGGAGCGCGTGCGCGTGATGCGGCGGCACTTCGAGCGCTATTGCACGTTCTACGGCGAGGCCAACGGCGCGAAATACTTCCGCCGCGTCGCCCCGTGGTATGCGAAGCGTTTCGGCCCCGCGAAGCCCTTCAAGCAGCGGATCATCACGATCAACTCGCGCGCCGACTTCGAAGCCGTGCTCGCCGAGTATCTCGCGTGGCGCGCGCAGTTCTGCGACGAACACGGCGTGCTGCGGGATAAGTTCGCGCCCGGCCCGCTCGTGGCGTCGTTCATGCGCGCGCCCGGCGCCGCGGACGACGACGAGCGCAACGCGATCCCCGTGCCCAAGGGCCCGGTCGAGATGTGGTGAGGGCCGCCACCGGCGCGGCCCACCCGCCTCACTCCTTCGGCCAGCGCGGCGGATACTTCGGATACGGCGGAATCGGGTAATCCTTCGGCGGGTTCTTCTTCAGCTCCGCCAACACGATCTCGACGGCCTTCTCCAGCTGCGGATCGCGGCCCTGCCGGACGAGCTTCGGGTCGTGGTCGATCTCGACGTCCGGCGCGATGCCGACGTTCTCCACCTCCCACTTGCCGTTGAGATCGTAGAGCGCCATGTGCGGCGCCGTCACCGTCCCGCCGTCGATCAACGTCGGGTAGCCGCCGATGCCGACCAGACCGCCCCACGTGCGTTTGCCGACGAGCGTGCCGGTGCCCGCCTTGCGGAAATACCAGGGCAACGCATCGCCGCCGGAGCCGGCAAATTCGTTTATGATCATCGCCTTCGGCCCGAAGATCGCCGCCCCCGGCGAGTCGCTGACCGCACCTTCACGGTTCACGATGCGCGTCCGCAGCGGGCGGTTCAGGTGATCGACGATGTAGTCGGCGAGCTGGCCGCCGCCGTTGAAACGCTCGTCGATCACCGCGCCCTGCTTGCCGACCTGCGCGAAGAAGTAGCGGTTGAAGCTCGTGAAGCCCGGCATCGCGGTGTCGGGCACGTAGACGTAGGCGATCTTGCCGCCGCTGAGTTCGTCGACCTTGCGGCGGTTGCCCTCGATCCACGCGAGATTGCGCAGGTTCTGCTCGCTCGCGACCGGCACGACCGTGACGTCACGGGCGCCCGACCCGTCGGCCTTGGCGCCGACGCGCAGCACGGTCTGTTTGCCGACCGTGCCGGCGAAGAACGAAAACACCTCGTCGCTCGCGCGCAGCTCGCGGCCGTTGACCGCGAGGAGGAACTCGCCGGGCTTCACGTTGACGCCCGGCTGCGTGAGCGGCGCCTTGGCCTGCGGATTCCAGTTCTCGCCGTCGAAGACCCGCGCGAACTGGTAACGGCCCTCGGCGATGCGGTAATCCGCGCCGAGCAGGCCGACCTTGATCTCCTTCTGCTCGGGCCGCGCGCCACCGGAGACATACATGTGCTGCACGCTCAACTGGCCGAGCATCTCGACGAACAGGTAGTTGAGGTCCGCGCGGCTGCCGGCGCCGTCGACATAGGGCGCGTAGAGCCGCTCGGCCTTCGCGATGTCGATGCCGTGGAAACCGGGGTCGTAGAAGTAGTCGCGCTGGAGGCGCCACACTTCGCGATACATCTGCCGCCACTCGGCGCGCGGATCGACCCACACCTCGAGGTTGTCGAGTTTCAGGCTGCCGGCACCGCCCGCGGGCGCTTTGTCCGCGCCGCCGATGAACCAGCCGGTGCTCGTCTTCCACAGCATCTTCTCGCCCTTGGCGGCGAGGTGGAACTCCTCCACGCCGTCGAGCAGCTTCTCGGTCTTGCGCGACTTGAGGTCGAACCGCTGCAGCGCGGAACGCGCACTGTCGGTGCCGCGCCCTTCGGCGACCGACGCCCCTTCGAGCACGTAGAGGATGTTCTCCTTGCCGGCGACGAGCGTGCCGTAATTCCGCTCGGGCAGCGGCAGCGCGAGGATGCGCTGGCTCAGGCCCTCGAAGTCGATGACGACCTTCACGCCCTTCTTGTCCTTCGCCGCGTCGCCCGCGGGCTTGGCGTCGGACTTGGTCTCGGCCTTGGCTTCGGGCTTGGCGTCGCCTGCGGCGGCTTTTTCCGCGCTCGCGATCTTCGGCTCGTCGGCAGGCTTCTTGTCCTTCGCCTCCTTGTCCTTCGCGTCGTCCTTCTCCTCATCGCTCTCGGGCGCGAGCGGCGACGGCAGATCTTTGCCGAGCACGGCGAGGTAGACGGCGCGGGTGACCGGGCGCCGGTTGGAGCTCATGTTGAAGCCCACGGAGCTGAGGCCGAGGTCGGTGCTCGCGGTGAAGTAGAGATACTTCCCGCTCTTGTCCCAGTCGGGCGAGCGCGCGTCGCTCATGCCGTCGGTGAACTGGGTGACCTGTTTCTTCTCGAGCGAGTAGACGAAAACGGCGCGGTGGTTGTTCGGCAGCATTTTCGTGTAGGCGAGCCACTGGTTGTCGGGCGACCAGCGCAGCGCGGGCGCGCGGCTGCGGATATCGACGTCGAACTGGACCGGCTTGCCGGCGGCGAGGTCGAGCAGCCAGAGGGCGCCGCGTTTGTCGCTGTAAGCGATCTGCTTCGAGTCGGGCGACCAGCTCAGGTTGTAGAAAAACGACGGCGACGGCCCGAGGTCGATTTTGCGCACGGGCCCGAGTCCGCCCTGATCACGCAGATGGAGCTGATACTCGCCGGACTCGTCGGAGAAATAGGCGAGCGTCTTGCCGTCCGGCGACCACGAGGGATCGCGGTCGGCGACACCGGGCGTGCGCGTGAGATTGCGGATGTCGCCCTTCTCCGCGGGCACCGTGACGATCTCACCGCGGACTTCGAACACGGCGCGGGCGCCGCTCGGCGAAATCGATGCCTGTCCGAGCTGCCGCGAGGGAATCTTCTCGAGGTGCGGCCGCGTGAGCGCGAGGTCCGCCTGGAGTCGCACCGGCACGGCGCGCGTGCGCCCGCTCGCGAGGTCGTAGAGGTTGAGCGAGCCGAACTGCTCGTAGACGATCGCGCCCGGGCCGGCGCTCGCGGACTTCAGGTCGAAGCCGTCGTTCGGCACGAGCTGCGTGACCGCGCGCGTCTTCGGGTCGTAGCTGAAAAGGGTGTTGGCGCCCGCGCGGTCGGATAGGAAGTAGACTTTGTCCCCGATCCACAGCGGATTGTAGTCGTTGGAATTGTCGCGCGGGATCGGCGTGACGCTCGAGTCCTCGAGGCGCGCGATCCAGATCGGCGACGTCCGCCCGCCGCGGTAGTTCTTGATCGCGATGGCGGGATTCCGATTCCAGAGCGGCACGTAGGCCAGCTGCTTGGCGTCCGGCGAAAAGGCGCCCTGCACGCCCATCGGCAGCGGCAGCTCCTGCGGAAACCCGCCCTCGACGGAGACGGTGAAGAGCTTCTCGAAACGCGAGTAGGTCTCACGCTGCGAGCGGAAGAGGATGTGTTTGCCGTCGGGCGTCCACCCGACCGCCGTGTCGCCGTCCGGGTGCGTGGTGAGCCGGCGCGGTTCGCCGCCGGCGGCGGGCACGACGTAAACGTCGGGGTTGGTGTCGAAGTTGCCCGTGAAGGCCACGAGCTTCCCGTCGGGCGAAAAGATCGGCCCGGTGGCCGAGCCGGGATCGCCGACGACCAGTCGGCGCGCATCGCCGCCCTCGCGCGGCACGGTCCACAGGCTGTTGCCATAGACGAAAACAATCTGGGTCGCGCTGAGCGACGGCGATTGGAGGAGGAGCGGCGGCGTGGACGCCGGCTGCGCGGCAGCCACGCAGGCGATCGCCACCGCCAGGCAGGCGGAACGGAGGAGGTTCATGTTGGCTGGAGTGCGGCGCCACGCGGCGCCGGCGGGAGCCGGCACCATGCCGCATGCCCGCGGGAAGAAAAGCCCTTAACGCCGCCTCGCCCCGCTTGCCCGGCGCCTGCCGGCGCCCGAAGCTCGCCCCATGTCCAACGTCTCTCATTTCTGGGAGCTCATCCTCGGCACGATCATCGCCCTCCTGCCGGTGATCAACCCGCTCGCCTCCGCTCCCACCTTCCTCGCGATCACGGAGGGCGATTCGCACGCGCGCCGGATGCAGCAGCTCCTCCACGCGTGCCTCTACATGGTCGCGATCCTCGTCGTGTTTCTCGTCGGCGGCACGTTCATCATGCAGTTCTTCGGAATCTCGATTCCCGGTCTGCGCATCGCCGGCGGCCTGCTCGTGGCCGGCATCGGTTTCAGCATGCTGATGGGGCCGCCGAAGAGCGCCGTCGGCGATCCCGCCGAGGCCGAAGCCCGTGCGAAACGCGACGTCTCGTTCTCGCCGCTCGCGATGCCGATGCTCAGCGGCCCCGGCTCCATCGCCGTGACGATCGGCTTCACTTCGCTGGCCCGTCACTGGACCGACTACATCGCGATCATCCTCGGCATCATCGTCGTCGCCGTCATCGCCTACGGCACGCTCCGGCTCTCCGAACGCGTGGTGCGCGTGATCGGCACCAACGGCATGAACGCCCTCTCCAAGGTCATGGGATTCCTGATCCTGTGCATCGGAATCCAGTTCGTGGTCAACGGCGTGCTCGGCGTCGCCACCGATCCCGCCGTGATCCGTGCGATCCACGGCGCGCTGCCGCCCTAGGCGGCCCGCGCGCCGGTCGCAGCCAGGGGCGCGAAACTCAGCGCCAGCTCAGGACGAGCCGGGTGAAATACGCCGTATCCAGCTTCTCCACACCCAAGCCGGGCTGGCTGTTGTAGTCGTTGGCCACGCCGAAACGCAGCTTCCAGCTCGGCGCCGTGAGCGGGATTTCGAAGAACGACTCCTGGTTGAAGCGGTAGTTGCCGAAGTCGTCGAACGCCGGCACGTAGGCGATGCGGGTCACGAGCTTCGAGTTGCCGAAGGTCAGCTCGTGCGCGAGACCGAAGTCGAGACCGGCGCTCCGCACGTCGGTCGTGCGGGGGTTTTCGTAGCCCTCATACCGATACGAGAGACCGCCACGGGAGGTGAGCGTCTGCTTCGGCTGCTTGATGATGTCGTAGCCGAAGCCGGCCGCGGCGACATTGTAGAGGTCGATGTCCTTCACGCGGTCGAAGCCACCCTCGTCGCGCACATACCACGAACGCCGGCCCGCGAAATTGTTCTGGTAGTCGACGCCCGCCTTGAACTGGTCGGCCGACTTCCGGCCGTCCGTCTCCTGCCGGTCGTAGGCCGTGTAGAACTGCAGCGTGTCCTGCGGGGTCTTCAGCGCCGCCCGCACCGACGCCGCGGTGCCGAGCTGCTCCTTGTTGCCGTTGCGGCCCGTCACGTCCATCGCCGCCTCGTAGGCCCAGTGCCGCTCGAGCGCGGTGACCGCCGGATCCTTGCCGCCCGCCGCCCAGCTCGCCGCCACCTTGTCGACCGTCGTCGTGATCGTGCCGTCGGCGCCGACGATCGTCAGCGAGCCATTGGCCTGGCCGGACACTTTGCCGTCGATCCGCGTGCCGCTCGCCAGCCGCACCGCCACCGGCGCATCGGTCGAGACGCTGACCACTTCGGCCTGCTTGACCGCCAGCACACCGGCATAGCTGGTTTCGATCGAGATCGCGCCGTCCGAGATGCGCAGCACTTTGCCGACGATCCGGGCGCCGTTCTTGGTCTCCACGACGTCCGCAGAGAGAGTGACGGCTGCCGCCGCCAGAATCGCGAGGCTCAGGAAGCCCCGCACGATGAGGTTTTTGTTCATGGGAATGGACTGAAACGGTCTTTCGTAGATTCCGGGAAGGCCAAGTCAACCTGCATGAAGGTTTCCACCCAGTGCAGATGTATATTCTTGGATATTCACTCGCGGCGGCGACCGCGCCATCGCGGTCCCGTTTCCCCCGGAATCCGCACTCGCGTCCCGCGGTGCCGCCGCCTTCGCTCGCCGCCTCCTCATGTCCGACCTCGTCCAACGCCCCGCCCTCATCGTCGCCGACCGCTGGCACGACTACCAGCTGGTCGATTGCGGCGAGGGCATGAAACAGGAGCGCTGGGGCGAATACACCCTCGTCCGCCCCGATCCGCAGATCATCTGGCCCCGCCACGGCGCCACGCCCGGCGCGCGCTGGGACGGCTGGGATGGCTTCTATCACCGCAGCGAAAAGGGCGGCGGCCGCTGGGAATTCCGCCGGCCGCTGCCGGACTCCTGGCAGATCGGCTACGCGCCGCTCGGACTCCGCTTCAAGATCCACCCCACGTCCTTCAAACACACCGGCCTCTTCCCCGAACAGGCCGTCAACTGGGACTGGTTCAGCGCCCGCATCGCTGCCGCCAAAGCCGCCGGCCGCTCCCCGAGCGTGCTCAACCTCTTCGGCTACACCGGCGCCGCCACCGTCGCCGCCGCCAAGGCCGGCGCGAGCGTCTGCCACGTCGACGCCGCCGAGGGCATGGTCAAATGGTGCCGCGAAAACGCCGCCCTCAGCGGCCTCGGCGACGCTCCCGTCCGCTACATCGTCGACGACTGCCTCAAGTTCGCCCGCCGCGAGCTCAAGCGCGGCCGCCGCTACGATGCCATCATCATGGACCCGCCCACCTACGGCCGCGGCAGCACCGGCGAGATGTGGCGGCTCGAGGACCACCTCTGGGAACTCCTCGTCGAGTGCCGCGCGCTCCTCAGCGAGCAGCCGCTCTTTTTCCTGATCAACGCCTACACCGCGCGCCTCTCCCCCACCGTCGTCGCCAACCTCCTCGCGGAGCTCCTTCACGCCTATCCCGGCCGCATCACCGCCGGCGAAGTCGGCCTCCCCATCCAGCGCGACGGCAAGGTCCTCCCGTGCGGCATCTACGGCCGCTGGGAAACGACCGCGACCTGAGGCACCGGCCGCGCCCCGCGCCGCCGCACTCAGCCCGCAGCGCTGGCGTATTCCGCCAGCTCGAGCACCACGCCGTCCGGATCCAGAAAATACAGCAGCGTCTTGTCGCCCGCGGCGAACTTCACCACGCCCTGCGGCACCTTCACCGGCGCACTGAAAAGCGTCACCCCCGCCGCCCGCAACCGCTCCGCCAACCCCGCGATGTCCGTCACGCGGAACGCCACATGCCGCAGGCCCCGCGTGTTGGGCCGCGAATTCTCCGGCAACGCCACACCCGCCGGCGCCACGTATTCGAGCAGCTCGAAACGCAGCCCGCCCCCGGGCGGCTCCACAAACGCCACCTTTCCGCGCACGCCCTTCAACCCCACAATCGCCTCGATCCAGTCGCCCTCCATGTAGACATCCGCCGTCTTCCGAAAACCGAGCACGTCGCAATAAAAACGCACCGACCGCTCGAGGTCCTGCACGACGATGTTGATATGGTCGACCGCGCGAATCATGGGCGCACGCTTAACTTCGCCTTCCCCGCCCGCAAGCTTCCCTCCCCGCCCCCGGCGGTGACAGCTTCGTTCCGCCTTCCCACTTTCGCCTTCCACCTTTTTCTTCCGTCCCATGTCGCCGCTCGCCCAAGCCTACTACGATCAATCCCTCGCCATGCTCGCCACCGCGCGCGAGAAAAACGCCGCCACCATCGCGGCCCTCGCGCCCGTCATCGGGGCCTCCATCGCCAAGGGCGACATCGTCCACACCTTCGGCTCCGGCCACAGCGAGATCATCGCCCGCGAGATCGTCGGCCGCGCCGGCGGCCTCGTCGCCATCACCAGCATCCCCGACCCCACCGCCGGCTTCATCGAGAATCTCGTCGGCTACGGCACCGCGCTCGTCCAGCGCTACGACCGCCAATACGAACTCCGCGCCGGCGAAGTCATCATCGTCATCTCCAACTCCGGCAAAAACTCCTCGCCCATCGAGGTCGCCCTCCACGCCAAGTCCAAAGGCTGCATCGTCGTCGGCCTCACCTCCGTCGCGATGTCCGCCAGCGCCAAGACCGTCCACCCCAGCGGCCGGAAACTCCACGAACTCTCCGACTACGTGCTCGATAACGGCGGCGTCCCCGGCGACACCGTGATGAAGCTCACCGACGACATCATGACCGGCCCCACGAGCACCTTCATCGGCGCCTCGCTGCTCAACTGGCTCATGCTCTCCGTCATGGAATGGCTCCGCGATCACGGTCACCCGCTCCCCGTCCTCCGCAGCCAGAACATCCCCGGCGCCATCGATCACAACCGCGCCGTCGGCGCGAAATACAAGCACCGCCTCACCAAGCAGCTCGCCTGAGCGCCGTCTCCCGCGTCTCCCAAGTCTTCCCCATGACCTACCGCATCGGCATCGACGGCGGCGGCTCCAAGACCGAGTGCATCCTCCTCGATGCCGCGGGCAACATCGTCGCCCGCCACCTCGCGCCCGGCTGCAACCCCAGCGTCGCCGGCGCCGAGCAGGCCCGCCTCATCGTCACCGACGCCCTCTGCCAGCTGCTCGCGTCTTTCAACGCTCAACTCTCAACGTTCAACTCCGCGGCGCCGTCCCCGACGCCGACGATCACCCACACGCACATCTACGCCGCCGGCAACCGCGCCTGGTGGAAGGAGACCGCCGCCACCCTCACCGGCTTCGGCCAGGTGTTCACCGCCGACGACTCCTGGCCCGTCCTCGAACTCGCCACCGCCGGCCAGCCCGGCCTCGTGCTCCACGGCGGCACCGGCTCCTTCGTCGCCGCCCGCGCGCCCGACGGCTCCGTGCACTACGCCGGCGGCATCGGCTGGCGGTTCGGCGATCCAGGAAGTGGATACGACCTCGGCCGCCGCGCCATCGGCCGCGCCCTGCTCGAACTCCAGGGCTGGCTCCCCGCTTCGCGCCTCGGCACCATCGTCCGCGATCACACGCGCCTCGACGCCCCCGACGCCGCCGCCGTCACGCGTTTCTTCTACTACCACGCCGAGCCCAACCGCCAGATCGCCGGCCTCGCCCCCGCCATCCTGCGGCTCGCCGCCGAGGGCGATCACACCGCGCATCAACTCGTCATGGAGTCCGTCGACGAGCTGCTGAACCTCGCCCGCCACGTCGCGGCGAAACTCTTCCCGCACGCCCCGCTCGATGTGCTCCCCGCCGGCCTCAGCGGTCCCATCCTCACCCACCCCGTCGTCCTCGCCGGCCTCCCGCCGCGCACGCCTCTCCCCCTCACGCCGGTCGTCGGCACCCCGATCGACGGCGTGCGGCGCCTGGTCCTGCGCGCGGCGTGATCCCGCCGGCTCCGTCATGCCGAGGCTGTTTTTCCTGCTCCGCCTCCTGGCCGTCCTGTTCACCATGAGTTCCCCGCACGGGCGCGCCGCCACCACCCCGCCCGCCTCGCGACCGCCCGGACAACCTGTGTTCGGCACCGATCGCTTCATCGAATACCTCCCCGGCGAGTTGCCCATCGTCATCACCGCGCCCCACGGCGGCCGCCTGCAGCCGGACTCGCTGCCCCGGCGCCAGCAGGGCGTCACCGACATGGATGCCAACACGCAGGAACTCGCCCGCGCCGTCGCCGCCGAGTTTCACGCCCGCACCGGCCGGCCCAGCCACCTCGTCGTCAGCCTGCTCCACCGCAGCCGGCTCGATCCCAACCGCGACCTCGCCGAGGCCGCGCAGGGCCACCCCGGCGCCGAGCGCGCGTGGCGCGAATTCCATGCCTTCGTCGCCGAAGCCCTCGCCGCCGCCGTCGCCCGCCACGGCTTCGCCTTCCTCGTCGACCTGCACGGCCACTCGCATCCCATCCCGCGCCTCGAACTCGGCTACATCCTCAACGCCGCCCAGCTCAACCGCACCGACGCCGCGCTCGACGCCTCCGGCCTCATCGCCCTCAGCTCGTTCAGCGATCTCCACGCCCGCCACGGCGGCAGCGCGGCCGCCCTGCTCCGCGGTCCGCAGAGTCTCGGCGCGCTCTTCCACGCCCGCGGCGTCCGCGCCGTGCCCGGCCCCGCCGAGCCCCAGCCCGGCGACCAACCGTTCTTCTCCGGTGGCTACATCGTGCAACATCACGCCGGCGGCCCGGCCACGCCGCACGTCGACGGCCTCCAGATCGAATGCCCGCGCCCCGGCATCCGCGACACCGAGGCCAACCGCGCCCGCTTCGCCACGATCCTCGCCAGCGTGCTCACCACGTTTGTCGAGGCCCACTATCCGTTTCGCTTCCCCTCACGCCGCTAACCGCCCGCCTCCCCACCGCGTGCACGTCCGCTTCACCAAATCCCCGCCCGCCGCCCGCGCCGACCGCCTCACCTGCACGCGGCCCGACGGCACCACCGTGAGCGCCGACTTGCCGCGGCAAGGCATCCTCCCGCACCTCGCGTTTCACTTCGTCGTGGAATCCACGCTCGCCTGGCACGACGCGCTCTTCGGCCGCGTCGCCGCCGGCGGCGCGCTGGAGCACGACGCCACCGGACTGCACGGCGCGACCGGCCGGGCGGCGAAAGACATCCAGGCCTGCCAAAGCGAGGCGCTGATCGAATGCCTCGAGGCCAACCAATGGGGCGGCGCACCCGACCCCGCCGAATTCGCCCAACGCCTCGTCCGCGCCTGCCGCCGCCGCAACGTCGTCCCGCCCGACATCACCGCCGAGGAACTGGACGCCGTGCGCACCGCGCTGCGCGAGTTCGGCGCCGCGTGGCGCCCGCTCAATCCCGGCCAGTCGCTCGACCGCACGTTCGCCTCATGATCGCCCCCGGGCACGAGCCGCGCATCCTGCCCGAGGCCGAGTGGCGCGCCCAAGCCGCCGCCCACGAGGCGCGGGTGCGCGCGTGGACCGATCCGCATCAAGCGCGGCAGGCCCGCGGCGGGAAACACCCGGTCTACGATTTCCTGTTTTCCTACTACGCGTTCCGCCCCGCGTGGTTCCGCCGCTGGCACCCGGGTCCGGATGTCGTGCTCGCCGGGTCCGCCGCGACCGCGTTTCTCCGCTGGCCCGAGTATCACGCCGTCGCCGGCGGCGTGGCCGTCGACCCCGCGGCGCTCCCCGCCCACCGCCGCACGTTTGTCGCGTGGCTGCACACGCTGCTCACCGCGATGCAGACGCGGCCCGCGTTCTTCGGCTGCTTCGGTCTCCACGAGTGGGCGATGGTGTATCGGCAAACCCAGGACGAGCTCCGCCACAACGCCTGGCCGCTCCGCTTCCCACCCGACGAGCTCGCCCGGATCGTCGAGGCCGCGCCCATCGCGTGCACGCATTTCGACGCCTTCCGCTTCTTCACCGCCCCCGCGCGCCCGCTGAACCGCCACCAGCCCACGCGCCCCGGCACCGTCGAGCTCGAGCAGCGCGGCTGCCTGCACGCCAACATGGATCTCTACAAATGGGCGTTCAAACTCGCGCCGTTCACGCCCGCCGAGCTGATCGCCGACTGCTTCGCCCTCGCCCGCGACATCCGCGAAATCGATATGCGCGCCAGCCCCTACGATCTGCGCGCGCTGGGCTTCGAGCCGATTCCGATCGAAACCCCCGCCGGCCGCGCCGACTACGAACGCCACCAGCGCACCTTCACCGCCCGCGGCGAACCCCTCCGCACCCGCCTCCTCGCCCTCTGCGACCGCCTCCTCGCCTAGTTTCCACCTCGGCCGCCACCGTCCCTCAGACGGCTCTCCCACGGATTCGGAGAAGCCACCGGTTACGCCCCCCCAATCTGCGGCTTTTCCGAATCTGCGGGAATTCGCTCCTCCCATCCTCGCCACTGACACTCCGGAAAACACTCCGCGCTTCGCCCTTCGGCCCACTCCGACCGGCCAATACCGGATTTCTCCGGTTTCAGGCACACTGGTCGGCGTCATGAATCTCTCCCCCGCCTACCACTCCTCCGAGTCCTCCTGGACCCGCCTCTTCGGCACCCTCGCCGTCGGCAGCGCTCTGTTCTGCGGCGCTGTCGGCGCCTTCGCCCAGCCGCTGCACCTCACCAAGGGCCTGCAGCTCGCCGACGAAATCGAGGCCGCCTACGCCGCCCAGGTCTACACCGACGGCGCCGGCGTCGCCCTCAACCGCTACGGCGGCAGCTGGAACAGCGCCACCGACGCCTCGTATATCCGTTTCCTCGATACCGCCGCCGGCGTGCTGCCCGGCAACAACACCAAGTGTTCGCCCCTCGTCACCCACCTCCTGAAGCACGCCTACAACTGGAGCTGGTCCGGCATCTCGTTCTACGACCCGCTGCTCAAGACCACCAAGAGCGTCTCCAGCCCCACGCCCTACCAATACATCCAGCTCCTCAAGGACGGCAAAGGCTTCGCCTCCCGCATCACCCGCCTCGATCAGGCCCAGGCCGGCGACATCCTCCTCTGGTGGCAGGTCGGCTCCGACGACAAGGACCACGCCATGATCATCACCAGGATCGATCTCCAGAGCGCGAAGGCCTACCCGACCAACCACGCCAAATCCAGGGCCGAGTTCGCCGGCACGACCTACTACGAGGTCGAGATCCTCGACAGCTCCGCCAACCTCCACACCAACGACTCCCGCCTCGTCACGATCAACGGCGTCGACACGCATCTCCCCGGTGTCGGCACCGGCACCATCGGCATCCTCGTCGATGCCAACTTCGCCATCGTCGGCACCACGTGGAGCCTTCCGACGTCGAACTACACCACGCAGCGCGGCGGCTGGCTCGACGGCCTGCACTCCCGCCTGAAGCTGGCGCCCACCTACGAGATCGCGATCGGCCGCTGGCCGTAACGTAAGCGGGCAACCCCCGGAACTCTCCCACTCCCCGCCGCCGCGACCTCACCGTCGCGGCGGCTTGTGCTTTGGGTAGGCGGGGGACCCCACCCCGCGGGCTCGCGCCGTGGGAGCGGGTTTATCCCGCGACCGGTCGGGCATAAAGCACCCTCCACCAACGGCCCACCCTCCTCCACCCGGCTCCACCCCGTGTTTGGCCTTGGGCCGGCGGCGCGAAGTTTCCATGCTGCCGGCCGCTTGTCCTCGCCCGCCGTCCAGCCTCCGCCTGCCCGCCGCCGCCGGCTCTGGCTCGCTCTCGGCACGGTCGTCCTGGCGGGGCTCGCGGCGACCGTGCTGCTGCTGACGCCCGCGGTCCAAGGTTGGCTGATACGTCGGACCGTCGCCCAGCAGACCGGCTGGCGCCTCGACTTCACCCGCTTCGGCGCCGGGCCCACCGGCGTCGAACTCGAGGGTCTCGACTTCGCCATGCCGGGCATCCGCGCGAGCTCCGCCCCGATCGCGATCCGGATCGCGCCCGGCCGGCTCTTCAATCGCCGCGAAATCGCCATCGCCCGGCTCGAGGCGCGCCGCCTGCGTCTCACGCTCACGCCCGCGGAGCTCGCCGCGTCCGGACCCGCCGAACCGTTCTCCGGTCTCTTCTCGCTCCTGCAGCCCCCGCTCGCCTGGGGCGTCGATGTCGTCGACCTCGAGGGCGAGATCGCCGTGGTGCAGGGCGGGGAATCCCTCGTGGTCGGCACCTTCTCGCTCCAGGGCGGCGGCCTCTCCGCCGCATCGGCCGGCGAATTCACCTACGAACTCGTCGTCAATTCCGCCCTGCTCCCACCCGGCCCGGAAAACAAAGTCCGCAGCCACGGGAAAATCCGCCTCACGCAGGGCTCCGACCACCGCCTCACGGCCGTGAATCTCCAGGGGCAGCTCCAGCTGCCGCGCTACGGCGGCCTCGCGTTGCCCGCCGCGACGCTGGCCGTCGACGCGGCCGCCACGCCGCAGGGCGAAGACTACCGGCTCCGCATCGAGTTCGAGCGGGATTCGTCGGTCGAGTTCACGGGCGCGCTCGACGCCGCGCGCGCGCGGATCGCCGGCCGGACCACCGTTCAGGTCTCGCCCACGCTCGTCGCCCACGCCGCCGGCCCCGGGCTGCCGGCGCTGCGCAGCTCCGCCACGCTCGACCTCGCGCTCGACCTCCGGCGCAACGACCTCGAGGCGCAGCTGCGCGGCGAGCTCGATGCCCGCGACTGGACCCGCGTTGACCCGCGTCTCGCCGTCCTCGGCGCCGGCCGCGGGGAATTCGGCGCGGTCGCCGAACGCCGTGCCGGCGCGCTCACCGTGCGGGAAGCCACGGCGACATTCCAGCCGGAGAATTCTCCCGGCCGGATCGAGCTCGCGCTCTCGCAACCGCTCCCGTTGCCCACGATTCCGACTCTGCCGCTCGCCACGCTCCGGCTCGAAAACATCCCGCTCGTCTGGGCCAACCCGTGGCTGGCCCGCAGTGGACTCAGCCTCGAAGCCGACGGCCTCTCGGGCGCATGGCAGCTCAGCGTCGATTCCGAGCGCCGCACACTCCACCTCGCGCCCGCCGCGCCGTTGACCGCACGCGACGTGCAGCTCCGCGGGGAAAACCTGCCGCGCCACGAGCCCGTCACCTTCGCCGCCTCCCCGCGCCTCTCGCTCTCCCGCACGCAGGCGACGCTGCAGGTCGACGATCTCGTGCTCTCCACCGTCGCCACGGATCGGATCTCGGTCGCCCTGGCCGCCGCCTACGACGTCGGCGCCGCGCGCGCGGACCTGCGGGGCGAGTTGTCGGGCAGCCTGCCCTCGCTGCTCGCGCACGCCGATCGCGCCGCACCGTTCACCTGTCATGCGCGCTGGGAAGGCTCCTTCAGCGCCCGGCAGATCCGGCTCGGCACCCTCGATTTCTCCGCGCGCTCCGATGCGCCCACCCCGTGCCTCGCCTTCCAGCTGCTGCAGCCGCTCCAGCTCGATCCCGCGCAGCTCACCGTGCCCACGACCGCGGCGCACGGGGATCTCGCCCGGCTCACCTTCGCCCATCTGCCGATCGACTGGATCTCCCGCTGGCTCGCCCCGCGCGAACTCGCCGGCACCGTCACCGCGGGCGAGTCGTTCCTCCGCGCCGCGCCGGATGGCCGGCTCAGTTTCGAGACGCCGGTGCCGTGGCGCCTCGACCGCGCACGCTTCGGCGTCGGCGGACGCATCTTCTTCGACGGCGAGGCCCGGGTCGCGCCGACCGTCGCGTTTCACGCCGACCGCCTGAGCGCGGAATTCCGCGAGCTCAACGCCACCCACCGCGACGGCAGCACGGTGAGCGGTTCCGTCACCGCCGAGCTGCACCTCAAAGACCTCAAGGGCTCCACCGCGCTCGAACTCTACGCCGACCTGCCCGCCCTCCCGCACAGCGCCGAGACCTTCGGCCCGCTCTACGCCGCCCTGCGCCTCAAGTCCCACAACGACACCCGCACCATCGCCATCGTCGACGAGTTGTGGTTCCGCCTGCTCAGCCGCGACCGCGAGATCCTGCTGCTGGAGGCGCCGGCGCCGTTCGTCGGCGGCAAATCCAACTCCGGCGCGGTCAACATCGCCACGAGCGCGCCGCTCAAACTCACCACCGGCGAGTTTCCGCTCGCGTGGCTGCGACCCTGGATCACCGGCGTCGAACTCGACGGCGCGCTGCAGGCGGGCGAGTTCCTCCTGTTTGCCGACATGTCCAAATTCCGGCTGCGGCCGGTCAAGCCGGTGCACGTCCGCGGCTTCTCCGCCCGGGTCGGCCCGCGCCTGCTCGCCCGCGACACGGACTTCAGCGGCTTTCCCGGCGCCGACCTCACCGTGATGTGCCTGCTCGAGCCGACGTTTCAATTCGCGTTCCTCGGCGCCGCGCACCTGACCAACGGCTCGGTGCTCGTCGCAGGGCAACCGGCCATCGATCTCGACCTCTCGCTCGGGTTCATCGGCAACGACCAACTCGCCTACCCCAACCGCCTCGATCTTTCGCTGCGGGCCGACTTCGCCCAGCTCAGCCGCATTCCCGCCCTCGCCGCAACCGGCCTGCCGCGCAGCGGCACCTGGGTCGCCCGCGCCAACGGCGGCCTGCTGGAGAAAACGCCCCTGCAGTTCTGGACGCGCCTCGAGGGCATTCCCACCGCCGACGGCAAGCGGCTGCTGGCCCCGATGGAGCTGCTCGGGCAGGGCCTCGTCTCGAGCCGGCAACGCGCCGTCACCGCGGAGATGCAGCTTTTTCTGGATACCGCGCCGCGCGTGAGCGACGCCTACTTCGAAGTGAAACTCAACCTCGGCGCCGGCACCCTCGAGACCGCCTCGCGCTTCGAGAGCCACTTCTTCGACGCCGGCGAGGTCTTCGCGCTCGTCGACGTCATTCAGGCCAATCGGCCCGCGCCGGTCGCAGCTTCGACGACCGCCGCGCCGGCCGGGCCCACGGCGGACGCGACGCCGCCACCGCCCGCCGACGCCGGCCCCGCCGCCGAACCGCTGTGGGCCGGTTTGCGCGGGAAGTTCGACCTCGATCTGGCGACGCTGCGCTTCGCGCCCTACCAGATCGAGCAGGTGCGCGGCCGGCTCGCCTTCACCAACCGCGAATTCACGCTCTCCGATCTGCACGGCGAGATGTTCGCCGGCCGCTGGCACGGCCACGCGCGCCTGCGCTTCGATCCGCACGCCGTCGTCGCCGACCACGACCTCGAGGGCGAGTTTCACATCGAGCAGTTCGACTCCGCGCGCATCGTCCAGACCGTCTTTCCCACGGAGCTCGCCTCCGTCGATGCCCGCATCGACGTCCGCTCGCGCGTGCGCAGCCGCGGCTTCGGTTTGCTGGAGCTGGTCGATCGCGCCGAAGCGGATTTCACCGTGGAAGGCCGTCAGGGCATCGTGCGGCTCAACGTCCCGAAACAGGACTTCGCCTCCACGGCGGCGGTGTTCGGCGGCACCCTGCTGCTCTCGCCGGAGTTGCGCGCCCTCGGCCGGCTGCTGAAGAAATTCTCCGAGATGCCCGTCGATCAGCTGCGCATCTCCGGCGCCCGCAGCGAGGAGGGCGAGGTCCGTCTGCACGAGTTCATGCTCGATTCGCCGCAGGCGCGCCTTTTGGCCCGCGGCCGCATCCCGCACGTGCCGGGCGCGCCGCTCATGGATCGCCCGCTCGAACTCTCCGTCGATCTCGCCGCGCGCGACGAAATGGCCGTGATCCTCGGGGGCATGAGCCTGCTCGAGAGCGCACCCCGCGGCGACGGCTACCGGCCGCTGAAGGAGACGTTCGAGTTGCGCGGCAAGGCCGGTGAACCCGACACCCGCCCGCTCTACGATCTGCTCGCGAAGGCCGTGCTCGGCTCGAAAGGCACCTGGGGCTTCCTCATGCGCAAGGTGCAGGACCAGATGAAACCCGTGCCGACCGCCACGCCCAAGCCGCCCGCCTCCGGCCCATGAAACGCCGCGTCTTCCTCCTTCTGGCGCTCGGGACCGCTGCCCTCTGCGGCGCCCCGGCCCCGCGCGTGATCCCGCTCTCGGGCACGGTGGTCAACACCACCGGCGATGTCTCCGCGCCCGCCACGCTCGTGCTCACGCTCGAAGGCGGGAAAGCCACCGCGACCCTCACGATATCCCCGCCGCTGGTCGGCCAAGGCACCCTCTCCGGCACGTTTCGCCAGGGCTGGATCGAACTCGGCGGCAAAATCTCCGACACCGCGACCCTGCAGCTTCGCGGCGTGATGAACGCCCTCGATTTCCGCGGCACCTACCTCGTCGGCATCCCGGGCGAACCCGTGCAATACGGCCGTTTCGAACTCGCGGTGGAGCGCTGACCACGTCCGCTCCGCCCTTCCGCGGACATCACGTCGCGATCGGTCCTACGCCGGCTTGCGTGCGAGCACCTGCACGACGGCCGACCATCCCGTGTGCCCGCTTCCCTCCAACACCTCGCGCTCGATCTCGCGGCCGATTTCAAACTCCAGACCCGCGAGCTCTTCGCGCAGCGCCGCGAGCGTCATCAGCAGATCGGAATCCTTCGGCCCACCCGTGCCGTAGCGCAACTGCGCCGGCGTGTAGGCTTCCAGGACGATGACGCCACCGGGCCGCAACCCGCGCACCACGTCGCCCAGCACGCGCCGCCGCAGTTGCGACGGCAGGTGCGCCCAACTCGCCACCACGCCCGACCACCCGCCGCGGCCGATCGCAAACGTGGCGAGATCCGCCACGATCGTCGTAATGCGCACGCCCTGCCGGGCAGCGAGTGCCTGGGCTTTCTCCAGCCCGACCGCCGACATATCCACCGCCGTCACGGCGTGGCCGCGCCCCGCCAGAAACACGGCATTCCGACCTTCGCCTTCGGCGAGGCACAACACCGGCCCCGCCGGGATGCGATCGGCCACCTGGGCCACGAAATCGTTGGGCGCGGTGCCGTAGAGATACGCGGCGCCGCCGAAGCGTTGATCCCAGAACTCGGCGCTCATCAGACGTTCACCGCCATGCTGTAGCGGCGGTAAAACTCCTCCGCGATCGGATGCCGCAGGCCGACGTGCTTGAAAATCGCGAGGCACGCGGCCTTCGCCCGGCCCTCGTCGTAGCCGGGACTTTCGTCGAGCACTTCGATCAGCAGAGCGACCGCATCGCGCAATTTCTCCTGCGCGAGTGCCTGCAACGCGGCCGCGTAGCGATCGCGGCGCGGCGCAGCCGGCAGTCGTTTCGTGATATCGGTCGCGGCCGCGAGCGCGGCGGCGAGGCCGCGGACCAGTCCGGCATCATCCTGCCAGGGCGACGAGACGGGCAGGACGTCGAGCCGGCGGAGCGCCTCGGCCGGCGCGGCAAACACGCGCGCCCGCGCGGCCAGCACCGCGAGTTCGCCATCGGCCGGCTCGGCGTCGGCGAGAGGGGTGAGCAGCGCTGCCGCCTCCGCCGCGCGGCCCGCGTGCAGGAGCTCGCGCGCCCGGCGCATCGTTTCACGCTTCGGGGTCGGCAGGTGCTCGTGCAGCCAGGTCCGCAGCTGCGACTCCGGCAACGCGCCGGCACACTCCGCGATCACTTCGCCGCGGTGAAACAGCTTCAGGTTGGGAATGCCGCGGATCTGGAAACGCTCGCCCAACTCGGGCCGCTCGTCGGTGTTGACCTTCGCCAGTTCCCAGCGGCCGCCGGCGTCCTGCGCGAGTTTTTCGAGCGTCGGCGCGAGCATCTTGCACGGCCCGCACCACGGCGCCCAGAAATCCACCAGCACCGGCACGGTGCGGCTCCGCTCGATCACCTGCGCATCGAAATCGTTTACCTCGTGGCTCATCGTCGGCATGAAGACACCCCGAGCGAAGCCAGCCTCACCCGCGACGCAAATGTCACTTCACCGGCCGCAGGCGGTGCGCCTTGCGCCGCCCGTGCGCCGCGCCACCGTCGGACGTCATGCCGTTGCTGACCATTGTCCCGCCGATGCCGGGCGCCGAGCGCCGCTTCCGTCCGTTTGTCGAGTTCGTCCACACCTCGGGCTGGGAAACGGAATTCGTCCGCCTCGAATGGCCCTCCCCGCGTCCGCCGTTCGGCGCGACGGAGATCTTTCCGCAGGTCGACGCCCAGACCGCGGGCAAAGTCGTGCTCGGCTTTTCCCTCGGCGCGCTCTACTCGCACCTCGGCGCCCTGCGCGCCCGGCACCTGATCCTCGGCTCGATCTCACCGTTCTTCCTGGAAGACGACGACGAGCCCGAGCGTTGGATGATCTCCTACCGCGCCGGCAACGCGGCTACGCCCGCCGACATCCTCGTGGGCGCTCTGGAAGACGCCCAGATGCACCGCCGCGCCTCATCCGTCCGCGACTTCTATCACCACCGCACCTACACCGTGGTCCCCGACGCCGAGCACGAACTCTGGCACCCCAACTACCTGCAGGCGATCAAGTCCGCCCTGGATCGCGTCGGGGCCTAGCGATCGGAAATCAGGCGCGAAATGCGCCGCCGTCACTTCCCCGCCGGCGGCGGCGCGACCTTCCAGCCGGCCGACTCCCACTCGTGGAGCGCGCCGACATTCACGGCCTTGAAACCTTCGCCGCACAGGATCTTCGCCGCGATCGCGGAGCGCCCGCCGGCCGCGCAGTAGACGAGCACCTCGCGGTCCTTCACCGTCGGCAGAAACGCGTTCCACTGCGCGCGGGCACCGGTCAGATCGCTGAGCGCGAGCCGGCGCGCGCTGTCGGCGATGCCCTGCGCCCACTCCTTCTCCTCGCGCACATCGACCAGCAGGGCCTTGCCCGACCGGATCGCGGCGAAGCACTCGACCGGGTTGCGGCGCGGCGCCGCCTGAAACATGGCTTTCATGAGTTTGAAAAAGTTCATGCGGAAGAACGTTCCGCCTCGGCGCGGTTGGTCATGAAGTAGAGCACCGGCACCGCCATCCGGCTGATCAGCAGCGAGGCGATCTCGCCGAACATCAGGCTGATCGCGAGCCCCTGGAAAATGGGATCGGCCAGGATCACGCTCGCGCCGACCACGACCGCGAGCGCCGTGAGCAGCATCGGACGGAAACGCACCGCGCCCGCCTCGATCACGGCTTCGCGCAACGGCAGTCCGTGCGCCCGCCGCAGCTCGATGAAGTCGACGAGAATGATCGAGTTCCGCACCACGATGCCCGCGCCCGCCATGAAGCCGATCATCGAGGTCGCGGTGAAGAACGCCCCCATCGCCCAGTGCGCGGGTAGAATTCCGATCAGCGAAAACGGAATCGCGGCCATGACCACGAGGGGCGTCACGTAACTCCGGAACCACCCCACCATGAGCATCGCGATCAGCACGAGCACCGCCGCAAACGCCAGCCCCAGATCCCGGAACACCTCCAGGGTGATGTGCCACTCGCCGTCCCACTTGATCGCCGGCCCAAAATCGTCGGTCGGCACGTTGAGGTGGAAAATCTCCAGCTTGCCGGTCGTCCCGCCATAGTTGCGCGCGTCGAGTTTCCTCAGCTCCGCGTCGACCGCGAACATCGCATACGCCGGGCTCTCCACCGCGCCCGCGACGTCGGCGGTCACATACGTGACCGGCTTGAGGTTCTTCCGGTAGAGGTTGCGCTCGCCCACCGTGCGCTCGAGCCGCACCAGTTCCGAGAGCGCCACCAGCGGCGCGCCCGGAGCCGTCGGCGGCACCCGCAGCGCGAGCAACGCCTCGGGCTGTCCGCGCGCCGCCCGCGGCAGTTCGAAGACGATCGGCACGTCCTCACGCTCGCGCGGCACATGCAGCAGATCGACCGCCTGTCCCTGCGCGGCGAGCTGGAGCGTCTGCGCGACCGCGGCCTCGCTCACGCCGTGCAACGCCGCTTTGGCGCGATCCACCACGAAACGCACCTTGGGCTGCGGGTCCTCGACATACCAGTCGATGTCCACGATGCCCTTCGTCCGCGCCATGATCGCGCGGACTTCCTGCGCGAGCGCGACGCGTTTCTCCTCCTCCGCGCCGTAGATCTCCGCGACGATCGACTGCAGGACCGGCGGGCCGGGCGGCACCTCCGCGACAGCCACCGCGGCACCGTATTTTGCCGCGATCGCCGCGACGGCGGGCCGGATACGTTTGGCGATCGCGTGACTCTGGTCGGACCGCTCGCCCTTGCCCACGAGATTGACCTGGATGTCGGCGACATTGGGTCCGCGGCGCATGAAGTAGTGCCGGACGAGGCCGTTGAAATTGAACGGCGCCGCCGTGCCCGCGTAGATCTGGAAATCCCGCACCTCGGGCTCGCGGCGGATCGCCTCCGCCATCTCCCGGGCAATCCGCGTCGTTTCCTCCAGCGTCGTGCCCTCGGGCGTGTTCAGCACGACCTGGAACTCCGACTTGTTGTCGAAGGGCAGCATCTTCACCTCGACCTTGCCGAGGCCGACCAGCGCGACCGAGCCGAGCAGCAGGGCCACGATCGCGGCGAGAAACGTCCAGCGCCACAAGGGCCGGCCCAGCAGCGGTTCCATCACCCGGTGATACAGCCGCGTGAACCAGTCGTCCGGCGCGTGCTCGTGCTCGAACGTCAGCGCCGCGCGCCCTGCCTCGGAGAGCTTCTCCTCGGACCGGGCCCGCCGTTTCAGGACCCGCACCGCCGCCCACGGCGTGACGGTGAACGCGATCGCGAGCGAGAACAGCATCGCCGCCGTCGAGCCGATGGGAATCGGCCGCATGTAGGGGCCCATCAAACCGCCGACAAACGCCATCGGCAGGATCGCCGCGATGACCGCCCACGTCGCGAGGATCGTCGGATTGCCCACTTCGTCGACGGCCTCGAGCGCCACCTGCCCGAGCGACTTGCGGTCGGCACCCGGCATGCGCACATGGCGCACGATGTTCTCCACCACGACGATCGCGTCGTCGACGAGGATGCCGATCGAGAAGATCAGCGCGAAGAGCGTGATCCGGTTCAGCGTGTATCCGTAAAGGTAGAACACGAGGAGCGTCAGCGCGAGGGTCGAGGGAACCGCGAGCAGCACCACGAGCGACTCGCGCCAGCCGAGAAAGAGCAGGATCAGCACCGCCACGCCGAAGACCGCGATGCCCATGTGCAGGAGCAGTTCGTTGCTCTTCTCCGCCGCGGTGTGGCCGTAGTCGCGCGTGACCGCGATCTCGACGTCCGCCGGCAGGAGCACGCCGCGCAAAGTCCCGACCTTGGCGAGCACCTGCTCGACCACGTCGATGGCATTGGCGCCCGGCCGCTTCGCGACACTGATCGTCACGGCCGCCTCCGTCCCGTTACCCGGCGCGCCACCCCGGCCGAAGAGCACGTAGTTCGCCGGCTCCTCCGCGGCGTCGAGGATCGTCGCCACGTCCCGGAGATAGACCGGCCGGCCGTTGAAGACGCCCACGACGACGGCGCCGACTTCATGCGCATCGCGGAGAAAACCTCCCGTTTCGAGCAGCACCTCGGCGTTGGCGAAAGGCAGCGATCCGGCCTGCACCTGCCGGTTGGCCTGCCGGAGCGCCTCCGCGATCTGCAGGGCGGGCAACTCGCGCGCGGCGAGCGCACCCCGGTCGAGCTGCACCCGCACGGCGCGGCGCACGCCGCCGATCAGCGTCGTCTCCGCGACCTGCGGGATCGACTTGAGCGTGTCGTCGACCTGCGCCGCCAGGCGCCGGAGAGTCAGGTGATCGTGCGTCCGGCTGTGCAATGTCAGCGCGAGGATCGGCACGTCGTCGATCGAGCGGGGTTTCACCAGCGGCGGCGTCACGCCCGCCGGGATCCGGTCGAAGTTCATCTGCAGCTTCTGATTCAGCCGCACCAAGGCCGCCTCGATGTCGGTCCCGACCTTGAACCGCACGATCACCAGCGCGCTGCCGGGACTGGAGGTGGAGTAGAGATACTCCACGTCCGGTATCTCCCAGAGGAGCTTCTCCATAGGCCGGGTCACGCGATTCTCCACTTCGGCCGCACTCCCGCCGGGCATGCCGACGAGCACGTCGATCATCGGCACCTTGATCTGCGGCTCCTCCTCGCGCGGCAGCATCAGGACCGCAAACACCCCGAGCAGAATGGAGGCGATGACCGCGATCGGCGTCAGCTTCGCGTCGACAAACATCCCCGCGATACGCCCGGCGATCCCGGCGGGCGGCGGCGCCTCGCTCCCGTTGGGCACCTCGCTCACGGCTGGTTCTCCACGCGCGCGCCGTCGCGCAGATTCGCCGCGGGGGCCAACACGACCCGCTCACCGGCCGTGAGGCCGGCGAGAATTTCCCGGCGCCCCTCGCGCAGCGCTCCCGTCTTGATCAGCCGCAGCGCCGCGCGGTTGTCGCTCCCGACCACGAAGACGCGCTCGATCTGTCCGATCGTCGCGACCGCCTCGGCCGGCACCAGCACGGTTGGCGCCGGGGACGTCGGCACCTGCAGCCGGGCAAACTGGCCCGAACGCACCGCGAGCCCCGCCGGCACGGCGATCTTCACGGTGACGCTGCGGGTCCGCGCGTCGGCTGCCGCGGCGACTTCGGTCACGCGGCCGCGGAAGGTCAGGTTGGCGGCCGGCACATTCACGTCGAGACCGGCACCGGCCATCGTGCCGCTCACGAGCGACTCCGGAACCTCGGCTTCGATCTCGAATTCGTCGGTGCCCTCGATCTCGACGAGGGGAACGCCCGGCGCCGCGACGTCACCGGCATCGGCGATACGCCGCGCCACCGCGCCGGCAAACGGCGCCCGCACGGTCGTGTAGTCCAGCATCGCCTGAGCCTCTTTCAGGATGGCGTGGGCCGTGGCGATCCGGTCCTGCAGCGTCGCCACCGCCTCCCGCGTGCCGGCGCCGCGCTCGGCGAGGTTCTTTTCCCGCTCCAGATCGCGCTGCAGCCCGGCAAGGGCGGTCTGCGCCTGCTGCACGCGGGCGACGATCTCCGCCGCAGCGATGCGCGCGAGGACATCGCCCGGCTTCACCTGCTGGCCCAACCGCACGGGCAACTCCTCGATCGTGCCCATGACTTTGGCCGCGACCTCGGCGCGACGCACGGCGCGGACCGAGCCCGTCGCCTCGATCGGAACCGGGAGATCCTCGCGCGCGACGACGGCGGTCCGCACCGGGATGGACGGGGCCGTGTCAGCAGCGGCGGGACGCGCGGCCGGTTTGCCGCAGGCGGCCAGACCGAACGCGAGTCCGCCGGCGACGAGCGCACGCCACGCCGCGGCAACGCGCGCGGGGCGGACCGAGGGACGGGCGGGACGCTTCACCGGCGATTTCCTCCGCGGGAGTCGACCTGGGTGCCCCAGTGGATGCGGTCATCCGCATCGACCCAACCGAGTTTGCGCAACACCAGCGTCGGCGGGCAGAAGCCGGTGAACGCGGACTGGATCAGGTTGGCCCCGGCGAAGAGCGGCAGCAGCAGCCACCACGGACTTACCCAGTGGGTCAGGGCCACGCCCGTGATCACCACACAGCCTGCCAGCACCCGGATGAAGGAATCAGTTTTCATGTCGTTCTTGACGTTATATGCGCATATACGCATATAGTTGAACCTATGTCAAGCTTCTGTTCACTCCCGCACGGCATGGCCAAGAAGAAGTCACGTCCTCTCACCGATCGCGCGCTGGAGCTGATCGCGCGGCGTTTCGCGGTTCTCTCGGAGCCGATGCGGCTGCGGCTGATCCAGGCACTGATCCCGGGCGAGATGAACGTGAACGCCCTCGTCGAAGCCACCGGCGGCACGCAGGCCAACATCTCCCGCCATCTGCAGACGCTGACGCAGGCGCACATCCTCGCGCGCCGCAAGGAGGGCCTGCAGGTGTTCTACTCGATCTCCGATCCGTCGATCTTCAGCCTCTGCGAGCTCGTCTGCGGCAGCATCGAGAAACAGCTGGAGACGCAGTCGTCGGCCCTGAGCGGCGAAGACTGAGTCCCCGCACGGGAGGATGAGGTCGGGGACCCTTTTTCCGGCTCAGGCCGCGCCCATCCGCTCGAGCGCCATCGCGGCGGCGGAGGTGCGGTTCTCGACCCCGAGTTTCGCGTAGGTGCTTTCGAGGTGTTTCTTCACGGTGGTCATGCCGATGCCGAGGACGGTCGCGATCTCGTCGTTGGTCTTGCCGCGTGCGACCCAGAAAAGGACTTCCGCTTCCCGCGGCGTCAGCCCGAGCGGCTCGAGTTGCGCCGGGGTGGCTTCCGTCGGCCGGCCGGAGCGGGGCGCGGCGGCAGCGGCCGCGAGCTCCGCGCGCCGCAGCCGCGCCCGGACCGCGGTGAGCAGCTCGTCGGGCGCGACCGGCTTGGTGAGATAGTCGTCGGCGCCGAGATTCATCCCGGTGCGGATATCCTCCACCTCGTTCCAGCCGGTGAGGAACACGAAGGGTAGATTCGCCGTCCGCGGCTCGTTGCGCAGCGTCTCGAGCACGCGGTGGCCGTTCATCTCGGGCATGGTGATGTCGCAGAGCACGAGATCGGGCGTGTCCTTGCGCGCGCGCTCGACGCCTTCGCGGCCATTGCGCGCATCGATCACCTCGTAGCCATCGAGCCGCAGCAGCTCGGAGTAGTGCTGCCGCAGCTTCGCGTCGTCGTCGATCACCAGGATGCGTTTCACAGCGCGGCGAGACTGCGCAGGCCGGCTCGGAAGTCGAGACGCATGGGCCGATCGGCCCACCCCCGGCGGCCCATACCGTGAGCGCGCGATTCATGGCATGCTTGGTCCCGCAACCAACCACGTCTGTGAAAACGAAGTCGCTCCCTGTTCCCGCCCTCGCCGCCGCCGCCGCCGCACTTGTCGCGCTCCCGTTCAGCGCCGCCGCTGCCGCCACGCTTTTTCTCACCGCCTGGCTCGGGCTGATCCTCCACGCGGACTACGTGCTGCGCCGCCGGCCCGCACCGCTCCCGCGCTATCGCTGGCGGAAAGCCCACGCGCACTTCCGCCGCTCCGCGGCGGTCGCGACGGAACCCAACCGGCTCGCAGCCTGAGGCGCCGCACCGCCAAAGCGGCCGGATATCCACGCTCCAACACTCCCCCTCCACTTCCCCATGAACAGTTCCGAAATCACCCTCGTCAAAGACTCCTTCCGCAAGGTCCTCCCGATCTCCGACCAAGCCGCAGCTCTCTTCTATGCGCGGCTCTTCGAACTCGATCCCCAGCTGCGCCACCTCTTCCGCGGCGACATGGTCGAGCAGGGCCGGAAACTCATGACGATGATCGCGACCGCCGTCGCATCCCTCGAGCGCATCGAGACGCTGGTGCCCGCCGTGCGGCAGCTCGGCGCGCGTCACGCCGGCTACGGCGTGACGGAGGAGCACTACGGCACGGTCGGCGCCGCGCTGCTCTGGACGCTCGAGAAGGGACTCGGCCCCGAGTTCACGCCCGCCGTGCGCGAGGCCTGGACCACGACCTACTCGCTGCTCGCAAACACGATGATCGAGGCGCAGCGCGAAGCCGCCGTCGCGGCGTGAGGCACCGCCGTCGTCTTTTCTCCGCTTCAACCCGCACGCACCTCCTGCCGTGCGCTCCGAATTTTCCCGCTACGAACTTCCCCGCTGGGCGGTCGTATCGGCGCTGTTCCCCGGCTGCTTGCTGCAACGGCGGCTCATGGTCCAGCGCCGGGCGACCGTCCCATGCGGGACCATTCCTCCAACCATGCAACGCTCCGCCCTCCGTCCGCTCCGCACCCGCCCAATCGCCGCGTGGCCGGCCACACCGATGGCCGCGCCCGCGGCTCCGTCGCCGCTCCGTCTTTCGCATATGAAACCGCACACCCGCAAAACTCTCGGCGCCCTCGGCGCCGTCTCGCTCGCCTTCGCTGTCTCCAGCGCATCCTTCGGCTCGCCGGCGGATCACGCCCCGGCGCTCACGCCGGCCCAGGAGGGCAGCAGCGTGCTCGTGCGCGGCCGCTACCTCGTGGAAAACGTCGGCCTCTGCGCCGATTGCCACACGCCGCGCAACGAGAAGGGCCAGTTCGTGCGCGACCAGTGGCTGAAGGGCGCCGCCCTGCCCTTCCAGCCGATGGTGCCGCTGCCGTGGTCGCCGGCCGCGCCCCCGATCGCCGGACTGACCTCGATGACCGAGGAGCAGGCGATCGCGTTCATGCGCACGAGCAAGCGGCCGGACGGCACCACGCCGCGGCCGCCGATGCCGGAGTTTCGCTTCAACGAAGAGGACGCCAAAGCCGTCGTCGCTTACCTGAAGTCGCTGCCGAAATAACCGGCGGTCCACGCCCGCAAAAAAAAGGCCCGCTTCGGCGGGCCTTCTTTTTTGCGCTCACTTGGGGCGCTGCCACTCGAACTTGTGCTTGTCGATCCACCGGTAGTGGTCGGCGTAGTGCAGGCCGGCGGCGGAGTTTTCGTCGAGAATCACGGTCGCGCGCGGATGGAGCTGGAGCGCGGAACCGGGGCAGATCGCGGAGAGCGGTCCCTCCACCATGTGCTCGACCGCGCGCACTTTGGCCGGCCCGAAGGCGAGCAGCAGGCAGCGCCGCGCGTCGAGGATCGTGCCGATGCCCATCGTGATCGCATGCTTCGGCATGGCATCGAGCGAGCCGAAGACCTCGCTGTTGTCCTTCAGCGTCTGCTCGGAGAGAATCTTGATCCACGTGCGTGAGCGCAGCGAGCCGGTGGGCTCGTTGAAGCCGATGTGACCGTTGCGGCCGAGGCCCAGCAGCTGGATGTCGATGCCGCCGGCCGCGAGGATCCGGTCCTCGTAGGAGCGGCATTCGGCATGGAGATCCTTCGCGATCCCGTTGGGCACATGCGTCCGCGCGCGGTCGATGTTGATGTGCCGAAACAGGTTTTCGTCCATGAAGTAGCGGTAGGACTGGCTGTGCTCCGGCGGCAGCCCGACGTATTCGTCGAGGTTGAACGTGGTGACCTTGCTGAAATCGAGGCCTTCCTCGCGGTGCAGCCGGATCAGCTCCTGGTAGAGGCGAAGCGGGGTGCGGCCGGTGGCGAGACCGAGGACGGCGTTGGGTTTGTCGCGCACGACGCTCGCGATGATCTTGGCGCCGAGGACGCAGCCCGCGTCGGCGGATTCACGAATGATAACTTCCATGATTGATAAGCCTCCGGTCTAGCGCATCGCGCGCATCGCACGCACGACAGAAAACTCCCTAGACGCCACGCGTGGATATGCGGACGCGCCGCGCCTCACCGCCGCTTCAGTTTCGCCTGGAGATCCTTCACTTCGCGGCTCACCGCCGGACAGCCGCCGCCGCAACCGGGCGACTGCCTTTTCCGCACCGCGCGGAGCACCAGCAGCGTCGCGGCTACGGCCACGACCACCAGCGCGGCCACCGTTTGGAAATCCGGATTCACGGCAGTTCCGATCTACTCAGCCGAAGCCGAGCGCGCGGCCCACCTGATGCACCACCAGGCCGAGCACCCACGCGGTGCCGGTCATGTAGCCGATTTGGAAGAGCGGCCACTTCCAGGAGTTGGTCTCGCGCCGGACAACCGCGACGGTGCTCACGCACTGCATCGCAAACACGTAAAAGATCATCAGGGTGAGGCACACGAGCGGCGTGAACAGCGGAGCCCCGTCCGGCCACTTCGCATCGAGCAGCGCCTTCCGCAGCGGCGCGGTGTCGTTCTCGTCCTCGGCGCCGGCGTTGAAGACGACACCCATCGTCGAGACGAAGACCTCGCGGGCGGCAAACGAACTGATGAGGCCGATGCCGATCTGCCAGTCGAAGCCCAGCGGCTTGATCGCGGGCTCGAGCAGATGGCCGGCGCGGCCGGCAAAGCTCTGCGCCAGCTGCTGCTGCTCCGTGGCGCCGTCCGGGGCTTTTGGATACGCCGAAAGGAACCACAGCACGATGCTGATGCCGAGAATCACGGTGCCCGCGCGGCGCAGGAACAACCACGCGCGCTCGAACATCTGCAGCGCGACATCGCGCAAACCCGGCAGGCGATACGGCGGCAGTTCCATGATCATGACCGGCGGCGCGCCCTTGAGCAGGGTGCGCTTGAAGAGCCACGCGAAGCCGAAGGCGCCGAAGGTGCCGAGGGCATACATCAGCAGCATGATGCCGACCTTGGTGGCCACGGGCACACGGTCTCCCGGCACGAGCGCGGCGATCATGAGCAGATAGACCGGCAAACGCGCCGAACAGCTCATGAGCGGCGCCACCAGGATCGTCACGAGCCGGTCCTTCTGATCCTCGATGGTGCGCGTCGCCATGATCCCGGGGATCGCGCAGGCGTAGGAGCTGAGGAGCGGGATGAACGATTTCCCGTTGAGCCCCACGCGGCTCATCAGGCGGTCCATGATGAAGGCCGCGCGCGCCATGTAGCCGGTGCTCTCGAGGAGACCGATGAAGAAGAACAGAATCAGGATCTGCGGCAGAAAGATGATCACGCCGCCCACGCCGGCGATCGCACCGTCGGTGATGAGGTCGCGGAGGTCGCCCTCAGGCATCGCGCCCTTCACCCACGTCGACAGATCCGCGACGCGGTCGTCGATGAAGTTCATCGGATATTCCGCGAGCGTGAAGATGCCGAGAAACAAGGCCGCCATCACCGCACCGAGCGTGAGCCAACCCCACACGGGATGCGTCGCATAGGCATCGATCCGATCCGAGACCGTCGTGCCGGTGGGCAGCGCACCCTGCTGCACGACTTCGGCCGCGATCCGACCGATCGCCTCGTAGCGCGAGCTCACGAGCGTGCCGGCCCAGTCGGTGCCATCGGCCTCCCAGCGCTTCTGCCACGCCTGCAGCACCTCGGCCGTGCGCGGGTGCAGCGGAGTGGAGCCGGCGACGCGCACGGAGTCCTGATCGGTGAGCAGCAGCAAAGCCTCGGCCCGCGCGATCAGCGGGGCCTTGCGATCGTTGGCCGTGAGCGAGGCCTGGAGTTCCGCCACGGCGGGCGCGATGGCCGCGGGCACATCCCACGCGTGACGCGAGAGCGGCAGATCGGCGCGGCTCATCGCGAGTTTCAGATCGATGACGCCTTTGCCGTTTACCGCCTCGCAGGGGATGACGGGGATGCCGAGCTCGTGCTCGAGGCGGGCGACGCGGATGTTGAGCCCGGCGGTCGCGGCGACGTCCATCATGTTGAGGACGAGGATGACGGGCCGGCCGAGATCGAGAATCTGGTGAACGAGGTAGAGGTTTCGCTCGAGATTCGTGGCGTCGACAATGCAGAGGATCCGGTCCGGCTGCGGCGTGTCGGCGCGGCGGCCGAGGAGAACATCGCGCGTCACGGCCTCGTCGGGCGAACGCGCGGCGAGCGAATACGCGCCGGGCAGGTCGATCACGGTGATCGGCTGGCCGTGCTGGGAATACGCGGTGCCGATCTTCTTCTCGACGGTGACGCCGGGGTAGTTGCCGACCTTCTGTTTCAGGCCCGTGAGGGCGTTGAACAGCGTGCTCTTGCCGCAGTTGGGATTGCCGACGAGCGCGTAGACGGGCGTGCGGGAGGGCGCGGCGCCCGGGCTGGCCGAGATGTGCGGAGGCAACGCCATAGTCAGGCGGCGGGTTCCACGAGCACGTGCTCGGCTTCGGATTTGCGCAGCGTCAGGTGGTAGCCCCGGACCTTGATCTCGAGCGGGTCGCCGAGCGGCGCGGTGCGCACCAGCGTGACGCGCGTGCCGGCGAGAAGACCCATCTCGCGCAGGCGGATGAAGGCGGCCCCGGTTTTGGGGAACTCACGCACGACGGCCGAAGCGCCCACCGCGAGCTGGGAGAGGGAGATCGGGACGTTCACGGGAGGAGAAAGCGGGAGTGCGACGGCGCCATCGGAAAAGTCTCCGAGACTTCATGAGACTCAGTTTCAATGTCAACGCAGCCCCCGGGTGTTTCACCGCAAACGCGCAGGAAAACACAAACGGCGGGTGTTGTGGGGAACGTTACGGCGCCTTCTTCTGCGCGGCCCACGTCGGGACGGTATACGGATCGAATTTCTTCACCGCGGGGATGAAGTAGAAGCCGGCGAGAAGGATCACGACCATGCAGATCAGGTTCAGCTTGAGGCCGGTCCGGATCATCTCGGGCACCTTCAGCGCCCCGCTGGCAAACGCGATGGCATTGGGCGGCGAAGCTCCGGGCATCATGAACGCACAGCTGGCGGCGAACGTAGCCGGAATCATCAGGAGGAGCGGATTAATGCCCAGGCCACCGGCGAGGCCGGCGACAATCGGGAGAAAGGCCGTCACGGTGGCCGAGTTGCTCATCATTTCCGAGACGATGGTGATGACCGCCACGACGATGATCGCGAGCACCCAGACGGGCACATCGTGCAGCACACTGAGCTCCGCGCTCAGCCACTGCGTCACGCCGGTTTCCGTCAGGGCGGCGGAAAGGCTGAGGCTGCCACCGAAGAACAGGAGGATGCCCCAGGGAAGTTTCTCGGTGTCTTTCCATGTGAGCACCGTGGTCTCGAACTTGCGGTCGAGCGGCAGGACGAAAAGCACCAGCGCGCCAACAACCGCGATCACGGCGTCCTCAAGGGGATTGCCGAGCAAAGAGGCCCAGAAGTCGCTGAACACCCATCCCGCTACGCAGCCGATGAACACGATCGTCGTCGCGATCTCGCCGCGGGAGAAACCACCGAGCTTGGCGTATTCCTGCCGCATCAGCGGGCCGAGATTCGGAATCGCGGGTGCGCCCCGCACGAAGGAAAAATACAGCAGGATCCAGCAGGCCACGAGCAGCACGGCCGTGATCGGCACACCGAAGATCATCCACTGCGCGAGGCTGATCTGGTAACCATAGGTTTTGCTGAGGTAGCCCTCGAGCACGGCGTTGGTCGGCGTCCCGATGAAGGTCGATAGACCGCCGATGACGGGCGCGTAAGCGACGGCAAGGATCAGAGCCTTCTGCGCGCCGGTGGTCGTGGAGTTTTCGCGGGCGAGCAGCGCCGCGATGCTGAGGGCCATGGGCATCATCACCATCGCCGTCGCAGCATTCGCCATCCACATGCCCATGAATCCGGTGACCGCGATGAGTCCGGCAAGCAGGACGGGCACGCTACTGCCGACAAAACGCAGCAGACCGAGGCCGATTCGCTCATGCACGCGCCATTTCTGGATGGCGATCGACAGCAGGAAGCCGCCGAGGAAGAGGAAGATCAGTTCGGCTGCGAAATTTCCGGCGGCCTTACGCAGCGGCATGATGCCCAGCAGCGGCATCACGGTGAGCGGCAGCAACGCCGTCACCGGCAGCGGCATCGCTTCGCTGATCCACCACGTTGCCATCCAGAATGCCAAGCCAACGACCCGCCAAGCCGGCTGTGACATGCCCTCTGGCGGCTCGAGCAGGAACGTCGCGGCGAACAAAGCGACACCAAGAAAGAGGCCTATGCGCCGGACGATCGGTGGTGTCTGGTCGAGATCGGAAGCACCGGATGAAACCCTGGGGTCAAGTCCAGGAATTTCTCGAGGTCAGTGCCCAGAGATGCCGCGGCGAAACCGCGGTGATTTCCGGCAGGAGACAAGGCCCGCACGCAATGCCGGGAGATCGTCGGTGCAAATGGCTACCTCCTGTTTGGAAACGAGATAGCGGCTTCCAAGTCCGCGGGCCGGGGTCGGATGACCGCAGTTTTCGCCGAAGCAACACTTCGCTTCGGCTCGAGCTTGACCCCTTCGCGCTGAATCAGCGGAGGGTCAGCGGCTCGACGAGGATGTGCATCGCCGCGCCGTGGCTGAGCGCAAGCCTAGTGCCGTTGACCTGGCAAATAAACGGACCGGTGCCGCCGATCTTGGTCACGAAGGCCGACTCACCGAACCCCATCTCGCGGACCCGTTGGCAGAAGCCGCTATCGCCGGTCAATTCGCGCACTCGGCCGTGCGTGCCGGCGGGAAGCTGGCAGAGCGGCAGTGCGGACTTGGACGACAACGTCGACATCTCGGGAGCGTGGGCGTGCATACTGAGATTCGGTTTCATTCGCAGGCAAGAAAAAGGTCAGCCCTTGGGTGGGAATTGCTGAAAACATAGCCGAGAGTTCGCGCGACGACTCGGCTCCGCTTGCGATAGCCTGCGCAAAGTCTGCGGCCCGGCATGCGACGGGGAAGACACCGGGATCGAACCGGGAAAAGAAAAAAGCCCGGCGCTTCGGCCGGGCTTGAGGAGATGTGTCGGGCTTGAGCCGGGAATCAGCGCTTGCGGCGTTTGACCGCGAGCTGGACGCCGGAGTAGCGCACGAGACCTTGGAGCCGCTCGTATTCCTGGGGATCGAGGTGCTTGGCGTCGGCGAGCTGCTGCTCGGCGCGCTTGAGAGCTTCTTCGACCGCCTTCTCGTCGATCTTTTCTTCGGACATCGCATGTTCCGCGAGCACGTGCACGCGGTCGGCTTCGACTTCCGCGAACCCTCCGCTGACCGCGAGAAACAGAGTTTCCGCACCCTTGGTCACCCGAAGTTCCCCGTGCTCAACCTGCGTGAGCAGCGGGATGTGGCCGGGCAAGACGCCGACTTCACCCTCGACCGTCGGGATGACGACCGAGTCGATCGTGTCCGAATAGACGCGCGCGTCGGGAGTGACGATTTCGAGGACGAGTGGCATGGCGCTCAGGCCTTCTTCGCGGCAGCGAGGACTTCGTCGATGCCGCCCTTCATGTAGAAGTCACCCTCGGCGACGTCGTCGAGCTGGCCGTCGAGGATCATCTTGAAGCCGCGGACCGTCTCCTTGACCGAGACATATTTGCCGGGCGAGCCGGTGAACACTTCGGCGACGTGGAACGGCTGCGAGAGGAAGCGCTGGATCTTGCGGGCGCGATAGACGGTCTGCTTGTCCTCGGGCGAGAGCTCGTCGAGGCCGAGGAGCGCGATGATGTCCTGCAGGTCCTTGTAACGTTGGAGGACGCGCTGTACCTCGCGGGCGACGAAGTAGTGCTCCTCGCCGACGATGTCGGCCTGGAGGGCCTTCGAGACGGAAGAGAGGGGATCGACGGCCGGGTAGATGCCCAGTTCGGCGATGGAGCGCTCCAGCACGATGGTGGAGTCGAGGTGGGCGAAGGTGTTGGCGGGTGCCGGATCGGTGAGGTCGTCGGCCGGGACGTACACCGCCTGGAAGGAGGTGATCGAACCCTTCTTGGTCGACGTGATGCGCTCCTGCAGTTGGCCCATCTCGTTGGCGAGGGTCGGTTGGTAACCGACGGCGGAAGGCGAGCGGCCCAGAAGGGCCGACACTTCCGAACCCGCCTGCGAGAAGCGGAAGATGTTGTCGACGAAGAGGAGCACGTCCTGGTTCTTCTCGTCGCGGAAGTACTCGGTCATCGCGAGCGCCGAGAGGGCGACGCGCATGCGGGCGCCCGGCGGTTCGTTCATCTGGCCGTACACGAGCGCGACCTTGGACTTGGAGATATCCTTCAGGTCGATGACGCCGGCTTCGGCCATTTCGTGGTAGAGGTCGTTGCCTTCACGGGAGCGCTCACCCACGCCGGCGAACACGGAGTAACCGCCGTGCGCCTTGGCGATGTTGTTGATGAGCTCCATGATCACGACCGTCTTGCCGACGCCGGCACCGCCGAACGCGCCGACCTTGCCGCCCTTCGTGAAGGGAGCGATCAGGTCGATGACCTTGATGCCGGTCTCGAGGATCTGGGCCTTGGTGTCCTGATCGACGAGCGCCGGGGCGGCGCGGTGAATCGGGTACTTCTTGTCGAACTTGACCGGTCCCAGTCCGTCCACGGTCGCACCGGTAACGTCGAAGATGCGGCCGAGGACGCCTTGGCCGACCGGCACCGAGATCGGGGCGCCGGTGTCGACGACGGTCATCCCGCGCACGAGGCCCTCGGAGGAGGACATGGCGATCGCGCGGGCGACGCCGGCGCCGAGGTGCTGCTGGATCTCGAGCGTGAGGAGCTGCTTCGCACCAGCGGCGCTGAACTCGACGGTGAGGGCCTGGTAGATCGGCGGGATGGCGTTTTCGGCGAACTGCACGTCGACGACGGGGCCGATGACTTGGACGATTTTGCCGGTGTTCATTTCGTGAAAGTGAGGATGGGGAAAGGAAGGCTCAGGCCGCGACGAACTGGGCCGCAGCGATCTCGAGGATCTCCTGGGTGATGGCGGCCTGGCGGGCCTTGTTATACTCGAGCGTGAGGTCGCCGAGCAGCTTGGTGGCGTTGTCCTTGGCGGTCTTCATCGCGACCATGCGCGCGCTGTGCTCGGAGGCCTTGGCGTCGAGCACCTGCTGGTGGATCTCGCGGTTGACGTAGAGCGGGAGGAGCGCCGACAGCACGGTCGAGGGATCCGGCTCGAAGAGCATCTGCTGCTCCTGGCCGTTGACCGTGCGCGCGCCGGCGCCGGCGTCGGACTGCAGGTCGGCGATCACGTCCCGCACACTGGTGAGGGGGAGCAGCGGCAGCAGCGTCGGCACCTGGACGAGCGTGTTGCGGAAGCGCGGCCACAGCACTTCGACGGTGTCGACGACGCCCTCGAGATACTGCTTCACCATGAACTCAGCGACGACCTTCACCTCGGCGAAGGCGACCTTGTCGCTCACGCTGAAATCGGCGAGCAGGTCGCGGCGCGTGCGCGCGATGAACTGCGCGCCCTTGCGGCCGATCACGGCGTACTTCGCCGGTTCGCGGACCTCGGTGACGAGCTTGAAGAGGTTGGCGTTGAGCGGACCGGCAAGGCCCTTGTCGGTCGTGACCAGGATGATCCCGCGCGTGCGGACCTCGCGGCGGACCAGGAACGGGTGCTGGGACTCCTCCACGCGGTCGGCGATGGCGGCGAGCATCCGGGCCATCAGCTCGGCGTACGGCCGGCCCGCGAGGGCGGCCTGCTGCGCCTTCTTCATCTTCGACGCCGCCACCAACTCCATCGCCTTCGTGATCTGGCGGGTGTTCTTGACCGACTTGATGCGCCGGCGGATGTCGCGGGTGGAGGCCATGAGGCGGCAGTAGTATCAGCGAAACGGAGACGGTGTCCGGATCAGGCGGCGAAGGTGGGCTTCCACTCCTCGCACGCGGCCTGGAGCTTGGCCTCGAGGTCCTTGTCGAGGGCCGCCTTGGTGCGGATCTCGGTGAGCAGGGCGTCCTTCCGGGTGGTGAAGAAGTCCTTCAGCGACGAGGCGGCGGCGACGACCTTCTTGACGTCCACCGGGTCGAAGAAGCCCTTCTGCATGGCGAAGAGCACGGAAACCTGCAGCTCGATCGGCAGCGGGTTGAAGGCGGGCTGCTTGAAGAGCTCGACGATGCGGGAGCCGCGGTCGAGCTGAGCCTTGGTCTTGGCGTCGAGGTCGGAACCGAACTGGGCGAAGGCCGCGAGCTCGCGGAACTGGGCGAGCTCGCCCTTGAGCTTTCCGCCGACCTGCTTGGTGGCCTTGATCTGGGCGGCCGAGCCGACGCGCGACACGGAGAGGCCGACGGACACCGCGGGGCGGATGCCCTGGTTGAAAAGGTCGGTCTCGAGGAAGATCTGTCCGTCGGTGATCGAGATGACGTTCGTGGGGATGTAGGCCGAGACGTCGCCCGCGAGGGTCTCGATGATCGGCAGCGCGGTGAGCGAGCCCTTGCCGTCGAGGCGGGCCGAGCGCTCCAGCAGGCGCGAGTGCAGGTAGAAGACGTCGCCGGGATAAGCCTCGCGGCCGGAAGGGCGCTTCAGGATGAGGGAAATCTGGCGGTAGGCGACGGCGTGCTTGGAGAGGTCGTCATAGACGATCAGGGCGTCCATGCCGTTCTCCATGAACCATTCGCCCATGGCGGCGCCGGAGTACGGCGCGAGGTATTGGTTGGCGGGGTTGTCGGCCGCGGGAGCCGCGACGATGATCGTGTACTCGAGCGCGCCGGCGGCCTCCAGGGCGGCGAGGGTGCGCACGATGTTGGAGTTCTTCTGCCCGACGGCGACGTAGATGGAATAGACCGGGCGGAACTTCGGATCACCGCTCGCAAGGCCGACCTTGTTGATCTTCGCCTGGTTGATGATCGTGTCGATCGCGATGGTCGTCTTGCCGGTGCCGCGGTCGCCGATGATGAGCTCGCGCTGGCCGCGGCCGATCGGGATCATGGAGTCGATCGCCATGATGCCGGTGAAGAGCGGCTGGGAGACGGACTTCCGGACGATGATGCCGGGGGCGATCCTCTCGACGGGATAGGTTTCCTTGGCGGCGATCGGGCCCTTGCCGTCGACGGGGTTGCCGAGGGCGTCGACCGTGCGGCCGAGCAGCGCCTTGCCGACCGGCACCGACAGCAGGCGGCCGGTGGTCTGCACCTCGTCGCCCTCCTTCAGCTTGGAGATGTCGCCGAGGACGACGCAGCCGACCTCGTCCTCCTCCAGGTTGAGCGCGATGCCGATGGCGCCGCCGGGGAACTGCACCATCTCGTTGTACATCACCTCCGAGAGGCCTTCGATCTTAGCGACGCCGTCCGCGACCGTGCGGATGACGCCGGTGTTCTTCTTGACGGCCTTGCTGGAGAGCTTGGCGATCTGCTGTTCGATTTGTTCGAGGACGGAGCTCATCGGAAAAACGGGGTTGGCGGGTGAAGGGGATCAGACGGACCGGGCGAGCTGCTCGAGCTGGCCGGAGACGGAGGATTCAAAGACGTCGTCGCCGACGCGGACGCGGAGGCCCGCGATCAGCGTGTCGTCGCGGCGGGCGGTTCCGGAGATGCGGCGGCCGTAGCGGCGGGTCATGGCGGCCGCGATGGCATCAAGTGCGCCTGCACCGAGGGGGCCGGCGTGCTGCACGAAAGCCCGGCTGCGGGCGACTTCGGCGGCCACGAGGCCGTGATAGGCGCGGAGCACGGCGACCGGATGGGCCGGGCGGTTCTTCTCGACGTATTCCAGCACTCCGGCGACGCGTTCGGCCGAAACCTCGCCGTCGACGATGCTCAACTTGAAGAGCTGGCGGGCGAGTTGCTGGACTTGTTTCCGGGAGGAAGCCATGACGCGCGGGACGGAGCGGGAAGAAAAGTCGGTCAGACGCCGGACAACTCGCGGGCGGCCGCCTCATTGTAGGAGGCGCGGTCGGCGTCGGAAAGTTTGCGGGCGAGCACGCGCTCGGTGGTCGTGACCACCAGGCGGGCGACCTCCGTGCGGGCGTCGGCCAGCATCTTGCGGTGCTCCAGCTCGATCGCCTGCTGGGCCTTGGCCAGCAGATCGGCGGCCTTGCCGGTCGCCTCTTGGGTCTGGCGGTCGAGGAATTCCTTCGCGGAGCGGCGGGCCTCCTCGACGATGCGCGTGGCCTCGGTGTTGGCCTGGCGGACGATCGCCGCGCTCTCCTGCTGGGCGGCGGCGAGCTTGGCCTGCATCTCCTCGGCGTGGCGGATGCCCGCCTCGATCTTCCGGTTCCGCTCCTCCATCGTGGCGGTCACCGGCTTGATGCCGAACTGGTACAGCACGCCCAGGACGACCAGGAAGCTGATCACCTGCATGATGATGTACTTCGTCTCGAGTCCGAAGGTCTCGGCGATGCCAGGCTGGGCGGCGGAGGCGAGGAGGAGAGGCAGCGTCATGGCGGGCGGGGAAAGGGGGTGGCGGCGCGGATCACGCGCCGCCGGGTATCCAAAGGACGATTACTTAGCGAGGAACAGCGCGAGGATGCCGAGACCCTCGGCGAGCGCCATGCCGATGATGGCTTGGACAAGGACCTTGCCGGAGGCGGCGGGATTGCGGCCGACGGCTTCGGCGGCCTTGTAGCCGATGATGCCGACGCCGATGGCGGCGCCGAAGAGGCCTAAGGCGCTGGCGATGTTTCCCTGGATTTCAGCGAGTACCGTGATCATGTGCTTTGCGTTGTTGGTTGGTTGGAGTTCCGCCGTGCGCGCGCGGGGCACGCTCCCGACGGGAGATTCTCAGTGGTGGCCTCCGCCGCCGTGGGCGTCCTCATGGGCATGGTCACCGCCCTCGTGGTTGCACAGCAGACCGATGTAAACCGAGGTCAGCAGCGTGAAGACGAGCGCCTGGATGAAGCCGACGAGCAGCTCCATGAAGTAGAAGACGAAGAAGAATCCGGTGCCGTGGAGCAGGTTCTCGCCGCCGAACACGTTCCCGAAGAGCCGCACCGAAAGCGTGAAGGGACGGATCGCGATCGAGAAGACCTCGATGAGCCCCACGACGAGGAAAACGAGCGAGAGGGCGGGATAGAGCCATCCCGGCGTCTCCGACTTCTCGGCCTTGTTGCCGAAGAGGTCCTTAAGGATGAGCTTCGGGCCGGCGAACTTGAACACGATGATCGCCCAGGCGCCGAAGGAGATCAGCGCGAGCGCGATCGTGCCGTTGAAATCGGCGTTGTGCGGCCGGATCCAAGGACGCGTCAGCTGGAAGTGGCCGTCGATCTCCTGGCCCCAGCCGAAGGTGCCCACTCCGGGCAGCAGCCCCATCCAATTGTGGAAAAGAATGAAGATGAAGAGCGTCACCAGCAGCGGGAAAGAGGCCGGGAACGCGTGCTTGCCGACGATCGGTTCGAAGATCCCGCGCAGGGCCTCGATCATCGATTCTACCACGGCCTGTCCCTTCGAGGGCACCACCGAGGGCTTACCGATGAGCCAAAGGATAAAGGTCACCAGCAACGCCGACACCGCCCAGCCGGTGAGCATCGAATTGGTGATCGCCCAGCCGTTGCCGAAATCGATCAGCTTGGACGCCCCGGGCGCGACACCCTCCGCCGCCAAGGGTGAGGTTCCCGCGAGGAAGCCGGCGGCCAACAGGACGAATTGAGTGAACCGGGACATGCGCGTGCGTTGCAGGTTTCGGCGGGAAAAAGAAAAAGAGACGCGGTCGTCTCCGGCTCCGTCAACCCTCGAAACGGCCATCCGGAGGTATTTGGTTTTCTGCCGGCGCGGGGCGTCCGCTCTAATGCTCGGACCGGTTCAGTTGTGGGGTTTCTCCCGGAGGCGGGCCACGAGGGATTGATGTGAGGGCGCCCGCTGTTGGAAGACGGTCTCATGCTCGAAGATCCACGGGTCCCCCACCCTTTCCCACTCCGGATGGGCGGAAACGGCGGTCGCTGCGTCCTCGAAATACGGGTCGTAATCCGTGCGAAAGTAGAGCCGGCACCCGGGAGCCGCGCGACCGGCGGCCTGGTTGAGGAAGTCGGCCTGCATCAGCCGGTGCTTGTGGTGCCGCAGTTTGGGCCAAGGGTCGGGAAACAGCAGGACGTAGGCGCAGATGCGGACTTCCGGGGGTAGGACCTCGAGGAAGAGCCGCGCTTCCGCCTGAAGGAAGTGCAACCGCCCGAGGTTGGCCCGGTCCCGCTTTCGCACGGCCCGCTCGATACGGTCCCCGACGAGATCCAGCCCGAGGCAGGTGACATCCGGGTGCTCCGCGGCGTAAGCGGTGAGGAAGTGGCCGTGTCCGCAGCCGACCTCGCAGAGGAATTCCCCCTTCCCAGAGGGGAAGATTGCCGCCAGGTCGGCAGCGAGCCCGCGGCGGCGCTCGTCGATCAAGGCGGCGTAGCGTGGGGTGATCATGACCCGGC
>JACCEC010379564.1_pt1 | contig 60938 bp, 40 predicted proteins | sample 7450121 | NCBI WGS metagenome assembly JACCEC01 (sample SAMN15323455, study PRJNA562643) | freshwater metagenome | isolation source: river surface water | place: USA:Blue River Watershed | collected 2017-08-18
ACGAAACCGGCCCGCCGGAGCTGTTCGCCGGGACGAGGAAGAATCCGCCTCCGATCAGTTCGGCTCCGTCCGCGGTCGCGGGCTGAAGGAGCACGCCATTGAACGCGATCTTGCGCGCGGCCAGGGGCGGGGTCGCCGGGAGCGTGAACGAGCCGCTGACGGCTCCGGTGGCCGGAACGATCTTGCCGGAGAATAGCGTGGCGTTCGTCGAATCGGCGACGACCAGGGTGTTGGTGGCGGACACGGTGAGCGTGGTCGGGAGTCCGTGGAGAAGGGAGTCGCCGTCGAAGAGACCGGCGCCGGCAAACGAAACGGCGACCGTCGACTCCGGGGAAAGACGCAGGAGCGTGGGCAAGGGCAGGAGCGCCGTCGGCTTCGTCCACGGCTCGAGGCGGGCCTCCAGTCCCAGGGGGCCAAACCCGTCGGCGTAGTTGGCGGTGGCGGCCGCGGGATCGGGCTTGCGCCAGTAGAGATCGGAGCCGGCCTCCGGGGCGACATGCCAGCCGGTCGCGGGGGCGGTGCGCGCGGTCAGCGGGAGCCCGCCGGCGACGAAGCCGCCGGCCAGCGCGTAAGGTTTTGCGAATACGCGGTAGGCGGAGTCGGCGCCGAGCGGCAGGGAGGCGGTGAGCTTGACGTCGTCGGCCGTCTTGCCGCTCAGCGTCAGCACACCCTTCGCGTTGATGGACGCGGTGGCGTAGCCGAAGCCGAGCGGGTGGGCGTCCACGGTTCCGAGATTCTCGGGATCGGCCAGAAGGAGCGTGTAGGCGGAGACGGCGCCGGCGGGGGCGGCGGAGAGCAGGCGGACGCCATCGTCGCGGCTGTCGAGCGTCGCGCCGTCGCCGGTCAGGCGGGCGTTGAACACGGGATCCGCCGCGAGGGCAAGGGTCAGCAGACAAGGCGTGCGGCCGGAGCGGGCGAGGCTGAGCTGGACGGATGCCGACGTGTTGTCGGCGGCGAGCGCGAAGCGCCCCTTCAGCGCAAACGCCTTCGTTTCGTCGGCGAGCAGCGTGCCGGTGAAGGTTCCGTTGGCGGCGACCGCGATGGAGGCCTTGGCGGCGGGCAGGGAGGAATCCGGCGCGAAAAGCAGCGCTTCGCAGGAGCCCGCCAAAGCGGCCGGGAAATCCCCGATCGTCAGCGAGAGGCGGTTGACCGCGCTCTTGGTCGCGCCGACCTGGGCCCAGGTGGAGACCTGGACGGCGCCGGCCTTCGCGGTGATGACGCCGGAGATTTTTCCGGTGGCGGAATCGAGCTTGAGGCCGGCGGGCAGGCCGGAGGCCTTGAAGACGAGCCCGGCGGGGATCGGTCGGGCGCCCGAGAGATCCCAGGCGACCTGGCTGCCGGTGCGCAGCGTGCCGGGATCGGCGAGGGCGGCGGGCGCGGGGACGACGACCTTGACGGTCGCGGCGGCGGAGACGACGCCGGCGCGGGCGGAGTCGTTGAAGGCGGTGACGGTGTAGACGCCGGCGTCGCCCAGCTTCGCGAAGGCGATCACGAGCGTGTCGGAGTTTTGACCGGCGACGACCGTCTTGCCTTTTCGCCAGACGAAGGTCGGGGCGGGGTTGCCCGTGGTGGAGCAGGACAACGTCAGCGGAGCGCCGTAGTGCACGGTTTGCGACGCGGGCGAGGACGTGAAGGCCGGGGCGGAGACGGGAACATGGACCGTCAGCGTGGCGATCCCGGACGCGACTCCCCCGGGCGCGGCGGCGTTGGTGGCGACGACCTTGTATTCGCCCGCGTCCGAGGTCCGGACGTCGGCGAGGGAAAGCGTGGCGGAAGTCTGGCCGTCGAGGGCGACGTCGCCCTTATACCATTGGAGAGTCGGAACGGGCACGCCTGACACGGTCGCGGTAAAATTGACGTCCTGTCCTTGGTCCACGGTCACGGAGGCGGGTGGCGTGACGAACACGGGAAGCGTGTGGACGGCGAGCGAGACGGTGGAGGAGGCGATGCCGTTCGGCGCGCTCGAGTTGGTGGCGATCAGGGTGTAATCGCCCGCGGCGGAGAGCCGGACGTCGGCGAGCGTCAGCGTGGCGGAGGTCTGCCCCTCGAGGGCGACGTCGCCCTTATACCATTGGAGGGCGGGGGCGGGATTGCCGGAAACGACGGCGGAGAAGGAGACATTTCCTCCGGAGACGACCGTTTGAGAAACCGGCTGGACGGAGAACACGGGCGCGGAGAGGGCGTTGACGGTGAGCGTGACGGTGTCGGAGACGACCTCGCCGGCGCCGATTCCGTTGGCGGCGCGCAAGGTGTAATCGCCCGCGTCGGAGAGCTGGACGTGGGCGAACGTCAGGGTGGCGGAGGTTTGGCCCTCGAGCAGCGCGTCGCCCTTATACCATTGGAGGGCGGGCGCCGGAGTGCCGGAGACGGCGGCGGTGAAGGAGACGCTCGCGCCGGCGTTCGCGGTTTTCGAGACGGGCTGGGTGGTGAAGGAGGGCGCCGCGGGATCGCTGACGGTCAAGGTGACGGTGTCGGACAGCACGCCGGCGACCGCGGCCTCGTTGGAGGCGCGAAGGGTATATTGCCCGGAGTCGGAGGGGCGGACGTTGGAAAGGGTGAGCGTGGCGGAGGTCTGGCCGTCGAGCGGCGTGGAGCCCTTGAGCCATTGCAGATGGGGAGCGGGGGATCCCGAGACTTCCGCGGAAAACGCGACGTTGGCGCCGGTGAGGACCGTGCGGGAAACCGGCTGGGTGGTGAACACCGGGATGGCGTTCACCTTGAGCGTGACCGTGTCGGAAAAGACGCCCTCGGGCGCGGAGTCGTTGCTCGCGAGCAGCCGGTAGAGGCCGGCGTCGGCCGCTTGAACATTGGAAAGGGAAAGCGTGGCCGTGGTTTGGCCGACGAGCGGAACCGATCCCTTATACCACTGGAACTTCGGCGCGGGACTGCCGGTGACGCTCGCGGTGAAAGTCGCGTTCGCGCCGATGAGGACGGTCTGGGAGGCCGGCTGGGTGACGAAGACGGGGGCGGACGGGGCGGCGGAGCCGGAGGCGGTGAAGCTCAGGCCGGAGGCGGTGAGGGTGAAGTAGCCGAGGTAGTTCACGCCCCGCGTCCAGACGCGGCCGGTGGCGTCGGCGGACAGGCCGGTCGGCGCGACGCCGCCCGAGGTCGGGACCAGGCCGTAGAAGTCGGAGACGCGGGCGCCGGCGACCGGGTTGGCGTTGGCCGGACCGAATTGCGGGGCGTTGGAGGTCTGTTGTCGGGCTTGGAAGGAGTCCGGGTTTCCGCCCTCCACGAGGACGGCGACCGCGCTGTTGGCGGTGGTGTCGTAGACGTTGTAGGTGATGCCTATCGCCTGGATATGGAGCCGGACCGCGGCGAGCGTGCTATCGGAGCCCGAGGCGATAGGCACGGGGGCGTCGTCGGCCGCGGCGCGCGGGCTGGCCGCGAAGACGGTGTTGCGCGTAAGCCCGTTCACCGAGGTCGCGTAGAGGGTGCCCGCCACCGTCCAAAACAGGTCGGTGCGGCTGTTCCAGTCGGGGCCGTAGGTGGCGGCGAGGTCCGCGACGATCCCGGCGTCGAAGGCGAGGGTCGCTCCATCGTTCGCCTCGAGGCGGGTGTAGCTGCCGAGGTTGACGATCAGGTTCTGCGTGGCGCCGGTTCCGGAGTCCGTGTAGAATCCGACGACGATGTCGCCGGCCTCGAGCGGGTCGGTGGTGGTGGCGGCGAAGGCCGCGGACGCGGTCGCGAGGATCGGGAGGCAGAGCGCTTTGAGCAGACGAAGCATGGGCGGGAGAGATTCCCCGTCATGGTTTTGTCACCCAAAATTGAATACAAATAAGATCGCGACGCCCCGGTGACGGACGCGTGACCGGAGCGTGATATTCCTGTTACGCGGGCCGGCGGCGCCGGAGACCGGGCTTCACCGCGCCCCGGGGGCGCGCGCCTCCTCGGCGCGGCGCAGGAGCATCGAGTTGAAGGAGTCCTGGCCGAATTGGGCGAGGTAGCGCGCGTCGTTCAGCTCCCGCTCCCGTTCCCAGGCGCTTTTTTCCCGCCGCCCGCGATCCCGCGGCGGAGTTGCGGGAGAAGCTGGATGGTCGACGGTCGCAAGAAAGTCTTCCGCCAGTTGGGCCAGGGCGGCGGTTTGAAGCGGGGTCAGGCTTTCGGCATGGCCGGCGGCCACGACGGCGAGGGGCAGCGCTTCGCCTTCGGCGGGGGCGGGAGCCGCGGCGGACGGCGCGCCGATCCGGGGGGCCGGCTCCGGGCGGTTCGCGGCGGCCGGCGCCGGACCGGCGACGGCGGGGCGAGCGGGATCCGCCGGGACCGGGAAGGTGGCCCGATCGTGATGCCGGCGCGTTTCCTCCGGTCCGGCCCCGGCGAGGACGCGCGGGCCTCGGGCCGGCTTGTCCGGCCTGAGCGCGAGCGCGCCCGCCGCGGCGAGAACGCACAAGGCGAGGAGGACGACGCGCGGTCTCATGGCTCGCGCGGGCCTTCCTTCGCCGCCCATTCGGCGAGGAGCGCGGACGCCTCGGGTTGACCGGGGGAGCGGCGAAGCACCTCGGAAAGAAGCAGGCGGGCCGCGGAAGAGCGGTCCTGGGCGCGGGCGGACCGGGCAAGCGCGCAGATCTCCGTCGCGTTCGAGGCTCCGCCGTCGCGCAGGCAGTTGGAGGCGGAGAGCTTGATGCGGGGCAGATCGTCCAGTCCCAGGGCGGCGCGGAGTTCGGCCTGATCGAGCCGGTTGCGGATGGACGGCAGCCAGGCCGGAGCCCGGCGTCGGGCGGATTCGATCATGCGAAGACTCTCGCTCCAGGCGGATTGTTTTTCGAGGGTGGCGAGGGCGGCGAGGAGCGATCCCGCGCTTTGCATCTCGACGCGAGGCTCGTCTTTTTTGCGTTCCGTCTCGCGCGCGGTTTTCGCCTGGGCGTCCGACCGGGCGAGGAGGCGGGGCTCAAGCGCGCGGCGCCGCTCGTCCAGCCGGCGGCTGCCGGGGAAGGCGCCCTCCGCGAGCACCAGCACGTCGCGGGCGCCCTCCCAGCGGGATGCGGAGCAGAACCAGTCGTGGATTTGCAAATACAGCTTTAGGCGGACGGGGCGTTTGACGAGCAGGTCCAGCGCGGTGGATTTGGCGGCGGGCGCGCCGGTGACGCAGTGGTCGAGGATCGCGAGCGCCGTCTGGCGGAAGGCGCGCATGTTGTCCGACAAGGTGTCGGCCCTCGCTCCGAGGGCGGCGAGACCGTGTTCGGCTCCGCGCCAGTCGGCGGCGTCCATCCGGGCGTTCAAGCGGCTGAACAGGAGTATCTGTGAATCGAAGCCGTGCTCGGCGAAGACGGTTTCAAGCCGGTCGAGCATGGCGAAGGCCTGTATCTTGCCCAGGTCGCGGGCCATGGCCTCGAGCACGCGGACGTCGCCGCCGAAGCGAAAGACGAGCTCGTCGAACGCGGCGTCGGCCTCGGCGTTTCTGCCCGCGAGCAGGTTTTGCACGACGCCCATCGACGCGAAGCTGGGATTGTCGGGGGCGACGGCGCGGAGATCGGCGATGCGCCGGTCCATTTCCTCGTGAAGGCCGGCCTGGCGGGAGACGCCCACGCCCATGGCGAGGGCCTCGGGGGAGCGGGGGGCGGCGGCGATCCAGGCGGCCACGGCATCCTCGGCGGCGGCGACATCCTCGGACGCCAGGGCGATCCGGGCGCGGGTTTGCGCGAGGAAGGCGGGCGACGCGTCGGGGACGGAGGCGAGGGAGGCGAGCGCCTCGGAGGCCCGGCCCAGCTCGATCAAGGCAGAGGTCTCGGCGGCGACGAGCGACTGTCGAGCGGCGACGCCGAGGGCCGCGGTTTGCCGCGCCTGGCGGCAGAAATCCAGCAGTTGCGCGGGGCGGTCGGAGTCCTGGAGAAAGGCGAGGGCGTCGCGGATAAGCGCGTCGTTCACCACGCCCGCCTTGAGGCTGTTGAAAAACTCTGCGTCGGCCAGGTCGCGACGGGAGAGAACGAGGTAGATCGAGGCGAGCCGAACGCGGGCGTCGACATCCTCGGGGCAGCGTTCCAGGCCGACGCGAAGGAGAAACAGCGCCTCGTTGATTTGTCCGTGGTCGTGGAGCTGCTTGCCGCGGGCGAGGGTGGTTTCCGCGCGCAGCCGGGGGATCCGCGACCAGCGCCAGGGCGCGACAAGGTCGGCGTAGGCGACGCGGTTGAGCGGGTCCTCTTGCAGCCGCGCATGCAGTGCGCCCGCGCCCGCGAAATAGCCCGCGAACGCCAGGGCGAGGAGCCACGCGAGAAGCGGTCTCATGCAGATGACAAAACCGAAGGGATAAACGCGCGAACCGGTCGACGGGACGAACGGCTGGCCGGTGACCGGAGAACGTCCGCGGCGGTAGATGCAGAGGAAGCCGAGCCGCCATGGCGCCGGCGCTCCGCCGGGCCGGCGCCAGACAAAACCGAGGCGACGGCGGGGAATCTGGAACTCGGTTCTCCGCGGCATGGAGGGTGCGTTAGGTCGCGGGACATGATGCGTCGAGTTTCGTAACGAAACATTTGGGTTACGCGGGCGGGGGAGCGCGCCACGGGAATGACTTGGATGAATCAGGCGCCCTCGGGCTTTTCCCCCGGTTTTTCCTCTTCCCCGGCGTCGGCGGAGCCGCCGTAGCCCATGACCTCGATGGTCACGAGCGAAGGCAGCGCGAGGGCCTTGGCGGGCGAGGCGGCGGTGGCGGCGGCCTGCTCGGTGGCGGCGCCGGCGGCGGCGTTGGTCGCGGGCGAGGAGGCGAGGCCGCCGATGGCGGGCGCGGAGACGGCGGGGGCTCCGGTGGTGGCGCCGCCGGCGGAGATGTTGGCGGCGTTGATGACCTTGAGGGCGGAGATGTTGAGGTTGCCGGCGGAGCGGATGCCGGCGTCGCCGGCGTCAATCGTGCCGACGGGCGCGATGAGATCGACGTCGCCGGGCCGAACGCCCTCGATGGCGGCGAGCACGCCGATGCCGCCGCCGGTGGCGAGGCCGGCGAGGTCGGTCTTCACGTCGCCGTTCTGCGGATCGACGAGAACGCGGGTGGGCGAAGCGGACTGGAGCGTGGTCGAGGAGGAGCCGGCGGCGATGTCGCCGGCGGAGGACCAGATGAGGATGTCGCCGCCGCGCAGGGTGAAGATGCGCTGGGTGCCGATGTCGACGTCGTCCTTGGTGAAGAGCGAGATGGAGCCGCCGCGCTCGGTGATGATGCCGGGAGGCGTCTGGGTCTTGGCCACGTCCGCGCCGAGATCGATCGAGCCGCCGGGGGCGTAGACCAGGATGTCGCCGCCGCCGGCGGTGCGGAGTTCGCGGGAAGAAAGCCGCAGATCGCCGTCCCACGCATCGCCGGGGAAAAGGGTGGCGATGGCCTCGAAGCCGTCCCGGTAGGTGCCGAAGCCGGCGGCGGTGTCGTCGTTGTGATCGCGGCCGGCGTCGCGAAGGATGCGCGCGAAGGCGACCAGGGCGAGCTCGGCGCGGCGGGCCTCGGGGAGGGCGACGTAGGCCGACCAGAGCGTGGCGGCGTCGGCGGAGTCGGACAGGCCAAGACGTGCGGCGAGGGCGGACAGGTAACGCGCGGCTCGGTCGCCCGCGCTGGCGGGATCGAGGAAGACGCGCTCGAGGGCGGCGCGGTCGATCTTGGAGGAGTCGCCGAGACCGACGCCGATGACGACGCGGGCGCCTTCCGCGGGGAGCGAGAGGTTGCGGGCGTTGCCGATGCTGGAAAGCCCGACGGCGGTTCCGTCGCCGGGGGAGCGGAGACCGGCGCCGCTGCCCGAGGAGAGTGCGGCTCCGAGGTCGAGGTCGCGTCCGGCGTCGACCTGAAGACTGCCGGGGCCGCCGATCTGAAGGTCGCCGGCGGTGGGGCTGCCGTCGCCGGGGCCGGGGAAAAGGGCGTTGCCAAGAAGGGCGTTGTCCCCGGTCTGGGCGCGGACGCGGAGCTCGGAGCCGGGATTGTAGAGGAGGATGTCGCGACCGGCGGAGACGACGGAGACGTCGCCGGCGCGGAGGTTTTGCAGGTAGAGGGCGACGTCGGAGATGTCGCGCCCGGCCGAGACCTCGGCGAACTTGCCCGAGTAAAGCGTGAGCCCGGAGATGTCGCCCGAGCCGGCGAGGATGCGCACGGGCTCGTTCGATTCGGCGTGGACCGAGTCGGCGGCGTGGAGGGCCTGCTTGGTCTGGAGACGACCGTAGACGTCGCCCGTGTAGGAGCCGGACTCGGCGAAGAGCGCGTTGACGCCGCTCATGTCGACGGTGGTGCCGACGACGCGGTTGACCACGACGCTGTTCGCGAGGCCCTTGACGGACACGGAAAGCGGCGACTCGACGCCGGGCAGCCGGGCCGGATCGGCGTCGGAGAAGTCGAGGACGGCGGTGGCCCACTGGTCGACGCCCGCCTCGGCGTCGCGGTTGACGACCTGGAGACCGTTGACGGAACCGGCGGCGATGAGCGAAAGGCCGCCCTGCGACGAGGGGCGGAAGTTGAATTCGCCGGCGAGACCGAGGTCGCCGGTGAAGGCGGTGGCGGACACGTCGCCGGGCAGGAGGGTCGAGGCGGTGGCGAACGAGGAGACGTCTTTTTCGTAGAGGCGCAGCCAAGGCTGGTTTCGGCCCGCGAGCGTGGCGGTCGGGAGGGCCGGGTTGCGGCGCAGGACGTTGTCGAACCAGTCGAGCAAGGAGCCGGCGGAGGCGCCGGAATTGCGCGAGCGGAGGTCGATGTCGCCGGTGAGGCTGGCGACGGAGACGGAGGCGTCGGCGGAGACCGTGCCGAAGTAGCTCTTGAGGAAGTAGCTGTTGTTGATGCCGCCCGGCAGCAGGAAGGGATCGGCGACGGCGCCGAGCGTGAGATCGCCCCCGGCGGAGAGATCGAAGGAGCCGTCGGAGAGGAACAGCGTGGTCGGGAGCCAGGTGGTGGGCGCGGTGAGGGCGGCGGCGGCCGCGTCGGCGCCGGCGACGGTGGTGCGGGTGGCGTTGGTGGTGATGTCGCCGCCGGCGACCAGCGAGCCCCGGCCGCGGGCGACGTAGTAGACGCCGCCGTCGATGTCGCCGCCGGCGCGGACGACGACGTCGCCGCCGCCGAGCTCGACGAGCTTGGACGCGTCGGGCTTGCCGTAGGGCATGCGGGCGTTGGTCGGCGCGACGGCGTCGATGTTGGCGACGTCGGATCCGGCGACGACGGAGACGTTGCCGCCGCCCAGGGCGCCGACGCCCTCGAAGAAGTTGTTGTAGTCGACCCACCAGGTGGTCGAGTTGCGCTGGGTGCGCGGGCCGTTGGCGGTGGCGTTGTTGTAGGCGGAGAACTCGCCGGTGTCGGAGTCGAGGGCGCCGCGGCGGTAGAGCCAGTTTTCGGGCATCTGTTTGCTCGAGTCGGCGTGGCCGGCGAAGGTCCGGAAGATGTCGTTTTGGGCGGAGAGCGAAACATCGCCGCCGAGGAGGGCGTATTGCGCGGGATAGGCGGCGCCGGTGTATTGGCGGGCGCCGAGGTCGGTGGCGGCGGTGTTGTAGCCGGTGTCGGGCGTGTCGAAACCGGCGATCGCGGCGGCCTGGGTGCCGGCGGTGTAGATGGTGGCGAGGTTGTTGCGCAGCTCGATGTCGCCGCGCGCGGCGAGGGAGATGTCGCCGGTGCCGGTGCGGATCACCTGATAGTAACGCGGCACGCCGGCGGCGGCCTGGCGGGTGTCGAGCGCGGCGGAAAACTCTGGGGCCCCGTCGCCGACGATGATGGAGCCCTTGGACGGCGCGGAGGCGTCGGCGGCGAGCACGGCGAGGGAACGCGCGGCGGCGAGGTCGGCGCCCGCGGCGAGCTCGATGGTCCAGGAACGGCTGCCCTGCGGGAGAAGCGCGGCGTTCCAGAGCGTGGTGGTGTTGGCCGAGGAGACGACGCCGGTGCCGAAGCCATCGCTGAGCGAGGCGGAGCCGGAGGCGGCGTAGGGCAGCAGAATATCGCCGGCGGCGCGCAGCGTGAGCACGCCGGGCTCGCGGTCGGCGTAGGACGCGGCGGAGCCGTAACGCGCGGTGGAGAGATCCCAGATGCCTTGAAGGACGAGATCGCCGGCGCGGTTGACGATCTCGACGCCGGGCTGGACGTGGAGAATCGAGGAGTCGATGTCGAGGGCGACGCGCGAGAGAATGGCGGCGGCGGCGTTTCCGAAGAGCGAGGCGTCGGCGAGCGCGGCGGTGCGCGCGGCGGTGCCCAAGGTGGCGCTCGTCCCGGAGGCGGGGGTGAGGTCGTGGACCTTGAATCCCTCGAGGACGACGGAGGAGGCGCCGACGATTTCGCCGGAGAGGGCGTCGACGCGCAGGTCGTCGCCGGCGGCGGTGCGCGGCGCGCGAAGATGCAGCGTGCCGGTGGCGTGTCCGAGGGCGGCGTCCTTCTCGGGGTTGGAGGCGCCGACGGACAGGTCGATGCGCGAGCCTTCCGCGAGGGTGAGGCTGGCGCCCGGGTCGGCGAGGCCGTCACGGGAGGCGCCGGCGACGAGCCGGACGGAGCCGCCCTTGCCCGCGCTGTCGAAGGTCTCGGCGGAGGCGTCTATGGCCGATCCCGAAAGCAACACGAGATTGTGGTGCGCGGAGAGATCGACCTGGCCGCCGGTGCGGCCGGAGGCGTCGATCCGGCCGGAGACGGTGAGCGAGCCGTTGTCGGCGGAGGCCAGGTAGGAGGCCGCGCGGGCGAGGCCGGCGACCGTGACGTCGCCGGAGCGAACACGGTAGGCCCGGGAGGCGTCGAAGCCGCCTTGGTTGAGCATCGTGTCGAACGATCGCAGGGACCCGTCGGCGAGCGAACCGAGGTCGGCGGAGAAGGAACCGCCTTCGCCGGCGTCGGAAGCGGAGCCGAGCACCGAGCCGGCGAGAGAAAGGCGACCGGAGGCGGCGGAGACGGAGATCGTCCCGGCCTTTCCTCCGCCGTCCTCGGCGGATACATCGAGGACGCCGTTCCCGCCGAGGCGGACGTCGCCGGAGACGGCGGAGAGGGCGAGGGAGCCGGCGTTGGTGTAGACCTCGACGTCCTGGATCTCGCGGGAGACCCCGCCCACGTCGAGGCGGGCGGCGGCGTTTTCGCCGATGGCGATGGCGCCGGAGGCGGCGATGACGGAGATGCGTCCGCTGGCGAGTTCGAGCGCGGAGTCGATGGAGACCCCTTGTCCGCCGGAGAGGGTGAGGCTGGCGCCCAGTCCCGAAGCGGAGGAGGCGGACGGCGCGTCGGCGGCGCCGGCGATGTGGAGCGCGCCGCCGGCGGAGAGCGCCTGCGACGCGGCGGTGTCCGCGGTGACGAGGGGCGTGTCGACCGTGACGTCGCCGGAAGCGGAGAGCCCGCCCTCGCCCGAGAACACGAGGCGCTTGGAGGCGCCGAGCGTGAGGCCGGAGAACTGCGCGACGCTGAGAAGGCCGGAGCCGACGGTGAGCGTCTCGGCGGAGAACGAAAGCGAGCCGGTGCCGACGGAGGACGAAAGCGGGGCGGAGCCGCCGATGCCGCCGTTGAGCTCGATCGAGCGCGCGGCGAACGCGACGGCGCCGCCGTTCTGATCAAAGCCCCGGATCAAGGGGGCGCCGATGACGAGCCGGTCGAAGGACGCGGAGCCGACGGTGCCTACGCCGTAGAGATCGACGGAGGAGTAGCTGAGGAGGGAAAGCGCCTTGCTGGACGATTGGAGACGGTCGAGCGCCTCGCCGCCGAGCACGAGGCCGGCGTCGGAGGGCAACGCGCCGGCGTCGTCGAGCCGGAGGCTGATGCGCCCGCTGCTGAGCGAAAGGGATCCGGCCCCGAAGTCGGAGGAGGCGTCGATGGACGTCGCGCCGGTGGAGTCGAAGGCGAGGGAGGCGCCGCCGGAGACCACGGAGCCGGCGCCGATGGAAAGCGACGCAGTCGAGTTCGCGGAGACGCCTTCGCGCGAGATTTTCGCGTCGGAGGAGGCGCCGACGCGCAGGAGGGCGCCGTCGCCGCTGCCGGCCACCGCGGAGTCGCCGATGACCAGCGAGGACGACGCGCCGCCAAGCGCGCCGGTCTGGCGGATCTCGGCGCCGGCGGCGAGCGTGACGGATTCGGAGGCGGCGAGGACGATCTCGGCGCCGGTCAGGGCCGCGCCCGCGTTATCGACGATGATACGGTCGGCGTTGACCGCGATCACCGTGCCTTCGTCGGACCCGGAGCGCCGGCCGCCGATGAGCAGGCTGGCGCCGCCGAGACGCGAGGCGTCGAGGCTGGCGGCGTCGAGAAAGAGTTCGCCGGACGCGGCGGAGCCGTCGGGACCGCCGATGCGGATGACTCCGGGACTGTCGATGTCGACCTCGCCGCCGAGACCGCCTTCGGAGGCGCGGGCGGAGACGCCGCCGGCGAGATCCATGGCTTGCGTGGCGGTGAAGACCAGACGCCCGGCGTCGCCGGCGAGGCGCGGGGCGGAGACGCCGCGGTCGGCGGCGTTCTCGCGGAAGAAGACGGTGGCGGTGGGCGTCTCGTAGGTGGCGCGCTTTTGGACGACCTCGACGGAGGCGATCTCGAACAGCGAGCGGAGCGGAGCCGCGGACGGCTCGGAGCCGTCGGAGTTGAACCGGTATCCGGAGACGTAGACGGCGTGGTCCGCCTGGACGGCGGCGGAGGCGAGCGGAGCCGCGGATTTGGGCGTGACGAGAAAGGCGCCGGGGACGACGGCGTAACGGGCGGGGAGCAGCGTGTAGTAGCCGGCGGGCAAGCCCGGGCTGGCATCGAGGTAGACGCGGTCGCCCAGGGCGAGGCCGGAGCTGACGTAGCCGAGGTCGCCGCCGAGAAGTTTCTGGCCGTTGACGCTGTCGTTGAAGGCGCCGAAGGGGGCGAAGCCGGCGTCGTAGCCGGGGATGATAGCGAAGGCGCCGGAGGCGGCGAGGATGTCGATCTTTCCGCCGACGCCGGTCTTGAAGCGGGACGCGACAAGTTCGCCGCCGCCGTCGAGCTCGACCAAGGCCGAGGCGGCCGTGGTGACGGTGCCGGCCGAGAGGACGACCTCCTTTTCGGGCGGGCCGAAGTTGGTGATGTCGTTGCCCTGGGGATCGACCCAGGCGGTGCCGTTGACGTAGGCGCCGTAAGGCACGGTGACGGCCTTGCCGGTGCGCGAGTCGACGCCGGAGACGGAGGTGACGCTGCCCGCGCCGAGGGTGACGTTGGCGCTGGTCGGGACGGCCGCGCCGGTGATCGCGTCGACGGGCGCGGAGCCGACGCCGTTCCAGCCGAGGTTGATCGCGCCGAAGGGCGCGCGGAGCACGCCGTTCTGGACGATCTCGGTGGCGCGGAGATTGAGCGTGCCGCCGGCGGAGAGCGGCAGCCCCGGACGCGATCCGTCCGACTCGACGGTGATCGAGCCGGCGTGGGCGACGCCGGCGACGGAGTAGTCGTAGGCGTTGATCGAGAACACGGCGGCGGTGGGCGGATACACCTGTCCGGCGCGGAGCGTGAGGTCGCCGGCGATGTCGAAGGTGCCGCTGCCGCGGATGTCGCCGGAGGCGGCGTTCAAGGTGGCGGCGCCGACGCCTTGGAGCGAGAGGTTGCCGACGTCGACGAGCTGCGTGGCGGAGACGGAAAGCGTGGCGGCGCCGTAAACCGGGGCGAGCGCGAGCGGGTTGTTGTTGGCGTCGTAGAAGGCGCGGTCGGGGTCCTGGCCGGCGAGACGCGGGTTTTGGAGCGCGGTGCCGAGGGACACGCGGGCGGCGGAGAGGCTGACGTCGCCATCGGCGTAGATGACGCCGCTGGAGCCGACGCGGAGATCGCGGGTGGCGGAGAGGCTGACGTCGCCCTCGAAACGCACGGTGCCGCCCAGGGTGAGCGAGTCGAAGCCGCCGGAGTTGAAGCTGTCGGCGGCGAAGTTGCCGCGCGTGAGGTCGGGCGAGTCGGCGAGCGTCTGGGTGACGACGAGGTTCACGTCGCGCTGGGTGGTGGCGACGCCGTTGACGGGGACGTAGATGCCGGAGGAGACGAGGAGTTTGCCGCCCTCGGCGGAGTCGCCGCCGGCTTCGCCGCGGAGCGTGGAGGCGACGACGAGCTGCTGCCCGCCTGCGAGCGTGAGCGAACCGCCGGAGGAGTCGACGCGGGTGGGGACGGTGCCCAGGGAGAGGGCGCCGCCGGAGCTCGCGCCGGAGTAGGCGGGGGCGAGGTCGAGCACGGAGGTGGCGCCGGACACGTCGATGACGGAGCCGGCCTCGGTCTGGATATTGCCGGCGAGGCTGATGTTGCCGCCGGCGAGGACCCGGCCGAGACGCAGGGAACGGCCGCTGGTGTCGGGTTGGGAGACGAGGACGCCCGACGTGTCGAGAACGGCCTCGGAGCCGAGGCGGACGGTGGCGACGGGGCGGTTGTCGGCGCTGTTGGGGAAAACGACGTTGGAGTTGGCGGCGCCGCGAATCGAAATGGAGCCGCCGTGGGCGACGAGGGAGCCGTCGACGAAGACGGTGTCGCCCGCGAGCGAGATCTTGGCGCCGGGATCGGTGACGATCATGGCGCCCGCCCCGACGACAAGGTCGCCGCGCACGAGGAGCGGATTGCCGCTGTTGTAGGGATCGCGCACGCCTTGGGCGGTGAAACTCACGCTGGTGGCGTTGCGCTGGGAGGCGTCGAGACGGACGATGTCGAAGGATAGCTTTTCCGGCGCGGTTTCGTCGGCGCGGACAAGGTAGGAGTCGACGACAGGCCGGATCTCCACGCCGGCGGCGATGCGAACGGCGGGCGTGAAGGTGTCCGCGGCCCGGTTCACGGCCTCGCCGAGTCCGCGAATGTCGTAGGCGGAGAAACCGCCCCGCTGGAAAAAATCCTCGGAGAAAACGGTGGCGCCGGTCGCCGCGGAGGCGGCGTCGCCGACCTGGACGAGCGGGGCTTGGACGGTGAGCGAGGCGCCGCGGGCGCCGGAGTAGCCGAGCAGCTCGGCCTCGAGGCTCAAGGTGCCGCCGATGACGTTCTTGATGTTCGAATCCTGCCCGGAAAACAGGCTGATCGAGCCGCCGTCCCCGTAGGAATAGCGGGCGCCGGGCGAGGCGAAGACGCCGCCGGAGACGTCGACGACCGAGCCGGCCTCGAGGTCGACATCGAAGCCGGTGATGGAGACCGAGCCGCCCTTGACGAGGGCCGGATCGGTGTCGGCGCCGACCGCGGTGTTTTCGACGACGCCGGCCGCGCTGATTCGAACGGAGGACGCGACCTCGACCAGACCTCGGCCCGCCTCGCCGACGGGGGCGGCGCCGTTGACCGTGGACTGGTTGATCGCGCCCTGGGAGACGGCGGTGGCGGCGAGGCTGATTTTCCCGGAAGGCGCGGAGAGGTCGTCCTGGACGAGGACCTTGGCGCCGGAGAGGGAAAGTTCTCCGCCGGCGGGAAGGGCGAGGCCGCCGCCGGGGGCGACGACGATGTCGCCCTCGCGGTTGTCGACCGTGATGCGGCCGAAGCCGGAGGCGACGAGATCGGGCGAGAGGCCGACCGTGGCGACGCGGGCGGTGGGGAGGGCGAGCGGCCGGCCGGAGGAATCGAGACCGAAGGCGGAGGGCGCGACCTGGGTGGCGTCGGTTTCGAAGCGGACGACCGGCGCGCTCCGCGAGTCGGTGAAATAGCCGGTGGGGGAAAGGGGATCGGCGTATTGGCCCTGGAACGCGAGCGTGAGCGAGCCGGAGCGGGCGGGCGAAGTGGTCTGGCGAGGGCCGCTGACGGAACTCCCCGAGAGATCGCCGTCGAGCGCGACGGCGGGGGCGGAGATCGAGAGGGAGCCGGCGTCTCCGCCCTGGATGTAGCCGGCGACGGTGGTCTGGAGAAAAAGACGGTTGAGGCTGGCCTGGCCGGAGGCGGCGGACGCGCCCCATTTTTCGGTGTTGGTCAACGGCGTGGAGACGCCGTCGTAGATGCCTTCGTAGACGAGGTCGGGCGTCGCCTTGGCGATGTCGAGGATGTTGCCCTGATAGAGAACCTTCGTGGTCTGGACCACGCCCGACTGGTAGTCGACGTAGCCGCCGGAGACATCGATCGACGAGCCCTCGGCCAGGACGACGGAGTCGCCGGCGTTGATGTTCACCGTGCCGCCGGAGGCGGTGAGCTGGCCGATGCCGCGCTGGACGAGATTGATGTAGCCCGAGACATCCGCGAGAGGCGTGCCGACCCAGGCGCGCCCGTCGTAGACGCCGGTCTGGAGCATGTCGACCTGGATGGTCTGGCCGCGCAGGGCGCCGTCGCGCTGAAGGGGGGAATCTGCCAGCTCGTCGCCGCGGAGGTTGGCGGTGACGATATTGTCCGTGACGGAGGCCTGGACCCCGGCGGAACCGGCCACGTCGACCGAGGCGCCGGCGTCGAGGTAGACCTGTCCCGCGCTGTGGACGAACTGGGCCTTGGCCTCGCCGGTGCCGAGCTGGAGCAAATTCCAGGCACCGGCGTCGAGCGAGACGGTGGCGGAGGGGGCGAGCAGCGAGGCGTCCTCGGCGAGATGCACGACGAGGCCGCGGGCGTTGACCTGGGAGCCGAGGGCGAGCGTGGTGCCGACGGTTTTCTCGGCGCTGGCGACCTCGGGAAAAACCTGCGTCACGCTGGCGGCGCCGAAGGTGACGAGCCCGGTTTGGGTGGAGAAAAAGTCGGGCAGGCTGGCGTAGTCGCCGACGCCGACGGCGCCGTATTGGGCGAGGAGATCGACGCGACCGTTGCGGGAGACCGAGGTGGTGGCGCGCGCGGATCCGTTTTGGGAGACCTCCTTGCCGACGACGGTGATGGCGCCGCGGGCGGCCTCGATGACGCCGGTGTTGGTGGCGGAGCCGGCGTAGTCGCCGACCTGGCCCACGCTGGGGATCAGGCCGCGAAGACTGGCGTCGGTGCTGGCCTCGAGACCGACCTGGAGGCCGGCGGCGAGGACGGTCTGGCCGTCGGGCGTCGAGATGGAGCCCGCGTTGACGACGTTGGCGCCGACGAGCGCGACGCGGCCGCCGGATTTGTCGGCGTTGGTGGGGGACGAGAGGATCGCGCCGGCCTCGACGATGACGTCGCCGTAGCGGCCGTCGGCGTTGGTCGGAGCGGGCGGGACGAAGGCGTTGGTTTGCGCGCCGGCGGGGACGGTGATGCCGGAGAAAAGGAACTGGGTGTCGGGGTTGTTGAGGAGTCCGCGGGCGACGAGGCCGTCGTTGATCGGCAAGGCGGAGGCGACGAGGGTGCGGGTGTTGACCTGCGAGGAGCCGCCGAAGATGACCCCGTTGGGATTGATGACGTAGACCTGTCCGGCCGCCTCGATCGATCCGAGGATGCGGGACGGGGCGCCGCTGGGGTCGACGATCTGGTTGAAGACGACCCAGTCGGACTGGGCCTGGGAGAAGACGAGCTTGGTTTCGCGGCCGATGTTGAAGCTGTCCCAGGTGAGATTCGCCTGAGGCTCGTTTTGCTCGATGGTGACGGTGAAGGCGCCGTTGGTGATCTGTTGGGCGGGCAGCGCGGCGCCGCTCCAAAGGGTCGAGCCGGCGGTGGCGCCGGAGGCGGGGACGAGGCCGCCGGCCGCGAGACCGTTCGGCACCGACGAGGCGGCGGCCTGGGCGGCGGCGCGCGCGGAGGCCTGAAGATCGAGGAGCGTCTGACGCCGGGCCTGATCGCGGGCGAGCTGGGCCTGGGCCTGCGTGAGGAGAAGGCCGGCGGTGGAGCCGGCGCCGCCGAGCGAGCCGTTGGCCTGGAGCGGCGCCCCGGACACCGTCCCGGCGACCGCGCCCTGGGCGACCAGGGCCCGTTGCACCGCGGCGCGGGCGTCGGCGCCGGCTCCGGCGTGGGCGGCGACGGGGGCGCCGAGCACGGAGGCCGCGGTGATCGAGGCCACGACGAAGTGGACGTTGGTGGGCGAGGTCTTCGAGAGGGACATGGCGGACGGATGGGCGGACGACGGCGAGCGAAGGGCGGCCTGCGAGGTGACGGAACGCGCGGGACTCAGGGCGTCGCGGCGGCGGCGGGGGCGCGCTGGGCGCGGAGGCGGTCGTCGTATTCTTGGATGAGATTCTCGAGCTTTACGCGGGAGGTGCCGATGAAGGGCTCGCGGGCGCCGAGGGCGTCGCCGAGGGAGAACCGGGCGTAGCGGTCGAGGATCTCGTTGCCGAGTTTGTAGAGGGCGACGTTGCGCGTGTGGTAGTCGTCGGCGCGCGTCTCGAGCCGGGCGAGGCGGGACGCGAGATCGTCGCGCTCGGTCTCGGTTTTCTTGGCGTAGTCGACGACCTTGGCGAGCGATTCGCGGGTCTTGGCGAGCTCGGCGCGGGTGGCGGCGAGATCGGAGACCTGCTCGGCGACGACGGCCTTGAGTCCGGCGACGGCCTTGTCGTTCTCGGCGCGATCGGCGGCGAACTGCTTGCGCAGTTTTTCGAGATCGGCCTCGAGGGTTTTCTTTTCGGCGGCGAGGCCGTCGCGCGCGGACCGGGCGGAGGCGAGGTCGTTTTGCGCGGTGCGGAGCTGGAGCGTGGTGGCTTTGAGCGTCTCGCGCAGGCGGGCTTCGGGCGAGGCCTCCTCGGCGGCGGAGAGGACGACGACGGAGGCGAGGAGGCCGGCGGAGACGGCGAGAAGGGAGCGGAGGCGATGCATGGTCAGAAACGGCCGTTGAGGTCGAATTGGACGGTGTCGTTGCGGAGGGTGGGGCCGCTGACGTTGTCGGAGCTCATGAGACGGGCGCCGACCCACACGTTGGGGGAGAGGGAAAGGTTTCCGCCGAGGGTGAAGCCCTTGACGTTGGTGCCGCCGCCGCCGAAGTCGGAATCGGCGAAGCCGTCGACGACGGCGTCGGTCTCGACGTGGCGATAGCCGAGGGTGACGTTCCAATCCCAGCGGTTTTCGAGGAGGGCGTGGCCGAACTGGATGGCGGCGAAGGCGCCGAAATCGCCGCCGCCGAAATCGCCCGAAGGGGTGAGGTTGTTGAAGGTGTAGGAACTGGCCGCGACCTCGCCCTCGTCGATCGCGACGTTCTTCACGACCTCGACGAGGAGGGAGATCTGGACGGGGTCGAAGTGGTTGTAGTCGATGCGTCCGGTGAGGGCGACCTCGCGGAAGGGCGCGGCGAGGCCGAAGTAGTTGAACTGCTTGGTCGTGCCGACGGGGGCGTTGAGATCGCGGATGAGCCGGTAGGTGTTGCCCTTCTGGGCGAAGAGCAGGCGGCTGCCGTCGGTGTCGCCGGCGTCCATGACGGTGCCGTCGGTGGGGCTGGAGGTTTCGCCCTCGATGTTTTCGAAATGGTAGTAGGCGACGGCGAACTTGGCCTCGAAGTCCTTGTTGATCTTCCAGTCGGCGCCGAGCTGGGCGGCGTAGAGCCACTTGTCGGAGCTGGCGGTCTTGGCGGCGCGGTTGGTGGAGAGATCGAAGGCGGTGTTGTAGACGGGGAGCAGGCCGAGCGTGGCGAAGGGCTTGAGCTCGCCCTCGGCGTCGCGGCCCTGGAGCACGAGGCCGTCGAAGCTGAGATCGTTGGACCACAGCATCGAGGTCGAGAAGAAGGGGTTCGCGAAACGGCCGCCGGTGACGCTGAACGAGCCGTGCTCGAGGGCGCCGTCGTATTTGAGGAAGGCGCGGTCGAGCCAGAGGCTGTATTTGGAGAAGTTGCCGTTGCCGCCGCCGAGCGACTGGTTTTGCGAGACGGGGGAACCGCTCTCGCCGGTGGCGGCGCGGAGGCCGGAGCTGAAGCCCTGCTGGAGATCGATGTCGGCGCCGAGGCGGGCGCGGACGCGGAGGCGCTGGCGATCCTGGTCGGCGTTGAGGTAGGGAATCGGTTCGTCCTGCGCCGCGGCGGAGTTCATCTGAAGTCCGCGACCGGCGTTGAGCGAGGTGACGTTGATGGCGTCGAGGCCGCCGGCGTTGCCCTCGGGGAAGGAGACGGTCTCGTAGCGGAGGCGGATGTCGCCGTTGGGTTTCCAGCGGGTGGTCCATTCGGGCAAGGCGCGCGGATCGGCCCAGCGTTCGTCGACGGCCTGGCTCATCACGTCATGGCGGACCTCCTCGACCATCTGGCGGCGGATGTGAGGCGGGATGTAGGTGACGCGGACGGTGCCGTCGGGCGTGGCGGCGGGGGCGGACGCGGCGACGGCCGCGGGGGGCGCGGGGTTTTGCGCGAGCGCGGCGCGAGCCTCGCGCGCCTCGGCCTCGGCCTGGGCGATGAGTTTGGCGGCGGCCTCGGCGGGGATCAGCTTTTGCTCCACCATGAGGCGGATGAGATTGATGGTCGCGTTGGGCGTCGGGGACGTGGGCAGGCCGGGGACGGGCGCGTCCTCCGCGTGGGCGGAGAAGGGCGCGGCGAAGGCGCAGCAGGAGGCGGCGAGCCAGGCGGTCCAGAGCGAGCGGAGCGTCGGTTTACGATGACACATAAGTCGGTAGGCGGGCGGGGAGGCGGCGTGGAAAGGGTGGGCTCAATTGGCGGCGCGGAGCGTGGTGCGCAGCCAGATGGGCTGCGGCATGTCGGATGGCGGCGGCAGGATGCGAAGGCCGACGAGAAGGTCTCCGCGCAAGGCCTGCGTGGCGGTGTCCGCGGCGGTGGAGCGGCGCACGGCGACGCGGGTGACGCGGCCCTCGGCGTCGAGCCAAAGACCGAGCTCGACCTGGCCATCGGCGAAGCGGGTGCGGTCATCGGCGCGGATGGCGTCGAGGACGCGGGTTTTCACGCTGGAGCCGTAGCCGGCCCAACGCGTGCCGCCGCCGGAGGAGGCGAGACGGGAGCCGCCTCCGCCACCTCCGCCGCCGGTGCCGAGACCGAAGGAATCGGGGCCGTCGCCCTTGATGCCGGTGCCGAGCGGCGCGTCGGCGGACGCGGGCGCGGCCGGCGCGGGGTCCGGCTCCGCGGCGGTCTCGGCGACCATCTGCGGGGCGTCGGGCGGTGGCGGGGTGTCGGGCGTGATCTTGGGTTTGGGAGGAGGCGGCGGCGGGGGAGGCGGCGGCACGGAGATCTTCACCACCTGGGGAGCGCTTGGGCTGGCGCGCCTGGGCTCGCTTTTGCCGAAGAGGAAATAGCCGAGCGCGCCGACGACGAGGAGCGCGCCCGCGGCCTGGACGACGCGCGCCGAGGGAAAGGGGCGCGAGCCGGGATCTTTTTTCGAGGGGGCCATCGGAGCCTATTTGGGCGGCTGGGTGGCGAGGCCGATCTGGGTGATGCCGACGCGGCCGATGACATCGAGCACGTCCATGATGCCCTGATACTGCGTGCCGCGGTCGCCGCGGACGACGACGGGGAAGTCGGGGCTCTTGACCTTGTGCTCGTTGAGGCGTTGCTCGAGCTGCTCGAGGGTGACGGGAACCGTATCCAGAAAAATCTTACCCTCGTTGTTCACCGTGATGGCGCGGCTCTTCGGGCCGCCGAGCGCGGGGGCGGAGCTGCCGCGGGGCAGGTCGACCTTCACGCCCTGAACGCCGGCGGTGGTCATGATGATGAAGATGAGGAGGAGGACCAGATAGAGGTCCACCATCGGGGTGACGTTGATGTCGTCGTAGGATTTGCTGTCGTCGGCCTTCATTTCCGGACGGCCTCCTGGATCTCGTCGTCGGACTCCGTCCGGCCCGGATCGCGCCGCCCGAAGGGCGCGGTGGTGGAATCGGCGGCGCCGGGCGCGACGGGGTAGAACTCCGCCATCTTGGTGATGAACTCGTCGATGAAGAGCTGCATCTCGGAGACGGCGTCCTTGATCCGGCTGTTGAGGAAGCTGTAGAGGAAAAGCGCGGGGATCGCGACGAGCAGACCGAAGACGGTGGCGAGGAGCGCGGACGCGATGCCGGGGGCGATGGAGTTGACCTCGACCTGGCCGGTCTTGGCGATGACGGCGAAGGTGATCATGACGCCGACGACGGTGCCCATGAGGCCGACGTAGGGGCCGCCGGCGATGCCGATGGTGAGGGAGACGAGGCCGGAGTTGAGGCGATGGACCTCGCGGGTCTGGCTGGCGTCCAGGCTGGCCTTGATCGCGGTGATGGAGCGGGCGGAGAGGCCGTGGAAGCCCTTCTTGCTCTTGATGCGATGGTGGATCTCCTCCGAGCCGACGTGGTAGATCTGGTAGAGCGGGCTGGTCTGCATCACGGCCTGCAACTCGGCGTCGGCGACACCGCCGAGGCTCTTCACGTTGTCGGCGTCGGTGTGGTCGATGACGGTGAGATCGTAGGAGACTTCCTTCCAACGGCGGAGGAACTCGGCGGTGCCTTTCTCGACGCGTTTCAGGTAGCGGAACTTCCGGATGGCGACGACCCAGCCGACGACCATCATGATGATGCAGCAGCCGACGGCGATCCAACCGTCGAACATCATGTTTCGCGCGATGTCGCCAAAGAGCATGACGTGCTCCAAGGTGGCGTTGTGGCCGCCTCCGCCGGCGGTCTCCTCGGCGCCGAAGACGACGATCTTCTGGCTTTCGGGCGAACCGGACTCCGCGAGGGCGGCGAGGCGAAGCCAGGCGGCGGAGCGGGCGACGGTGGAGATCTGGACCTCGTCGATTTCGCCGACGAAGCCGTTGCGGCCGCCGGCCGCGCCCAGGGTGAGTTCGCCCTCCAGGGCGGGAAGCGGGGCGGCGACACGGCCGTATTCCTGGCCGTCGACGTAGAGGATGACGGAGGCGGAGTCGGCGACGAAGGCGAGATGACGCCAGTTGTCGGCGGGCAGCGCGGCGGCGGGCGTGCTGGATACGGAGCGGGCTCCGTCGCGGATCTCGAGGACGGGCGCGCCGGCTTCGAGGAAGAGTTCGACGGCGGAGTTTTTTTGTCCCCAGGAGAAAAGCACCTGGCGGCCGGCGGAGTCGGCGGCCTTGACCCAGGCGGAGAAGGTCAGCGGCCGGGCCGCGTCGCGAAGCAACGCGGGCGAGGCGGGAACATGGATCGTCTCGGTGCCGGAAAAACGCTGGCCGGGGCCGATGAGGGAGCCTTCGACGGGGAGGGCGGCGTTGTTGGCGTTGCGCGCGTTCTTGCTGGAATCGACCGGGGCGCCCGCTCCGGCGAAGTGGTAGACGAGGGCGGTGTCGTCGTCGTAGGCGGTCTTGGCGTCGTCGACGCGCGGGGCGGAGCGGGCCTCGTGTCCGTAGTAAAGCCAGAGGTCGGCTTTGGCGCCGGGCTTGAGGCCTTGGACATCGACCCAGACGAAGGCTTCGTTGAGCAGCGGATCGAAGCGCTCGATATGATGGGGCAGGACGGTCTTGTCGTCGCCGCCGACGAAGCGGATGTCGGCGCCGTCCTCCATGGCCTGGAGAAACTGGAAATTGCCGTCGTGGAGACGCACGAGCACCGGACGGGCGGCTTCGTTGGCGGAGCCGGCGACGGACGCGTCGATCGTGATCTGGCGGCGGACCGTCCAGGCGTCGTTCCACCAGGCGAAGGACGTCGCGGTGGAGGCGATGAAGGCGGCCAAGGCGAGGGCGGGCCGGAGCGTGAAGAGGGAGCGTTGCGGAGCCATGTGGGTCGATGAAAGGTGAAGTCGGGTGCGCGAGGTCGGGCCTAGTAGCTGGCGCCGACGGAGAAGTTTACGCGGAGGTCGCGCGCCTGCGTTTCGCCCGCGTCGCGGAGGGGCCAGCCGGCGTCGATCGAGCCGGTGAAGCGATCCCGGAGCAGGACGCGGGTGCCGAAGCCGACGCCGAGAAGATCGAAGCGGGAATCCTGCTCGGGGAGCGCGTCGTGGAGCGTGACATGAGCGCCCTCGACGAAGGCATGGATGCGCCAGTCGTTTTTCGGCGCGGAGGAGCCGGCCGCGGGCGCGCCGAGCAGAGAGGGCGAGCGAAGCTCCACGGTGCCGGCGAGCGCGTCGTCCCCGGCGATCTCGGATTCGTAGTATCCCCGGACGGTGTCGGCGCCTCCGGCGGAGAATTGCTCCGAGTCCACGAGGGCCTGGCCGGAGAACTGGGCCTGGCCGCGGAGGAGGAGGGAGAAGCCGGCGGGCAGCTTCTGATCGCGCGAAAGATCGGCGCGCAAGTAGGCGAAGCTGCCGGAAGACGCGACACGGCGCGTGGCGAAATCGTTTTCGTCGGCGCCGAGCGGACGGAGCCCGAGGGTGGGGGCGAGGCTGAGCTCGGTGGAGCCGGTTTTGCCGATCCAGGTGGCGCCGTAGCTGAGCGGCAGCGTGGCGTAGTCGATCGGGGCGCGGGAGTCGGATCCGCCGGCCGAGAGGGTCTGGTCGAGGTGTTTGACGTCGAGGCCCGCGGACGCGGTGTGAAAAAAGGCCTGGTCGCCGCCCGGGAGCGCGAAGATCGCCCGCCCGCCGTAGGTCGAGCCGCGCCCGGCCACGGCGCCGCCGCCGAGCGTGGAGACGTCGCTCTCCTGCCGGGTGGCGATGAGCTGGAGCGTGAGGAAATCGACCGCGCGGGGACGGAAAAGGTAGTAGCCGGAGAAGACCTTGGCGTCGTCGAGGTCCTCGGGCGCGATCTGGAAGGTGAGTCCGGCGGTGTGCCCGCGTTGGAAGAGGTTGCCGTAGCCGACGCCGCCGTTGAGGCGGAGATCGGTGGTGTCGGCGCTGTTGCGGTTGTTGAGCTCGACGTGGGCGGAGAGCGGCGGCTTGGCCTCGTCGACCTTGAGATCGACGTCGATGGCACCCGCCTCGGCGCCGGGCTTGAACTCGGGGGTCACGCGGCGATCCGCCACCTGGTTGAGACGGGCGATGTCCTGGGAGAGGGCGTTGAAGTCGAGGGGCTGTCCCTCGGCGAGAGAGGGGGCGTCCTCCTTCAGGCGGTCGGGCCGGGAGTAGCGCGAGCCGGTCACGCGGGTGCGGCCGACCACGCCCTCGGTCACCAGGATGGACACGACGCCGGACGAGGCGTCCTGGGCGGGAACCTGGACGAAGGCGGCTTGGTAGCCTTTTTTTCGATACAGATCCTCGACCGCGAGCCGCGCGAGCTCTACGTCGTCCGCGGTCCGCTCCGGACCGAGGAACGGATAGACGGCCTCCTCGATTTCGCCGGGAGAGACGGCGTGGACGCCTTCGACGCGGTATTCACGGACAAAGAAACGGGTGGCGGACGCCGCGGCGCCCGCCGCGGCGTCCGACTCCGGCGCGAAGACCAGGGCGGTGGCGAGCAAGGCGACGGCGAGGCCGGCGGAGGGGGAAAGCGGGCGGAGGCGGGTCGGGAGTTTCAATTTCCGGGGAAAACGAAGTTCCTCCGGCCGCTTTTTCGGCCGGAGGAACTGGCTGGGACGGGAGCCGGCGCGGTGTCGCGGCGGCTCGCGGAACCGATCAACGGCGGCGGCGGCCGGCGGCGACGTAGCCCATGGCGGCGAGGCCGAGGATGGCGGCGTAGGACGAGGGCTCGGGGATGGGCGAGGTGCCGGAGGCGGTGAAGCTGAGGCCGGAGCCGCTCAGGGTGAAGTAGCCGAGGTAGTTCGTGCCGCGGCCCCAGACGAGGCCGGAGGCGTCGGTGGAGAGGCCGGTCGGGGCGGTGCCGCCCGAGGCGGGGACCAGTCCGTAGAAATCCGAGATGGTGGTGCCGGCGGCGACGTTGGCGTTGTTCGGGCCGAACTGCGGGGCGTTGGACGTCTGCTGGCGGGAGTAGAGCGAGTCGACGTTGGAGTCGACGACGACGTTCACCGTGCCGTTCACGGTGGTGTCGGTGAGGTTGTAGGTGTTGGCGATGGCCTGGATGTTGGTGCGGACGGCGCTGAGCGTGCTGTCGGAGCCGGAGGAGATCGCGGAGGGCGCGTCGCCGACGCTGACGCGGGGGCTGGCGGAGAAGATGGTGTTGCGGGTGAGGCCGTTGACCACGGTCGCGTAGGTGGCGCCGGTGACGGTCCACTCGAGGTCGGTGCGGCTGTTCCAGTTGGCGCCGTAGGTGGCGGCGAGATCGGCGACGATGTTGGCGCTGAAGGAGACGGTGGAGCCGTTGTTGTTCTCGAACTGGGTGTAGCTGCCGAGGTTGACGATCAGGTTCTGCGTGGCGCCGGTTCCGGTCGAGGTGTAGAAGCCGATGAGGATGTCGCCGGCGCCCTGCGGGTCGGACGTGGTGGCGGCGAAGGCGGCGGAGGTGGCGGCGAGGGCCGCGAGGGAGAGGGAAAGGACGGAGGATTTCATGATGTGAAAGACGGATGGGTTTCGGGAAAAAGGGCGGACGCGGCCTGCGTCCGCCCTTCCGGTGCGGAGATCTGGATTTCCGGGATTACTTGAGGGTGATCACGGCGCCTTCGGAGGCGCGGGTGACGAGCATGTCGGAGAGCTTCACGCCCGAGGCGCTGGGGACGTTCGCGATGATGTTGGTCGAGAGGGCGTCGGCGAAGGTCTTGGGCAGTCCGGCGAGGGCGGTGGTGCCGTTGGGGCCGGAGCTCTTGCGGTAGGCGAGCTGGGCGACGGACCAGAGGGAATACTTGCCCTCCTTGATCGCGGTGAAGTCCCAGGTGGTGGTCTGGCTGGTGGAGTTGTAGGAGACGCCGAGCGAGACGCCGTTGTAGGCGAGCACGTAGCCGGTGTCGGTGGAGGTGGTGGTGTTGATGGCCTTCAACAGGGCGGCGGCGTCGCCGACGCCGACATAGCCGACGAGGCCGAAGGGCACGCCGTCGTAGAGGTTGCCGGAACCGTCGGTGTCGGAGACCGTCTTGGAGAGGTCGCTGGCGAGGGTGCCGCCGCTGGTGTAGCCGTTGTCGCCGTCGACGAAGCCGTTGGTGGCGTCGGCCGCGGTGAGGTTGATCTGGGTGATGTTGGAGCCCGAGACGACGGGGGTGAACTGGGTGGCGGGGGAGGTCGCGCCGAAGCCGGTCTCGGCGAAGGTCACGAGGCGGGTGCCGGAGAGGGGGTTGCGGCCCACGGCGTAGAGCTTGGTGCCGCTGGCGTCGGCCGAGCCGGTGAAGAAGGAGAGGGGGGCGCCGCCGCCGAGGAGGCCCTTGGCGAGCTGGTTGGTGATGTTGGTGACGGAGTCGTAGCCGGCCTTGCCGGGGTGGCTGGCGCCGAGGCGGCCCTTCACGAACACGAAGGGAATGATGCCGACGGAGGTCTCCTTGAGGGAGGGGGTCTTGTAGATCGTGGCGGACTGGGTGTTGTCGGCCATGGCGATGTCGGGGATCGCGCTCTCGATGTTGCCGCCGGAGGCGGAGAAGCTGGCGGTGGAGTCGGAGACGCCGGTGCCGTTGGTGTTGGGGACGACGCTGGCCTTGATGAAGTTTTGGGTCAGGCCGCGGGCGACGTCGCGGATGCCCTCGACGGAGCCGGTCCAGGCGCACTGGATGACGACCGCGTTGCCGGAGTAGGTGCCGACGTAGGTGGCGTATTGGGCGCCGGTGGCGCCGCTGGTGCCGGTGTAGGCGACGTCATAGCCAGGCGCGAGCAGGCTTTGGATCGAGCTGATGGTGGCGGAGCGGAAGGCGGTGGATCCGGTGACGCGGATCGTGGTCTGGGCGGAGGCGGCCTGGGCGGCGGCGAGCGCAAGCAAAACGGCCGCGCAGGATTTCATGTGCTTCATGTGGAGGTCAGTTGGGTTTAGATGGTGCGCCGTTGGTCGAACGGACGCGCCTATCCAACCCGACTTCTGTTACGATGCGGCGGAGGCCGGGTGATAACCCGGCGACTTCAGTGTGACGGATGTGCTCTTATCGCCAGCGTTGGGCGTCCGCGGGCGGGGCGCGAATCCCGGACGAGAGCCACGCAAACGAATGCGGAACGCGTTTTCCGCGCGACGTGACGCCGGATGGCCGAAAAATCGCCGCTGCAAAGCGAGTGGGCGGACGGTTGGCGAGAGCCTGAAGCGGATCGGAATCGACCGGGGATGGAAGCGTCGCGACGTCCCTGGGTTTTCGCGCTAAATGCAGCCTCGTCGATGACGAGGATTGCCATGCGTTTGAGCGGACGGCGACCATGGCCCGAGATCGACTCCCCCATGGATTTTCATGCGCCCATCGTCCTGTCTCCGCCGGCTGGTTTCAGGGACCGTCCCGCCTCGATGACGGACGAGGGCGGTTTTTCAGGGGCGGCGCGACTTCAAGCCAATCGAAACTAAAATGAAGATCTACTTCATGGGCATCTGCGGAACTGCGATGGGCAACGCGGCGCTTCTGGCGCGCGCGGCGGGGCACGAGGTGCTCGGCGCCGACACCGGCGTCTATCCGCCGATGAGCACCGTGCTCGCCGAGTCCGGCATCGCGCTCCACGAGGGCTACGACGCCGCCCGACTGGAAAAGCTCGCGCCCGATCTGGTCGTGATCGGCAACGCCATGTCGCGCGGCAACCCCGAGGTCGAGTGGCTGCTCGACACCCGCGCGCTGCGCTTCACCTCGTTGCCCGCGCTGCTCAACGAGACCATCCTGGCGACGCGAAAAAACATCGTCGTCTGCGGCACCCACGGGAAGACCACCACGACCGCGCTCGCCGCTTTCCTGCTGCGCGAAAACGGCCGCGATCCCGGCTTTCTCATCGGCGGCGTGCCGCTCGATCCGCCGACCGGCAACCATCTCGGCGCCGCCGCCGATCCCTTCGTCATCGAGGGCGACGAATACGACAGCGCCTTCTTCGACAAGCGCTCGAAGTTCATCCACTACGCGCCGCACGTCGCGGTGTTGAACAACCTCGAGTTCGACCACGCCGACATCTTCCGCGACCTCGCCGACGTGCAGCGCACGTTCTCGCACCTCGCGCGCATCGTGCCGCGCAACGGCCACGTCGTGATGAACGGCGACGACGACAACCTCCGCGCGCTCGGTCCGATGTCGTGGACGCGCGTCACGCGGGTGGGGCTGGGGGAGAACAACGATGTCCGTATCACAAACTTTTCCGAAGGTCCGTCGGGCGTGGGGTTTTCCCTCGTCTGGAGCGGCCGGCCGTGGGCGGACGTTTCGTGGTCCCTGCCCGGCATCTTCAACGTCCGCAACGCCGCGATGGCCGCGACGGCCGCGGCGCTCGCGCTCGGCGGCAGCGAGAAGCTTTCGCTCGCGCCGCTCGCGCGTTTCCGGGGCGTGAAGCGTCGCCAGGAAAAGCTCGTCGATCGCGCCGGCCTGACCGTGATCGAGGATTTCGGCCACCACCCGACCGCGCTCGCCGAGACGCTGGGCAGCCTGCGCAACCGGCATCCGGGCGCCTTGCTCACCGCGGTCTTCGAGCCGCGCAGCAACACCGCGCGCACCAAGACTCTGCAAGGCGGCTTCATGCGCGCGCTCGCGCTCGCCGACGAGGTGTTCATCGGCGCCGTCAACCGCGCCGACAAGCTGAAGGAGTCCGACCGTTTCGACGCCGAGGCGGTGGTGCAGCACCTCGAGACCCAGGGCGTCCACGCCGCGACCGCGCCGACCAACGCCGAGCTGCTGGAGAAGCTGAAGACCGCCGCGCTTTCGGGCGGCTCCGACGCCAAGGCCCGGCCCCGCGTCGTGGTGTTTTTCTCCAACGGCAGCTTCGACGGGATAATCGCCGCTTTCGCGCAAGCCGCGAAATAGGCGCCTCCGGGCCGCGCTCGACCGGCGTGGCCATTTGACGGCGGGGCAACTTTAGGGCGTGATGGGCGTCTATTTCCCTTTCGCCATGGCCCTGTCTCGTCGAAGCAAGCTCATCCTCCTCCTGATTCTCGCCCCGATCGTCCTCGTGGCGATCCTGGTCGCCGCCGCCTTCACGTCGGCGGTGCAGACCTTCGCCGCCCGCAAGGTGCTCGCGGGCCAGGGAGGCGCGGTCGAGCGCGTGGATGTCGGCCTCGGGGGGGCGAAGCTCCGCGGCCTCGCGATCGAGCAGCCCGGCCTCAAGCTCCAGGTGCCCGATTTTCGCGCCGACGCGCCGCTTCTCGACCTCGCCGGAGGCAAGGTCGAGGTCCGGTCCTTGGTGGCCCGCGACATCGTGGTCGAGATCGACCCCGTCGCCTTGCAGGCCGCGCAAAAGCCGGCCGAGGAGAAGCCGGCGGAGCCGGCGAAACCGTTCAACGGCGTGCTCGACGCCGCCAAGCTTCCCGAACTGCGGGTCGACGGCATCGACATCGCCGGGCGTCTTCGCGTGGCGGGCCCGCAGCCCGTCGACGCCACCTTCGCGCTGAGCGGCGGCGGGATCCGCTCCGGCCAGGCGGGAAAGCTGGAGCTGAAAATCGAGGCCAAGGCCGGTCTCGGCTCGGTCGTCACCACCTTCACCCTCGCGCCGACCCTGGGCGCGGACGGTCGTCTCGACGCGCTCGGGGCGGTGGCCGAGGCGCTGGCCACGAGCAAGCTGCTCGCCCAGCCGGCCAAGCTTCGCGCCAAGGTCGACATCACCCGTCAGTCGGCGGGGGAAGCCTACGGGTTGAGCCTGCTCGCCGGCGACACGCCGCTCGTGGAGCTCGACACGCGTTGGGCGCCCGGCGCGAAGGAGCTGCCCGGCCGTTGGAAGATCGCGATCCGGGACCAGGACCTCGCGCCTTTCGCGATGGGGCTCTCCTTGCCCCGGTTCACCGTCGCGGGCGGCGGAGACCTCGCCCTCCTCGGCGCGGAGGCCTTGCGCGTCGGCGGCGAACTCGGCCTGGCCGCCGACGGCCTCGAGACGGTCGGACTGCCGAAGCTCGGGCCGATCGCGCTGGCGTCCAAGTTCTCGGTCGAGGCCGCGGCGAAGGAGCTGCGCGTCGACTCCCTGCAAGTCGACGTGAAGGGCGCCTCGCCGGTGCTCGCGGTGCGCACGGCGCAGCCCTTCGGTCTCGCGCTCGAGACCAAGAAGATCGTTCCCAGCCGCGAAGGCGCCGATCTGGCCGAGATCACCTTGCTCGGCGTTCCGGCGGAGTGGCTGCAGGCCTTCGCGCCGGATTTTTCCCTCGGTGGATCCGTGACCGGCGCCTGGGCCGCTCGCGCCGAGGGCGACGGTTTTGTTTTGGTTTCCAGCCAGCCTCTGGTCGCCAACCAGGTCGCCTACGCCTCGGCCGGACAGCCTTTGGTGAAATTCGACGCGGTGCGGGTCGAGAACCTGCGCGCGAAGCAGACCTCGGCCGGCCTCGAGGCCGCGATCGGCGCTTTGCGCGTGGTCGTCGACGGCGCCGATCTCGTCACGTTGAAGGTCGACGCCTCGCGTAAGCCGGGCGCGCCGCTGGTCGCGAAGGGCGAGCTGCGCGCGCAACTGGCCAAGCTCGCGGACCAGCCGGTCTTGCGCGGACAGACCCGCCTCAGCGCCGGCGAGGCCGTGGTCACCTTTGACGCGAGCGTCGCCGAGGCGCTCAAGGCGCTCGCCCAGCTGCGTCTGTCCGGATTGCGCGCCGCCGGCGCGGGCGACCTGCCCGAGGTGGCGATCGACGCCGAACTGGCCCGCGACGCCGCCGGCGTGCTCAGCGCCAAGCTGCCCCTCGTCGTGCGCAACGCCAAGGCGGGCCGGAATTCGGACCTCGCGCTCCAGGCCACGGTCACGCCGGGCAAAGCCGAGACGCAGGTCGCGGCCAAGTTGGCCAGCCAGGTTCTTTACGTGGAGGATTTGCAGGCTTTCGCCGCGCTTGCCGCGCAGACCAAGCCCGCCGCGCCGGCCGTTCCGAAGGGAACCGACGCCACGGCCAAGCCGGCCGCGCCCGCGCCGGCGCCCGCCGGACCGCCTTGGGCCGGAACCTCCGGCGAGGTGGAGCTTTCGCTCGCCCGGATCGTTTACGCGCCCGGCGTCGAGATCACGCAGACGCAAGGCCGGCTCACGCTCACGCGCGACGCCGCGAGCCTGGAAACGTTTCGTCTCCTGCTCGGCACCGGCGGCTCGCTGGACGCCAGCGGCGCGCTGAAGTGGCTCGCCGCGGACAAAAGCTACACGCTGGGGGCCGATGTGAAAGGGGCCGGCGTGGCGGTCGGTCCCTTGCTTCATGCCCTCGCGCCCGGCGAGGCGGCGAAGCTGGAAGGGACCTACGATCTCTCCGCTTCCGTGAAGGGGCAGGGGAGCGACCCCGCACTGGCCGCCTCCGGCGCCGCGGCCGAGTTCAAGTTGGTCGGCAAACAGGGCGCGATCCGCGCGATCAATCTCGAGACGAACAAATACGCGAAGGCCGGCAACGTCGTCTCCGGCTTGGCGGGCCTCGCCGGCGCGCTCTCCGGCAACGAGGAGATCGCCAAGCAGGCCAATCGCGTCACGGCCTTCAACGCGGTCGCCCGCTCGCTCGCCAACCTCGCCTACGACGAGATCGCGATCGAGGCGAAGCGCGGCGCGGACGGCGGCGTGGAAATCGCGCGGATCGGTCTGCTTTCGCCGCAGTTGAAGCTGGCCGGCTCGGGCGGTCTCCGCCCGGTCGCGGGCCGTTCCTGGCTGGAGATGCCGCTCACCCTGAAGCTCGATCTGGGCGCCAAGGGCGAGCTGGCTCGCCATCTGACCTCGCTGCGTCTGCTCGAGCCGTCCGCGTCGGCGCAAGGCGCCGAGACCTACGCGTCGATGGTCGAGCCCCTGGTTCTCGACGGCACGCTGAAGCAGATCGGCACCGCGCAGGTCTCGAAGCTGTTGAGCCGAGCGCTCGCGCCCTGAGCCGGACGGGCTCGCGGCGGCGTTGCCAAGGGGCGGCCGCCGCGTCCTGATCTCCGCACCGTGGCCGTCAAGAAACCCAGCTCCCTCGCGCGCATGCTCGAGCGTCTCGACACGCTCGACAAACCCACGCTGTCCGCGCTGGCCCAGCGCCTCGGGCGCGAACGCGGGCTTTTCGAGCGCGTCTTCAACGTGCTTCAGGAAGGCGTGCTCGTGGTCGACGGGGACGGCGGGATCGCCTTCGCCAATTCCGCCGCCCGGCGCCTGCTGGGTTTCAAGGCGACCGACGCGGGCGGCGTCACGCTCTGGCGGCTCGCGCCCGGCCTGCGTTCGCTGCTCGCGCCCGCGCTGGACGCCGCGACGAGCCTCACGCGCGAGATCGAGCTGAGTTATCCGGAGCCGCGCGCCGTGCGGCTCTATCTCGTGCCCTTCGCGGCCCGGGTGGAGGCCGAGGCGGCGCCCGACGCCGACGATGGCGGCGCGATCGTCGAGGGTGCGGGGCGGCGTTTCGCGGTGGTGTTGACCGATATCACGCGCGACAAGCTCGACACCGACCAGCGCATCGAGAGCGAGCGCGTGGCCTCGATCGTCCTCCTCGCCGCCGGCGTCGCTCACGAGCTGGGAAATCCCCTCAACTCGCTCACGATCCACCTCCAGGTAGTGGAGAGGAAACTACGCCGGCTGCGCGGCGTGGACGCGAAGGACGCCAAGGCGCTGGGCGATTCGCTGCGCGTGTGCCGGGAGGAGGTGTCGCGCCTCGACGGCATCATCTCGAACTTCTTGCAGGCCATCCGTCCGCGGCCGCCGGATCTCGCCGACACGCGGCTGGCGGACGTGCTCGCCGAGGTGCTGGCCTTCCAGGAGCGCGAGCTGGCGGATCGCGGCGTGCGCGTCGAGGTGGAGAGCCCCGGAGACCTGCCCGTCGTGCTTGCGGACAAGGACCAGGTGAAGCAGGTGTTTTTCAACCTCGTGAAAAACGCGTCCGAGGCGATGCAGCCGGGCGGGCGGCTGCGCATCGATGCGCGTGCCGACGAGGAGCACGTCTCGCTCGCGTTCGCCGACAACGGCAGCGGGATCAAGCCCGAGGATCTCGCGCGGCTTTTCGAGCCCTACCACACGACCAAGCCCACGGGCCACGGTCTGGGCATGATGGTGGTGCAGCGGATCATGCGCGCCCACGGCGGCCAGATCGCGGTGGAGAGCAATCCCGGCCGCGGCACGACCGTGACGCTCCAGTTTCCGTTGAAACAGCGGCGGGTGAAACTGCTCGGGGGGTAGGCGTGCGAATCGTCGGCGACGGCGCCCTCCAGGAGCTGACGTTGGAGGGCGCTGGGGCGTCGGCTCCGTCCCCCCCCCCGGGGATTTTTCGGGTGGCGTTTTCGGGGGCGGACTTTTGCGTCGGCCCGATGTCGAGCGAGTCATCCCCAGTCGATCTCATCGCGAACGCCGCCGCCCAGTTTGGCGGACGTCCCTCGTGGGACGATTACTTCATGGCCACCGCGGTGCTGCTCTCTACCCGTAGCCCCTGCGAGCGGCTTAATGTGGGCTGCGTGATCGTCAGCGCGGGCGAGCGGAAGAACCGCCTGGTCGCGGCGGGCTACAACGGCTTCCTGCCGGGCACGCCGCACACTTCGCGGGTGCGCGAGGGGCACGAGCAGGCGACGGTTCATGCGGAGCAAAACGCGGTCGCGGACGCGGCGCGGCGCGGTAGCTCGGTCGAGGGCTGCGTCGCCTATGTGACCCATTACCCCTGCATCAACTGCGCGAAGATCCTGGCCGCGGCCGGCATATCCGAGGTGCGTTATCGTCAGGATTACCACAACGACCCCCTGGTCGCTCCGTTGTTGGCGGACGCCGGGGTGCGGATCGTGCAGCTGTAGTTGCGGACGCCGGGCGAGCCGGTTCATCTTGTTCCCATGCGTTCGCGGCCCCTGAAAGACGACGAGTCGCTGGCGGGCTCGCTCCTGCTGGCGCATCCGGTCCTGCGCGACGCCACCTTCCGCCGCACCGCGATCCTGATGTCGGCCCACGACGAGCAGGGCGCGATGGGCGTGGTGTTGAACCGGCCGCTCAACAAGCGCCTAGGCGAGCTGGGCGGCGATTTCGCGCTGGGTCCGCTCGCGGACGTGCCGGTCTTTGACGGCGGGCCGGTGGAGAAACGTCAGCTGATTCTCTGCGCGTGGCGGCCGCAGCCGGACGAGGCGGGGGAGGAGGACGGCGAGTCCTTGCAGCTGCTTTTCGGGCTCGATCCGGAGCGTGCGGCCGAACTGGCGGGGCAGGAGGGGGTGCAGCTGCGCGCTTTTCTCGGTTACGCCGGCTGGACGGGCGGCCAACTGGAGGGGGAGCTGGAGCGCGATACCTGGGTGGTCGCCGATTTGGAGCCGGGAATCGTCAAGCAGCGTCCGGACGAGAGTTTGTGGCGCAGCGTGTTGAGCGGTTTGGACCCCCGGTGGCGCTTGTGGGCGGGCGAGCCGGATGATCCGGGGCTGAACTGATTCGAATCCGGGCGGCACCCGGTTCGCGAAAGTCGCTGTCGCGGCGAATTTCCGTTTGACAGCACCGGCGCCGAACCGGTGTTTTCTTCCTTTTTATGAAAGTTGTCTCCTCCATCAAATCCGCGAAGAAGCGTCACCCCGACTGCCAAGTCGTCCGCCGCAAAGGCCGCATCTACGTGATCAACAAGACCGACCCCCGCTACAAGGCGCGCCAGGGCTAAGTCCAGCCGGCCAAAAGCCACCCAACTCCTTTACCATCATGAAAGCCGAAGGCCATCCCACCCTCAACAACGTCTGCTTCCTCGACGTCGCCTCGGGCAAGAAGTTCCTCACCAAGTCCACGATGAAGTCCGCCCGCAAGGAGACCATCGATGGCGTCGAATACTTCGTCGTCGTTCGCGACGTGACGATGGACTCGCACCCCGCCTACACCGGCGAGAAGCGCATCGTCGACACCGCCGGCCGCGTGGAGAAGTTCACCTCCAAGTTCAAGCGCGGCACCGGCGCCAAGAAGTAAGCCGGCTCGCGCCGAGTTTTCTTTTTCGATTTTCAAACCCGCCGCGCTCTCCGAGCCGGCGGGTTTTTTCGTGGGCGCGCGGAGCCGTCGGCGCCCGGTCTGTGCGTTTGGCAAGACGTGGCGCGGGCCCGGACGGACAGAGACGCGACCGGGGCGGGCCAAATCGCGGCGGGCGTCAACTCGCGTCCGGGTCGGCGAAGGATGCGCGGTCGGGCGGAGGGGTCATGCCGGGACTCCCTCGTCCCGCGATGGGGCAGCGCAATCGCGGCCGATGTGGATCAGTCCGCCCGGACGTCGATCACCACGCCGGTGATATTGTCGCTGCCGCCGTTCGCGAGGGCGTCGGCGACCAGCGTGCCGAGCACGACGGCGGGTTCGGCTTTTTGGCCCAGGCGTTTGGCGAGGACGGAGTCGTTGACCATGCGCGTGACACCGTCGGAGCAGAGCAGGACGCGATCTCCCGGCTGAAGCGGGTATTGGGAAACCTTCACCTCGAGGGGCATGGGCTGGCCGATGCAGCGGGTGAGCGCGTTGCGGTAGCGTTCCTCGAGTTGGACGTTTTCGCCGCGGGAGCGGCGCACGGCGACCTCTTGTTCGACGGTGTCGTCGATGGTGAGCATCTTGAGCCGCCCGTCGCGAAAGAGGTAGCAGCGGCTGTCCCCGACGCTGGCGACGCGCATGACGTCGCCCTCGATATGGACGGCGGTCAGGGTGGTGCCGAGACCGGTGTCGGGGGCGAAGCGATGGGCGAGGCCGATGACCTCGGAATTGGCGAATTTGAACGCGTGGGCGAGGTCGGGGTTGCGGCCGACTTCGCGCGAGGCCCGGGCGTCCTTGAGCAGCGTGGTGATCGCGAGTTGCGCGGCCTCGGCGCCGCCGGGCAGGCCGCCGATGCCGTCCGCCACGGCGTAGAGGCGGAGATCGTCGGCGCAAAGGTGACGATCCTCGTTCTCGGAGCGGGCGAGACCTATGTCGGTCTGGGCGGCGGAAAGGAGCTGCATGGGCAAGATTCAGACCCTACCGGCGGGGGCTTTCGCTTCAAGGCTCCATGCGGTGTTTCGATCCATAAAATGGCGCGGGCTACACGTAGGGCTGAAAGACCTCGGCCCGGTTCAGTCGGTTGAATCGCACATGGCGGGGCTGCGGGAGGCAGGCGAGGAACTGGCGTCCGTAGGTCTTTTGGAGGATCCGTGAGTCGAGCACGGTGACCAGACCGCGGTCACGCTGGCTGCGGATGAGGCGTCCCACGCCCTGGCGGAATGTCATGAGGGCGTCGGGCAGGGTGATCTCGTTGAAAGGGTTTCCGCCGCGGGCGCGGACGTGCTCGGTGCGGGCCTCGAGCACGGGGTGGGTGGGCACCTGGAAAGGGAGCCGCGTGATGATGACCTGGGAGAGGGCGTCGCCGGGGACGTCGATGCCGGTCCAGAACGATTCGGTGCCGAAGAGGACGCCGTCGCCGGCCTCGCGGAGCATGCGGGCGAGGTCGGTGCGGGAGGCGTCGCGACCCTGCATGAAGAAGGGGCGATGCGCGCCGCGGTAGATCGGCTCCACGATCTCGGCCACGCGCTGCATGTCGGCGTAGCTGGTGAAGAGCACGAGGCTGCCGCCGGCGCTGCGGCGGGTGCAGAAGTCGATGTGGTCGGCGAGCACCTCGATGGAGAGCTTCGCGTCCTCGCGGGTGGGCAGGGGCACGTCGGCGGCGAGGTAGACGCGCATGTTGCGCGCGTAGTCGAAGGGCGAGTGCTGGATCTCGGCGCGAACCCCGGGGCCGCCGATGCGCGCGAGGAAGGGCTGGATGTCGTCGGCGACGGCGAGGGTGGCGCTGGTGAAGACCACGGCGGTCTGGCGGTCGAGAATCGCCTCCTTGAGCTGCGGCGCGATGTCGATCGGCGCGGAGCGAAGGGCGACGACGGTCTGGCGGCGGCCGGTGCGTTCGAGCCAGTAGACGTTGTCCTCCGGCTCGGCGAGGGAGAGGAAGCGTTTCACGCCGAGCTGGGCGGAGCGGAGCTTGCCGGCCTGTTCGAGCAGCTCCTCGCGTTCGCGTCCCTCGTCGAACTTGTCGGCGCGGGTTCGCACCGCTTTTTGCAAGGCGAGGAGCGGGCCGTCGAGCCAGGCCTCGGCGCAGTTTTCCTGGCGGATGCGGACGATGGACTGGTTGAGGAGAAAGTTTTCCTGGAGGAAGGCGAAGAACTGGTGGTTGGCCTCGATGGCGTCGGCGACGAGCTGGCGTTCCTCGGGAGAGCCCAGTTTCTGGAGAAGGCCGCGGCGGGTCTTGGGGTTGTAGAGGTGGCGCAGCATGCGGTCGACGCCGTAGCTGCTGAGGCGGAGGCCGAAGTAGTCGGTGGCGACCTCGGGCACGGTGTGGGCCTCGTCGAGCACGACGAGATCGTCGGGGAAGAGCACGCCCTTCTCGGCGGAGCCGTTGGCCGCGGCGCCGCCGGCGGCGATGAGCGCGAAGAGGAGCGAGTGGTTGACGATGATGAGATGGGCGGAGCGGATGCGGGCTCGGGCGCGCTGGTAGGGGCACTTTTCCGGATCGCAGTATTTGCGGGCGCAGGCGGAGGAGTCGGCGTTGACGAGCTCCCAGACGTCGGGATCGGGGGGCGGGTTCAGCTCGTGGCGCAGGCCCTCGGCGGTGGTTTCGGCCCAGGCGGCGATGCGTTGCAACTCGGCGTGCTCGGGCGTGGCGAAGAGCTCGTGCTTGTCCCGCAGCGCGGTGGCGAGGCGGGTGGCGCAGAGGTAGTTGCCCTTGCCCACAAGGACGGCGGATTTGAAGTCGGCGTAGCGGGCGGTGGCGGGGTCGGACTTGAAGACGCGACGGCAGAGCGGGATGTCTTTTCGGTCGAGCTGCTCCTGGAGGGCGATCGTGTGGGTCGACACGATGAGCTGCCGCTGGTGGTCGAAGGCGTGGATGATGCCGGGAAGCAGGTAGGCGAGGGATTTGCCGACGCCCGTGCCCGCCTCGAACACGAGCGGGGTGTCGTGCGCGACCGCATCGGCGACGGCCGAGGCCATACGCGCCTGCTGCGGGCGGTGCTCGAGGGCGAGCGCGGAATGCAGGATGCCGCCTTCGCCGAAAAGCTTGGCGGCGAGTTGGGGCGCGAGCGTGGGCGGCGGCGCGGGCTTGGCGTCGTCGTGTTCGGATTCCGGCGGGAAAGGGGATTGGTCGTCGCGCAGGCCGATCATCGCGGAGAAGCGGGACAGCCTTGGGCGGCCTTTCCGGAGCGCAAGCGCGAGGGTTTCCCGAGGCCGGAGAAAAGCGGGTTTCAGTCGTCGTCTTTCTTGCGCGGACTCAGGCCGGCGGTGCCCGAGACCTCTTCTCCCGTCAGGCCGCGGCCGGTGCACGAGAGCTCGATGAAATCGTTTTTGAGCGTGCCGGTGTATCGCTGTCGGAGCTCGCCCTTGGGCTCCGTGGTCCCGAACCCGACGTAGCCCGCGCCGTCGGAGGGCGCCGAGCCTGCGACCGATATGCGCACCGTGTTGCCGGGGGTGTTCCGAAGAACGATGTAACCGGTGAACTTTTCGCCTTCGCGCGTCTCGATGTGCAGGCTCCATCGGCGGCCCTGTCCCCCGCCGCCTTCTTTGGCGCCCACGCGGCGCTGGCCCGCCCAGACGCGGCCGGCCGCGAAGGGATCGGCCTGCGAAATACCGGCCTCGGCGCCGGCGACTTCGGCCGCGGCCGAAGCGGGACCGGCCGCGCCGCTCAAAACAAGCAGAAGGGAAAGCAGGCGTGTCTTCATGGCTGGGTGCGCCAAGCCAAACACAAAGAGGCGCCGTTGTCCCGAGGGGAACGCGCCTCGCGTGCCTGCCGCGTCCCACGACGTCCTCGCAGACGAATTCGCCATGGAGTGGCGCTTCCCGGGGCGCGTGGGTTGCGACGTTCGAAGCGCCCCGCGGTCGGGGATTATTTTGCCAAGAGACGGCAGGCGGAGCCGCTTGCCGGAATGCGGGGGCTGTTTAGTGATGGGGGCAACATGACGCGGATCAGCCCTTGGGCGGAAACACTGGCGGAGTTTCTTCGGCGCGAGCCGGGAGTGGAGGCGGTGCGCCTCGATCCGGAGGCGCGCAAGGTGAGGGTGGCGACTTTGGGGCAAGTGGATGTCGAAGCGCTGCGCGCCCGGCTCGAGGAGACGCTGTCGGCGTTGGAGGGCGATTTGCTCACGGCCGCGGGCGGCGGCGCGGCGCCGGCGGGCTTCACGTTGACCCGGGATGGCGGGGTGGTGCAGCTCAGCGGCCCGGCTTGCGAGACGGCCCCGAAACTTTGGCGCTGGAAAGAATACGAGTGGCCCGAGGTCGCGGACGAGGAACACGACCACGACGAGGATTGGCGCGAGCTGGCGGCCTACGCCGGCGTGTGCGGCGTTTTCGGTCTGGCGGGCTGGGGCGTGAAGGCCGCGGGGGTCGGACCGGCTTGGCTGGGGCCGGTCCTAGGCGGCGTCGCGTTGGTCGCGGGCGGCTGGGACGCGGCGAAGGATTCCTGGGAGAACCTGCGCAAGGCGAAGCTGGACATCCATTTTCTGATGCTGGCGGTGGCGGTCGGGGCGACCTTCATCGGAGCGTGGAGCGAGGCGGTGCTGCTGCTGTTTTTGTTTTCCGCCTCGGGCGCGATGGAGGCGTATGCGGACGAGCGCACACACCGCGAGGTGGACGCCTTGCTCAAGGCGGCGCCGAAGCAGGCGACCGTGGTGGATCGCGACGGCCGAGAGAAGGTCGTCGCGGTCGAGGAGATCGGGATCGGCGATCTCGTGCGGGTAAAACCGGGCGAGGCGTTTTGCGCGGACGGCGTGGTGGAGTCGGGCGAGAGCGGCGCGGACGAGTCGGCGCTGACGGGCGAGGCGGTGCCGGTGGAGAAGTCGCGCGGCGACCAGGTTTTCAGCGGCACGATCAACGTCGGCGGCACGCTCGACTGGCGCGTGGCGCGGCTGCCCTCGGAGAGCACGTTGCAAAAGATCATCCGCCTGATCCACGGGGCGCAGCGCCTGCGCGCGCCGAGTCAGCGTTTCACGGACAAGTTCGGCACCGGCTACACCTACGCGGTGCTCGGCGTGAGCGCGGCCATGTTCCTCGTGTGGTGGCTGGGCGCGGGCCTGCAGCCGTGGCGAGGCACGGGAACGGAGCCCTCGGCCTTTTATCGGGCGATGACCCTGCTGGTGGTGATGAGTCCCTGCGCGTTGGTGCTTTCGATCCCCTCGGCGATCCTTGCGGCCATCGCGTGGGGGGCCCGCCATGGCGTGTTGTTTCGCGGCGGGGCCGCGGTGGAGAAGCTGGCCGAGGTGGGCGTGATCGCGCTCGACAAGACGGGCACGCTCACGACCGGCGAGTTGGTCGTGGAGGCCTACGAGAGCTTTCCCGCCGGGCGCGAACGCGAGGTGATGGAGATCGCCTTCGCGCTCGAGGCGCGCTCCGAGCACCCGCTGGCGCGCGCGATCGTGCGCGATGCGCGGGCGCGCGGTTTGCCCGAGCTGATCGTCGAGGGGTTTGAATCGATGACCGGCCAGGGGGTGCGCGGACGCGTCGGCGGGGCCACGGTCATGCTGGGGCGCCGTGAACTTTTGGAAAAGGGGCCGCTCAAGGGCTGGGCGGAGAAGCTGCCCGCCGCGGCGGCGGAGTTCGCCGAGGTCTGGGTGGTCGGGAAGGATTTCCTCGGCCGCGTGCTGCTGCGCGACGCGATCCGGCGCGAGTCGGCGCCGGTGCTGGCCGCGCTGCGTCGCGAAGGCATCCGGACGGTGATGCTCACCGGCGATCGGCGCGCCACGGCGGAGGCGGTGGGCGCGGAGCTGGGGCTGGACGAGGTGCGCGCGGGCTTGTCCCCGGCCGAGAAGGTGGCGGCGATCACCGCGTTGAAGGAAGGCGGCGCCCGGCGCGTGGCGATGGTGGGCGACGGCGTGAACGACGCGCCCTCGCTCGCGGCGGCCGACGTGGCCATCGCGATGGGCGCGCGCGGCAGCGACGCGGCGCTGGAGCAGGCGGAGATCGTGCTGATGCACGACCGGATCGAGAACGCGCTGGCGGCGTTCGAGCTAAGCCGCCGGGCGCGGACGATCATCCGTCAGAACCTGGCCATTTCGCTCGGCGTGGTCGTGGTGATGGCCGTGACGAGCGTGGTCGGCGTGGTGCCGCTCGCGATCGGCGTGGCGGCGCACGAGGGCAGCACGGTGCTCGTGTGCCTGAACTCGCTGCGGCTGCTGGCGGGCGGACGGCGGCGCTGAGATTTGGACGGCGTCCGCCGATGGTGAACGCTGGCGCCGACGGCGCGTCGCCCTCCCGAAACGGGGAAGAAAAAAGCCCGCCCCGCGGAAGCGGGACGGGCTTTTTGCGTCGGACGGTGTATCCGCGGAGCGGTTACAGGCGGCCGGCGTAGATGCCGGTGGAGCCGAGCTCTTCCTCGATGCGGAGGAGCTGGTTGTATTTCGCCACGCGGTCGGTGCGGGAGGCGGAGCCGGTCTTGATCTGGCCGCAGTTGGTGGCGACGGCGAGGTCGGCGATGGTGACGTCCTCGGTCTCGCCGGAGCGGTGGGAGAGGACGGCGGTGTAGTTGCTCTTGTGGGCGAGCTCGACGGCGTCGAGGGTCTCGGTGAGGGAGCCGATCTGGTTGACCTTCACGAGGATCGAGTTGGCGGTCTTGGTCGCGATGCCCTTCTTGAGGAACTCGACGTTGGTGACGAAGAGATCGTCGCCGACGAGCTGCACCTTGTCGCCGAGGGCGTCGGTGAGCTTCTTCCAAGTGGCCCAGTCGCCTTCGGCGCAGCCGTCCTCGATGGAGTCGATCGGATACTTGGCGCAGAGGTCCTTGTAGAAGGAGACGAACTCGTCGCCGGTGAACTGCTGGCCGGAGGACTTCTTGAAGACGTATTTGCCGGTCTTCTTGTCGTAGAACTCGGAAGAGGCGACGTCGAGGGCGAGCATGATGTCCTTGCCGAGCTTGTAGCCGGCGGCCTTCACGGCCTCGGCGATGGCGTCGAGGGCGGCGGTGGTGGAGGGGAGGTTGGGGGCGAAGCCGCCCTCGTCGCCGACGGCGGTGGCGAGGCCCTTGGACTTGAGAACCTTCTTGAGGTTGTGGAACACCTCGGCGCCGGCCTGGAGGGCCTGGGCGAAGGTGTCGAAGTTCACCGGGCGGATCATGAACTCCTGGAAATCGATGGGGGCGTCGGAGTGGGCTCCGCCGTTCATGATGTTCATCATGGGAACGGGGAGGACCTTGGCGTTGGGGCCGCCGACGTATTTGTAGAGGGGCTGGCCGAGGCTGTTGGCGGCGGCGTGGGCGGTGGCGAGGGAGACGCCGAGGATGGCGTTGGCGCCGAGCTTCGACTTGGTGGAGGTGCCGTCGAGCTTGATCATGAGGTGGTCGATGCCGACCTGGTCGCAGGAGTCGAGGCCGACGAGGACGGGGGCGATCACGGACTTGACGTTGCCGACGGCGGCGAGGGTGCCCTTGCCGAGGTAGCGCTTCTTGGCGTCGACGCCCTTGGGCAGGGACTTGGCGGGAGCGGAGGAGTCGCGGAGCTCAACGGCCTCGTGTTCGCCGGTGGAGGCGCCAGAGGGAACGGCGGCGCGGCCAAGGGTGCCGTCGGCGAGGCGGACGTCGACCTCGACGGTCGGATTGCCGCGGGAGTCGATGATCTCGCGCGCGGTGATGCTGGTGATGGTGGTGTTGCTCATGTGGTGAGGAAACGGTTGGCGTTGAGCGCGTCGCGGGGACGCGAAAGGCGCGAGCGAAACGGCGGGTCCGCGGGGAGGGAAGCACAAAGCGGGGGGCGCGGGGCTTTGGGCAGGATTTGCGGCGCCGGGGCGCGCGGCGGTCCCGGGTGCATTACTCGCGCGGACAAACCGGCCCGCGGAACCGGTGCGAGGGTTCCCGTCGCGGGGGCGCCGGGGTGGACTATTTTTTCGTGAGCCCCAGCGCGGCGCCGATGCGATCCAGGAGCCCGGCGTCACGGGGCTGCAAATGCGGGGGAATCTGGGCGAGATGGCCGCGGTGGCGGGCGACGTCCAAGGGGCTGATTCCGTCGTAATTGCGGATGGCGAGCAGCTCATGGCCGAGCAGGACGGCCGGGACCTGATCGAGATGGCCCTCGGCGGCGGCGGCGTGGAGCGGGGTGTCGCCGTGGTCGTTGCGCGCGCGGAGCAGGTCGCTGGTCAGGGCGCTGCGGGGGATGCCGGAAAGCTGGCCGGTCTCGGCGGCGGCGTGGATCACGGTGTAGCCGCCCTTGCTGGCCGCGGTGAGCGTGTCGTGAACGAGGTGCTCGGCGGGGATGTGGTCGAGATGGCCGGCGAGCGCGGCGGCGTGGAGCACGGTGTCTCCGGCGCCGGTGCGGGCGAGAAGGGCCTCCCGGGTGAGGAGGGCGCGCGGGATTTGCGGAAGGTGTCCGTTGAGCGCGGCGGTGTGCAGGGGCGTCTCGCCGGTGTGGTTGGCCAGCGCGAAGGCGGCGGCGTTCAGGAAAACCGGCGGGAGCTCGTTGATGCGCCCCGCCTCGGCGGCTTCGTGGACGAGGGTGTTGCCGAGGTGGGTGCGGATGGAGAGGAGCTCGGGGGTGAGGATCGAATGCGACAGCAGGCCCAGCAAACCGTGCGCGGCGGCGATGTGGTAGACGGAAAAACCGGCGTTGCTCGTCTGGGCGAGCAAGTCGTGCATCAGCAGACGCGGCGGGAGCAGCGAGGGCGGGGCGGGCGCTTCGAACGCGTGGTGGAGCGGGGTGTAGCCGGCCTGGTTTTTGGAGGAAAAGGGTCCCGGCTCGAAGAGATCGGGGGGCACGAGGGACAGGCGCCCGTGCCGGGCCGCGAGATGAAGGGCGGTGTTGCCGGTGGCGTTGGGGGACAGCCAGAGACGCGCATCCAGTAGTTCGGCGGACGGTGCGATATCCTGGCCGGAGCGAATCGCGGCTTGAAGGTGGGCGGCATCCATAGGGGCTGTTACGTAGGCTTTCCCGGCGAACGACATGCGGCAAGGCCGCATCGGTAAGGCGAATTACCCAAAGGGAAACGATTTGCGTGGCACGGGCCCCTTGGGCGAAGCTTCCGTCATGACTCCGCAGGTCAATGCCGCAGCAAGCGATGCCAACAAGAAAGACGCCGTGCTCATCGTGGACGATGAGGCGCCCCTGCTGGACATGTATAAGACGCTCCTCGCGCCGCATTTCGAGGTGACCGCCGCGTCGTCGGTGAAGGAGGCGGAATTCGCCCTGCATAAGAAAAGTTTTCGCGTGGTGGTCGCCGACCATCTCATGCCCGGTGGCAACGGGCTCAGTCTTTTGGTCCGGGTTCGCGAGGAGCATCCCGAGACCGCGCGTATCTTGGTCACCGGCTTCATGAAGCCGGAAATGCTGTTGCGGGCGGTGAACGAGGCCGCGGTGTTTCGCTATCTGGTGAAGCCGGTCGAGCTACGCGAGTTCATCGCGGTGGTGCGCGACGCGGCGAAGAGCGTGAACCCCGAGGCGGCGTAGGTCTTCCGCGGGTCCCGAAGCGGGCCCGGGTGGACATCCACGGACGCGGTCCCGTCGCTTCGCGGGCGGTGACCGCGGGGCGATTTAAGCCGCAGCGTCCGGGCCGGCCCGCGGCTTGGCGCTAATCTGTCAAGATTCGCCGGAGGATGGGATCCGTGGAGGGCGGACCCCGCGTCCGTTTTTCGTGGTCCGCAGATTACCCGTGGCGGGGACGGCGCCCCGCCCTCCACGGGAAGTCGACGCAATGGCGTTAGACCTTGAGCAGCTCCTCGGCATGCTGGCGCGCGCTCCTGGCGTTGCGGTCGCCGAGCATGCGGGCGAGCTCGCCGACGCGGTCCGCCTTGCGCGCGTGTATCGGCTTTATGGTGACGACGGCGCGGTCGCCCGACTGGTCTTTTTCCACGAGGAAGTGGCTGTCGCCCAGGCCGGCGACCTGCGGGAGGTGGGTGACGCACAGCACCTGATGCCCGCGCGCGATCTGGGCCATCTGCTCGCCGACGACGCGACCGATCTCGCCGCCGACGTTGGCGTCGACCTCGTCGAAGACCAGCACGGGCACGCCGTCGAGGTCGGCGAGCACGGTCTTGAGCGCGAGCATGACGCGGGCGAGCTCGCCGCTGGAGGCGATGCGCGCGAGGGGCAGGGGCGCCTCGCCGACGTTGGGGGAAAAGAGGAACTCCACGCCGCAGTCGCCGTGCGGGGCGAGCTCGGGCAGCGGGACGAGGCGCACCTGGAACTCGGCTTTTTTGAAGCCGAGGTTGGCGATGCTTTTGGCGCCGACCCGCGCGAGTTCGCGCGCGCCCTTGTCCCGGACGGAGCGGAGGGCGCGGGCGGCCACGACGGCTTCGCCGCGGGCGGCGGCGATCTGTTCGTCGAGACGGGATAGTGCGCCTTCCAGATCGCCCTGAACCTCGAGGCGGCGGCGCAACTCCTCGCGGGCGGCGGCGACGGCGGCGGGTTCGGGGCCGTGGCGTCGTTTGGCGTCGAGCCAGGACGACATGTTTTGCGAAAGCTGCTCGGCCTGTTCGGGGTCGAACTGGAACTGGCCGCCCAAGGTGCGGATCTCTTCGGCGAGATCGTTCACCTCGATGCTCGCGGAGTGCAGGCGCTCGACGAGGGGACGGCTGGCGGGATCGAGTTGCTCCAGTTGGTGCGCTTCGCGGAGGAGGGCGCCGAGCCGGGAGGTGACGCCGTCTTCGCCGGCCAGGCCGCTTTCCAAGGCTCCGCACAGCTGGGTGAGCTCCTGGGCGCGGCTCAGGCGGGAATGATCCCGCTCTAGGGCGGCGATCGCGTCCTCGGTCAGGTCAAGGGCGTCGAGTTTGGCCAGCTGCGCCTCGACGAAGGCGATCTGATCGGGGGAAAGGCGCGTCTCGCGGGTCAGGCGTTCGCGCTCGGCGACGAGGTCCCGCCACGCGCGGTAGGCGCGGTGGTAGGCCGCGAGCTCGGTTTCGTCGCGCGAGAAAAGGTCGAGCAGCTCCAGCTGGCAGGACTCCTTGAGCAGGCGGCGTGGTTCGCTCGGGCCATGGAAGTCGATCCAGGTTTCGCCCAGCCGTTGGAGGGCGGCGAGCGTGGCGAGTCCGCCGTTGACGCTGATGCGCGGGGCTTTTTCGCGAGGGAGGCTGCGCTTGAGGAGCAGCACGCCGTCCTCGCAGGCGGGCAGGTCGAGCTCGGCGAGGAGGGCGTCGATGCGTTTCGAATCGGGGAAGTGGAGGGCGGCCTCGACCTCGCAGGAGGGGGCGCCTTGGCGAATGATGGTTTTGTCGGCGCGCTCGCCGGCGAGGAGCGCGAGGGCGCCGAGGAGGATGCTTTTGCCGGCGCCCGTTTCGCCGGTTACAACCGTGAAGCCGGACTCGAATTCGAGGGCGACCTCCTCGAGGAGGGCGAGATTGCGGATACGCAGGGTCTGAAGCATGGCGGGCAGGGAATTGGCTGGAGGGGAGGGCGGGGGAGCCGGTGAAAAAAAGGAGCGCGAGAGCGTCGGCGAGCGAGTGAGCGCCGGGTGCGGGGAGGGGCAAGCGGGTTCTGGCGCGGAAGGCGCCGGAAAAAACTTCGATGAATTCCCGAGATTTTGTCTTGCGGAGGGTGCGCGCGGGTGTCCTTACTCCGCCTCCCCAAATTTTGGGACCCTTAGCTCAGTTGGTTAGAGCGCTTCCTTGACATGGAAGAGGTCACAGATTCGAGTTCTGTAGGGTCCACCATTTTAGCCGCAACCGTAACAGGTTGCGGCATTTTAATGTCCAAAACCGGCTATGCGGGGCCGGATGGCATCACGAAAAAGCCGCGCCTTTTCGGGGCGCGGCGGAGGTTCTTGAGCGCGGGTTGGCGAGGGCGAGGCGCGTGGGGGGAGGGGGCGTGTGGCGCTTAGTCCTCGTCGTCTTCGCCGTCGTCGGAGGGACGGGCCAGCTCATCGCGGCATTCGGCCATGACGCGAAGCCAGACATCGCGCAGATCGAACAGGCGTTGCATGGACTCCTCGCGGTAATGGGACAGCGCCCGGCTGTGCGCGCAGGCGACGGGATCGAGCGTGGCCATGGTGAGATTGAGATCTCGCAGGGCGCGTTTGAAGAGGCTGATCGCCATCGCATAGTCGCCGAAGTCGAGCGCGGCGACCGCCTGCATTGCCTGGTCTTCCGTGCGCGAGAGCGCGGCGTAGTGGGCGAGGGCGAGCTTTTGCGGAACCTTGGCGGGGTCGTCGGCGGTTTGCTCCCAGGTGCGCTTCAGGCTGAAGAGGAGCGCGCGGGTGGCGACGTGGATCGGGTTCTTGTGGAGGGTGTAGGGATCCTCCTCTTCGCCCATGTCGACTTCGACTCCATCCTCGTCGTTCCGGGAATCCTGGTCGTCTTCGTCTCCGGCGGAGTCGGAAGTCCAGTCTTCAACGCCCCATCCCATCAGACGGGCGGCGCCGTCGAGGCGTTCATTCGAGCCTTTTAGTTGCTCGTAAAAAGCCAGATAACGAAGAACGACCTCATCTTGCTCCCGCAGGTATCGCTCCCAGTCAAATTCGTTCCAGACGAGCTCTCCGCGATCCTCCCACTCGTTGTCGGAGGGGTTTTCGGAATTGGTGTTGCCCATTGGTTGTGTGGGTCGTGGGACCCGTGCCGACACCCTGTTCCGAAGGGGGGCGAACGCAACGGGAAAAACCACTCCCGGCGCTCGATTCGGGCGACTTCTCGATAAGGCCGTGCCGACTTGGGCCGAGGGCCGGCTTACAGGTTGAAATCGGAGAGAGGCTTAGCTTCGTTCTCCGCTTTCCCCGCTTACCCGCCCCCGCATGAACGACCCCGTGCTCCACGCTACGGTTTATTTTTCCGGCCACGTCCAAGGCGTGGGTTTTCGCTACTCGACCCTGCAGGTGGCTAAGGAGTTCGAGGTGGCGGGCTATGTGCAGAACCAGACGGACGGCCGGGTTTTGGTGGAGGCGGAGGGACGCGCCGGGGTGGTGGACGAATTCATCGCGGCGGTGGTCGAGCGCATGCATGGCCACGTTCGCAAGATCGAACGGACGCAACAAAAGCGCGGGCCTGTTTTCCAAGGTTTCCAAATTCGCTGAATTCCTTCCGGTTGTTTCCCCTCTCTTTTCGCGCCATTCCCGCCACTCCGAGCCCCGCCTTTTTATCCCTTTCCACGATGAGCCAAGCCGTTCCCGCCATTTCGATCAAAGGACTGACCAAAGACTTCGCCGTGACTTTGCGCGGCGTGAAGTTGCGCGCGGTGGATTCGCTGAATCTCGAGGTGGCGGAGGGCCAGGTCTACGGGCTCCTCGGCCCGAACGGCTCGGGCAAGTCGACCACGATCAAGATCATCCTCGGCCTGCTCGACGCGACGGTGGGTGATGTGCGCGTGTTTGGCGTGCCGTCCAACAAGGTCGAGGCGCGGCGCAACGTGGGCTATCTGCCCGAGGCGCCTTATTTTTACCGCTATCTCAGCGGACGCGAGTTGGTGCGTTTTTACGCCCGCGTGTGCGGCGTGTCTTCCGCCAGCTTGAAGTCCCGCGTGGACGAGGTGATCGCCTGGGTCGGGCTTTCCGGGGCCGCGGACCGTCGTGTCGGCACCTATTCGAAGGGCATGCTTCAGCGCATCGGACTCGCGCAGGCTTTGGTGCATGATCCCAAGCTCATCGTGCTCGACGAGCCGACCGCGGGCGTCGATCCGGTGGGCTCGGCCGAGATGTGCGAGCTTATCCTGAAGCTCAAGCAGCAGGGGAAAACGGTGCTCATCACTTCCCACTTGCTGGCCCAGATCGAGGATGTCTGCGATCGCGTGGCCATCCTCGACCGTGGAAAGCTGATCGTCGAAGGCGCCCTCAACGACCTGGTCGGCCAGCGCGACCGTCAGGCGCTGATCGTCGATCCGCTTCCCGCCGAGGACCTTGAGGCGCTCAAGTCCTGGCTCGCCGCCCGCGGGCACACGTTGGCGTCGGTGGAGCAGCCTCGCGCCCGTCTCGATCAGCTGTTCCTTAGCAAGGTGGCGCGTCCCGGCCGCCCGGGCGGCCCCTCCGCGGGGGTCGGGTCCAACGAGGTCCCGTCGAGCGCCAAGCCCTGATTATCGCGGCGCCTCCTTTCGGTTCCGCCTTTTCGCCTCCCATTCCGTTCATCCCGCTTCCCTTTTAAACCCATGGCAGCATCCGTCCCCTTTTCCGTAAACCGCCTCGGCATCATCGCCGGCAACACCTTCCTCGAGGCGGTTCGCCAGAAGCTGTTTCTTTTCCTGCTTCTCCTCGCGGCCGGGCTGGTCGCGAGCGCGTTGTTTTTTCGCGAGTTCAACTTTGGCTCCTCGGAGTTGAAATTCATCTCCGATTTCGGCTTTGGCGCGCTGATCTTTTTCGGATCCGCGCTGACGATCACCACGACCGCCCAGCTGTTTTTCTCCGAGATCGAGAACCGCACCGCGCTCACGCTGCTTGCCAAGCCCCTCTGGCGGGCCGAGTTCGTGTTCGGCAAGTTCCTCGGGGTCTTCGCCGTCATCGGCGTCTTCTGCGCGCTCACCATCGGTCTGATGATGGCGCTGCTTTACCATCGCGAGAGCCAGCTCATGGGCGCGATGCCGGAGGACTTCGCGAGCGGGCGCATGATCGCCTACGGAGACCTGTTGACCGTCGGTCTGCTCCAGTGGCTGAAGTTCGGCGTGCTCACCGCGATCGTGCTCCTGATCGCCAGCTTCTCGAACACCAATCTCTTCACGGTCGTCACGGGCTTTTTCGTCCTCGTGATCTGCCATCTCCAATACCTCGCCCGCGACCAGTGGACCAACGTCGACAACGTCCTGCTGTCCGGCGCGGTCCGCACCCTCGGGCTGATCTTCCCGAACTTCCAGCTCTTCAACCTCGCCGACGAGATCGGGCAGGGGGGCGGCGTCTCCGGCGCGGCCGCCCTTCGCGTCGCCGGCTACGGGCTCGCCTACATCGCCGCCATCGGCGGTCTCGCCGTCTACAGCTTCCGCAACCGTGAGATTTGACCTCGCCGCTCTCCGTCCCCTCCGCACCGGAATGGTGGTCGCGCTCGGTTTGCTGGGCGTCGGCATCGCCCTGCGCCCGCTCGAGGCGCCCGCGTGGGAGGAAGTTCGCGCCAAGCAGCCGGCGCTCCGTCTCGAATCGCTGAAGGACGCCCTCGGCCAAGGCGTGACCGTCGGCCTGCTCGGCGGCTTCCGCGCCATCGTCGCCGATCTCTTCTGGATCCGCACCAATTCGGTGTGGGAAAAGAACGACATCCCCGGCACCCAGACCTCCATCAAACTGGTCACCGCGATCGATCCGCGGCCGCTCTACTTCTGGCTCAATGGCAGCCGGATGGTCGCCTACGACATGCCCAACTGGCGCATCGACAAGGCCGGCGGCTGGGAAAAAGTTCCCGAGTCGGTGCGGCGCCGCTACGACGAGGAGCAATCCGCGATCGCGATCAAATACCTCGAAGGCGGACTCGGGTTTCATCCCAACGAGCCGCTGCTGATTCTCGAAATCGGCAACATCCACCTCAATCGCCTCAAGGACGTCGAGACGGCCTCCCGTTTTTACCTCGAGGCCTCCAAGCAGCCGACGGCGCCCTATTACGCCGCCCGTATTTACGCCGAGCTGTTGCGCAAACTGGATCGTCTCCCAGCCGCCTACGAGTTCCTGAAGAAGCTTTATCCGACGCTTCCGAAGAACGACGACATGGCCCAGGCGCCGGTGGTCTTGGGGCGTATTCGCGAGTTGGAGGAAGAGCTTCACATCCCGCCGACGATGCGGTTCCGGGAATAGGAATCACGCGGCGGATGCCGACGACGCGCGGGGCCGCCCCGCCGCTTCGCCGGCTACGTAATCTAATTCCCCGATAAAAAGGGGGAATTAACTTGCCGCGCTCCCTAATCCTTGGCGAGTTGCCTAACTTACTCAACAAATGAGCGCCGACGCCAACATCCACCCGATCTTCGACCGTGTGCTTCCTCGCGTCGAGAAGGAGGCCCGACTCGGGCAACGCGGGCAGGTGATCTGGCTCTACGGGCTCTCCGGCTCGGGCAAGAGCACGCTCGCGATCGCTTTGGAGCGTCGCCTCCACGCCGAGGGCTTCGCCACCCAACTCCTCGACGGCGACAACATCCGCACCGGCCTGAATCGCGGGCTTGGCTTTTCCGACGCGGATCGCGCCGAGAACATCCGCCGTATCGCCGAGGTCGCCAAGCTTCATGCGCACGCGGGGCTCGTGACGCTTTGCTCCTTCATCACTCCGCTGCGCTCGCTCCGCACGCTCGCGCGCGACATCATCGGCCCGGCCGACCTGCTTGAGGTCTACGTGAAGGCCAGCTTTGCCACCTGCGCACAGCGCGATCCGAAGGGCCTTTACGCCAAGGCGGCCGCCGGCGGGGTGGGGCAGTTCACGGGCAAGGACTCCGCCTTTGAAGAACCGCAGGTTCCCGCGTGCGGCGCCGCTGCTGTTCTCCCGCTTGGCGCCGCGCCAGGCGCCACCGATGCCGTTCCGGGCGAGGCCGCCACGCTGGTCATCGACACCGAGGCCGCTTCGCCCGAGGCCTGCCTCGCCGCGCTCCACGCCGCGGTGTTGCCCCGCATCCGCATTCGCTAAAGCCTCGATCCTTTTTCTCCCGTTTCCGTCTTCGTTCCACTTCCGACATGTCCTCCTACAACCTCACCCACCTGGCCCAGCTCGAACACGAGGCGATCTTCGTGCTGCGTGAAGTCGCCGCCCAGTTCGAGCGCCCTGCGCTTCTTTTCTCCGGTGGCAAGGACTCGATCGTGATGGCGCGTCTCGCGCAGAAGGCCTTCGCGCCCGCCAAGATTCCCTTTCCCCTCGTCCACATCGATACCGGCCACAACTTCGACGAGGCCATCGAATACCGCGACTGGTTCGCCGCCGACATCGGCGCCCGTCTCGTCGTCCGCTACGTCGCCGACTCCATCAAGGCCGGCCGCTGCCAGGAGGAGAAGGGCCCGAACCCCTCGCGCAACGGTCTCCAGACCGTGACGCTCCTCGACACCATCGAGGAGTTCAAATTCGACGCCTGCCTCGGCGGCGCGCGCCGCGACGAGGAAAAGGCCCGCGCCAAGGAGCGTTTCTTCTCCCATCGCGACGAGTTCGGCCAGTGGGACCCCAAGAACCAGCGCCCCGAGCTCTGGAACCTCTTCAACGGCCGCAAAAACCTCGGCGAACACTTCCGCGTCTTCCCGCTCTCCAACTGGACCGAGATGGATGTCTGGCAATACATCGCCCGTGAGAACCTCAAGATCCCGTCGATCTACTTCAGCCACCAGCGCCGCATCGTGAATCGCAACGGCGTGCTCCTCGCCGAGTCGCCTTACATCACTCTCCTCGAGGGCGAGAGCTACGAGACCCGCACCGTGCGCTATCGCACCGTCGGCGACAGCACCTGCACCGGCGCCGTCGAGTCGCCCGCCTCGAATCTCACCGAGATCATCCAGGAGGTCGCCTCCGCCCGCGTCACCGAGCGCGGCACCCGCGCCGACGACAAGCGCTCCGAGTCCGCCATGGAGGACCGCAAGAAGGCCGGCTACTTCTAAGCCGCCGCTCCGCCGCCACGCGTCCACCCGATCCGAAACCTCCGCCCGTCTTTCAAAATGTCCGCTCCCGCTCCCGCCCAACACAGCGACGACCAATACCTCTCCATGGACCTCCTGCGCTTCACCACCGCGGGCTCCGTGGACGACGGCAAATCGACCCTCATCGGCCGTCTCCTCTACGACTCGAAGGCCATCTTCGAGGACACTCTCGAAAACCTCGAGCGCGTCACCGCCCAGCGCGGCGAGGAAAACCTCAACCTCGCGCTCCTCACCGACGGCCTCCGCGCCGAGCGCGAGCAGGGCATCACGATCGACGTGGCCTACCGCTACTTCGCCACGCCGAAGCGCAAGTTCATCATCGCCGACACTCCCGGCCATATCCAATACACGCGCAACATGGTGACGGGCGCCTCCACGGCCAACCTCGCCATCATCCTCATCGACGCGCGCAAGGGTGTCATCGAGCAGACCTGTCGCCACTCGTTCATCGCCTCGCTCCTCGGCATCCCGCACGTCGTCGTCGCGGTCAACAAGATGGACCTCGTCGACTTCTCCGAGGCCCGTTTCCAGGAGATCGTCGCGCAATACACCGCCTTCGCCTCGCGGCTGAACATCCCCGACATCAAGTTCATCCCGATCAGCGCGCTTCACGGCGACAATGTCGTCGAGAAGTCCGAGCGCACCCCTTGGTATCAGGGCGGCTCGCTCCTCTACACGCTCGAGACCGTCTACATCGGCAGCGACACCAACCACATCGACCCGCGCTTCCCGCTCCAGACCGTCATCCGGCCCAACAGCGACGCGCACCACGATTTCCGCGGCTTCGCCGGACGCATCGCCGGCGGCGTCTTCAAGCCCGGCGACGAGATCATCACGCTTCCCTCCGGCCTGCCCGCCAAGATCAAGTCCATCCACGGCCCGCAGGGCGAGTTGGCCGAGGCCTTCGCGCCCATGTCCGTCGCGATCACGCTCGACCGCGAGGTCGACAGCTCCCGCGGTGATCTCTTCGCCAAGCCCCACAACCAGCCCGCCGTCACGCAGGACATCGAGGCCATGGTTTGCTGGTTCCACCCGAAGCCCCTCGCGCTCGGCGGAAAATACATCCTCCGCCACACCACCCGCGAGACCAAGTCGGTCGTCAAGGCCGTCCGCTACAAGGTCGACATCAACACGCTCCACAAAAAGGAGGACGACCTGAACATCGGCATGAACGACATCGGCCGCATCCATGTGCGCACCGCCGTGCCGCTCATGATCGATCCCTACAAGCGCAACCGCACCACCGGCAGCTTCATCCTCGTCGACGAGTTCACCAACGCCACCGTCGGCGCCGGCATGATCCTCTGGCCGGACGGCACCGAGCGCGCCCAGACCGAGACTTTCGCCGACATGGGCGGTCTCTGATCCCTCCGCCGCTCTTCGTATCGCCTTCGCCGCGGGCGCTCCTTTCCGGAGCGCCCGCGTTTTGTTTTCGCCTGCCCGCTACGCGCCCCCGACTCGCCGCGCGCTCCTAGGGAGTGTTTTCAAACCCAGCATGAGCAGCGTGAAGCAAGAACCCGGTTCGGCCAAGGCGGCCGAGGTGGAGGTGGGCCAGAAGGCCCATGCCACCTCGGGCAACGCAGGCCCAACCGGGTTCTTGCTTCACCCGAAGGGCCGGGGCGGAGCCGGGCTCGGGCGGCGTTGGGCGCGAGGGGCAGGGCCTTTCGGGCCCAGCACCCTCGCCCCCGCCTTGCCCGCGCCCGGCTGCGCTCCCGGCGCTGCTCATGCCGGGTTTGAAAACACTCCCTAGAAGAGCATCCCCGCGATGCACGCGGTCAGGAAACAGGCGAGGTTGCCGCCCAAAAGCGCGCGCCAGCCGAGCTGGGCCAACTCGCTGCGCCGGCTCGGGGCCATCGCGCCGAGACCGCCGACTTGGATGCCGATGGAGACGATATTGGAAAAACCGCAGAGCGCGTAGGTCAGGATGATCCGCGTGCGGTCGTCGACCAGCGCGCCCGCCGCCTGCATCTTGGACATCGAGAAGTAGGCGATGAATTCGTTGAGCACGACCTTTTCGCCCAGGAGTCGACCGCCCGCGAGCAGGTGCTCCGAGTCGACGCCCATCAGCCAGGCGAAGGGCGCGCCCACCATGCCGAAAAGAAACTGGAGGTTGAGTCCGTCGAACTGGCCTCCGGTGGCGCTCTTGATCGTGTCGTTGATCCCGAACCAGTCGCCGGGGCCGCCGACCAGGATTGCGTTCACCATCGCGACGAGCGCCGTGAACACGATCAGCATTCCGCCTACGTTCACCGCGAGCTTGAGGCCGTCGGTGGTGCCGAGGCACACGGCGTCGATCAGGTTCGCGCCGGGCTTTTCCGCGCTTAGCACGAGTGTTTCGTCCACCGGCTCGGTCTGGGGCAGAAGCATCTTGGCGACGAGCAGGGCAGCGGGTGCGGAGAGCACGGAGGCGGTGAGCAGATGCGTCGCCCAGCGGACTTGCTCCGACTTGTCGTCGCCGCCTAGGAGCGTGATGTAGATGGCCATCACGCCGCCCGCGATCGTGGCCATGCCGCCGATCATCACCGCGAGCAGCTCGGACTTGGTCATCTTGTCGAGAAAGGGGCGGATCAAGAGCGGCGCCTCGGTCTGGCCGACGAAGATGTTGCCAGACGCGTTGAGCGTTTCCGGCCCCGACAGCCGGAGCGTTTTGGACATGACCCACGCGAAGCCTTTCACGACCAGCTGAAGCAGCCCGAGCCGGTAGAGCAGGGAGGTCAGCGCGGAAAAGAAGATGATCGTCGGCAGGATGGTGATCGCGAAAATCGGCGCCTGCGTCGCGAAGGTCCGCCCGTCCTGCGCCGCGATGGTCATGCCTTGGCCGCCGAAGGGCACCGCGAACAACCAGCCGAACACGAGCGCGCTTCCCTCGGAGGTGAAGCCCAGCAGCTTCACGAAAAGCGAGCCGACGAAATCGAAGCCGCCCTTCACCAAGGGCACCTTCAGGATCAGCAGGGCGAGCACCAGTTGAAGCGCCATGCCGGCGCCGACCACCCTCCAAGGGATCGCCCGACGGTTGGTGCTAAACAGATAGCCGATACCGAGAATGGCGACGATGCCGAGCAGGCCGCGGAAGATATGGGTCGGATCCATGGGGCTGGGGACAAGGGATGGGCTGGGTCGGACAAGAGGCGACGGAGGCCGGAGCTTGTCGCAGGGCGCGTGCCGGGCGAGTTTTGAAACCATCCTCTCCGCCATGACCGTCACCGAAAGACTCCAAAAGCACCTGGCTTGCACTCCCGCGCTCGAAGGCGCCGCCTTCATCGCCGCCAACTCCACGGTCAACGGCGACGTCGTGCTCGGGCCCGACGCCAGCGTGTTCTACGGCGCCGTGCTGCGCGGCGACATCAACATCATCCGCGTCGGCCGCGGCTCGAACATCCAGGACAACGCCATCGTCCACCTCTCCGACAACCACGGCACCGTCGTCGGCGATTACGTCACGGTCGGCCACGCCGTCACGCTGCACGGCTGCACGGTCGAGGACGGCTGCCTGATCGGCATGGGCTCGATCATCCTCGACGGCGCGCGCATCGGCGCCGGCAGCATCGTCGGCGCGGGCTCGCTCGTGACCATGGGCTTCGAGTGCCCCCCCGATTCCATGGTGATGGGCCGCCCCGCCAAGGTCGTGCGCCCGCTCAAGCCCGAGGAGATCGGCACCGGCCGCCGCCTCGCCGAGAAATACGTCGAGGTCGCGAAAACCCACGCGGCGCGGCAAAGTTAGCGCAGGCTTCCAGCCTGCGTCCGGGTCCGCGCGTCGCGGCCCTGCGTCGAGGCGGGCTGGAAGCCTGCGCCGCTTTCCGGCCTTGGATTTTTCCTGTGCGCCTCGGCGCGAACTGTGGTTCACATCGACCGCAATGCACGCCGCCGACTTCTTCACGCTCCCGCCCTCGCTCGCCGAGTTCGCCCGCTTCTTCGACCCCGCGGCCGAGCCTTGGACCTGGCTCAAGGCGATCGGCCCGGCGCTGGCTTCGCTGCCCACGCCCGATCCGTGGGCCGGTCTTCCCCCTGGCGTCCATATCGAGGGCGCGGTGCACCTCGCTCCCGACGTGAAGTTGCCCGCCTACTGCACGATCATCGGCCCCTGCTGGATCGGTCCCGGCGTGGAGATCCGCCCGGGGGCCTTCATCCGTGGCAACGTCATCGTCGGCGCCGGCTGCGTGCTCGGCAACGCCTGCGAATTCAAGAACTGCCTCCTCATGGACAAGGTCCAGGTGCCGCACTTTTCCTACGTCGGCGACTCGATCCTCGGCAACGGCGCGCACCTCGGCGCCGGCGCCATCTGCTCCAACCTGCGCCTCGACCAGAAGCCGGTCTCCGTCCGCACGCCCGAGCGCGTCTACGAGAGCGGTCTGCGCAAGTTCGGCGCGATCCTCGGCGACGCCGCCGAGGTCGGTTGCAACTCCGTCCTCAATCCCGGCAGCGTGCTCGGCAAACGCGCCCTCGTCGCCCCCGGCACCGTGCTTACGGGCTATTTGCCCGCCGAGACCATCGCGCGGCAGCGCGGCAGCGTCTCGCACCTGCCACGACGGGATTGAAACCCCTCGGCCCTTCGCCCCACGCTTTCCCCTTTCCGCTCATGCGCACCCTCACCGGCATCCAGCCCTCCGGCATCCTTCATCTCGGCAACTACCTCGGCGCCATGCAGCCGGCCATCGCCGCGCAGGAGAAGGGCGACTGCTACTACTTCATCGCCGACTATCACTCGATGACCTCGCTCGTCGATCCGGCGAAGCGTCGCGACTACACCCGCGGCGTCGCGCTCGACTGGCTGGCCTGCGGTCTCGACCCGAAGAAGGCCGTGCTCTGGCGCCAGAGCGACGTGCCCGAGGTCTGCGAACTCGCCTGGATGCTCGGCACGCTCGCGCCGATGGGCCTCCTCGAACGCGCCCACAGCTACAAGGACAAGACCGCGCGCGGCATCGCCGCCAACGTCGGCCTCTTCACCTACCCGGTGCTCATGGCCGCAGACATCCTCCTCTTCGACACCACGCACGTCCCGGTCGGCCGCGATCAAAAGCAACACGTCGAGATGACGCGCGACATGGCGATCAAGTTCAACCTCGCCTACGGCGAGACCTTCGTCCTCCCCGAGTCCGTCATCCGCGACGAGTCCGCCGTCGTGCCCGGCCTCGACGGCCAGAAGATGAGCAAGAGCTACGGCAACACCCTCGAGCTCTTCGGCGACGAGAAGGCCACGAAGAAAAAAATCATGGGTATCCCGATGGACTCGCGCACGCCCGCCGAGCCCAAACCCGACGCCGATCAGAACATCGCCATCCGCCTCCTCAAGGTCGTGGCCGAGCCGGCCTACGCGCAGGACATGGAGAATCGCCTCCGCGCCGGCGGCCTCGGTTACGGTGATCTCAAGAAGGCCCTCTTCGAGCAGGTGTGGAACCACTTCGCCGCCGCGCGCGCTCGTCGCGCCGAGCTCGTGGCCGACGCCGGTTACGTGGACCAGGTGCTTCGCGAAGGCGCCGAGCGAGCCCGCGCCATCGCCGGTCCGGTGCTCGACCGAGCGCGCAAGGCCTGCGGCCTGCGCTGAGCGTTTGACTCTACGCTGTCGGAATACTCCGCCCGGATCGGAGGGCTGCGCTTGGTCGCAGCCATTCTTCCGACGCGGACCGGACGGAGCCGGTCCCTCCAGCGATCAGGCAGGTCAAATCACGAGTCTAACAACGGAGATTAACGGCGCGCCGCGGTTCCGGCGTGCGTCTTGGCGGACTCCACGCGTTGCGTCGCGGTCGGCGTCTCGCCTCCCAGCCAGCGGCGCACGCGCCCGGCGAGGAAATCGATATAGGGCGCCTGGTCGTTGAGGCAGGGCACGTGGTGGAAAAATTCGCCGCCCGCGTGCTCGAACTGCTCTTTGCCTTCGCCCGCGATCTCCTCGAGCGTCTCGAGGCAATCGGCGACAAAGGCGGGCGTGAAGACGAGGAGACGTTTTTTGCCCTCCTTGGGCAGGCGCTCGAATTCGTGGTCGGTGTAGGGCGAGAGCCAGGGCTCGCCGGCGAGGCGCGATTGGAACGAGATCGACCATTTGCCTGCGGCGAGTCCGGCGCGTTTCACGAAGGCCTGGGTGGTCTTGGTCACCTGCGCCTTGTAGCACATGGCGTGGGCGGCGGAGCAGGTGTTGCAGCAATCCGCGGCGATCGTGCAGTGCGCCTTGGAGGCGTCGCCGACACGCAGGTGGCGCTCCGGGATGCCGTGGTAGGAGAAGAGCACGAAGTCGTGCGCGTTGTTTTCGAGATGCGGCTTCGAGACCTGGTAAAGCGCCTCGATGTAGTCGGCGTCCTCGTAGAAAGGCTGCACGCAGGCGATCGTCGTGCGCGGCGCGTGGATCTTGGCCTCGTTTTGCACCTTCACGACGACGGTCTCCCAGGACGACATCGCGTAGTGCGGATATTGAGGGATGAGCAGCAACTCGTCGACGCCGGCGGCGGTGATGGCCTGGAGCACGCTCGCGATCGAGGGCGTGCCGTAGCGCATGGCGAGGAAGACGTGCGTGTCGGGGCCGAGCGCGGCGACGAGTTTTTTCTGCACGCTCATCGAGGTGACGACCAGCGGCGAACCCTGCGGCGTCCAGATCTCCTTGTAGGCCTCGGCGGACTTGGGCGCGCGCGTCGGCACGATGATGCAGTTGACCAAAAACTTCGCCAGCCAGCGGGGCTTGAGGTCGATGACGCGCTCGTCGCCGAGGAATTCACGCAGGTAACGGCGGAGGTCGGGGACGTCGGTGGAGTCGGGGGAACCGAGGTTGACGAGCAGGACGGCGCGTTTGGGCTGGGACATGGGAGGGCGCCAATGGGGCGGGGGAGGGCGGGCTTTGTCAAACGGCGGGCGCACTTGCCGCATGCGCAAATCAACGGCGGAGTCCCCGCCGCCAAGCACTTGGAGAAAGCGGCGGCGAAGAGGTGTTTGCGGACTTGCGGCGATTATCCGAAGCGCTCCAACTCCATCGCGCGCAACCGATGATACCCCGATCGCAGTCCGCGTGGAAGCGTCCGCCCGCCGCTCGCAAGGAGACGCGGTTGCCGGAACCGGGGCCCCGCGCGCCCGGCGGGAGGCGAGGCAACTCATGAGCGGCGAGGACATCACGCCCCGTGACGCCGCTTCCGGCGCCCAGGATGGCGGATCGGGCCAGGGCGCCGCGTCCGGACGAAAACCGGTCAATCCTCCCGCGCCGGCCGAGGCGACGCCCGGCGCGGCCAAGGGATCGGGCGCGCCGCGTTGGCGAGCGCCAGAAGCCTCCGATCTTGGCGATTCGATCCCCGGGCTCCACGTGGCCGCGCTCGCGGGCATCGGAGGCATGAGCGCGGTCTACCGGGCGGAGCAATCGCGGCTCGGTCGCACCGTCGCGGTCAAAATCCTTCCCACCAGCTCCACCCCCGATCCGGAGGCTCGCGAACGCTTTCAGCGCGAGGCGCGGATCCTTTCCGGCCTCAACCACCCGCATATTCTGCACATTCACGATTTCGGCGCCTTGCCCGACGGCACGCTCTACCTCGTCACGGAGTGGGCGGATGGCGGCGATTTTTCGAAACTGATCGGCGGCCAGGCTCATCCGCCGGCGCAGGTGATCGCCTGGGTGCGGCAAATCGCCGAGGCGCTCGACGCGGCGCATGCCCGCGGCGTCATCCATCGCGACTTGAAGCCGGCCAACGTGCTCGTGTTCGAGGACGGGCGTCTGAGTTTGTCCGACTTCGGTCTCGCCCATGCCGCCGGCGGCGGCTTCACCGCGGGGCTCACCGCGGCCGGGGCGGTTTTCGGCACCTTCGAATACATGGCGCCCGAGCAGATGGAGTCGGCGGACAGCGTCACGGGCGCGGCCGATATCTACGCGCTCGGCGTGATGACATATCAAATGCTGACCGGTCGGGTGCCCCGGGGCGCCTACGCCCGGCCTTCGCGTCTGGCTAAGGTGCCCTCCGAGGTGGACGCCTTTCTCGACGCGGCGATGTCCACCGATCCCGCGCGCCGTCCGAAGAGCGGGGCCGAGTTCGCGAGGCTTTTCGCGCACGCCTGCCGTGCGTCCCAGCGTCGCCGGCAGCGCCGTATCGTCGTGCTGGGCGCGACCTTGGTCGCGCTGGCCTTGGTCTGGGCGCGCTCGGAGATCATCCGTTCGGAGCGCGAGGCGGCGGCGGCGGCGGCGCGCTCCGCCGCCGTGGTGACCGAGTTGCGTCTGCTCGAGGCGCGGCGCGAGCGCGCGGAGGCGCTCGCGGCCGCGGAGGCCGC